>ERZ773196.2149-NODE-2149-length-10355-cov-48.308835_pt1 | contig 10355 bp, 6 predicted proteins | sample MGYA00581009_ERZ773196 | MGnify/ENA primary metagenome ERZ773196 (study PRJEB29015, sample SAMEA2738162) | human oral metagenome | biome: human oral; feature: human-associated habitat; material: saliva | place: China | collected 2243 ...
CACCCTTTTCAGCTGTGATATCAACGATTTGACCATTTTCAAAGGTCACTTTGATACCTTCGATAATATTTCCATTGTAGCTAAGAGGTTTTGTAGAAGTGACATAACCATCTGCGCGACGGAAATCAGGGGCTGTAAAGACTTCTTCTGTTGGCATATTTGGCAAGAAACCTTCGCCTTGAGCATTAATCGCTCCGGCAGATTCCCAAACGTGGTTCTTAGGCAAGCCAAGTGTCAAATCAGTTTCAGGCGCTGTGTAGTGAAGAGCTGAGAATTGCTCTTTGTTGAGCATTTCCGCCTTGCTCTTCAAGATTGCTGCATGTTCTTCCCAAGCCTTAACTGGATCTTCTTCGTAGATACGGCAAGTTTTGAAGATTTGGTCCCAAAGGAGGTCTACTGCTTCTTCATCGCTTGCAGCATTTGGAAAGACCTTCTTAGCCCACTCGAGTCCAGCTGCAGCAGCAACTGTCCAGCTAACCTTGTTAGATTGAGTTGCGATACGCATCGGCTTCATGGCGATTCCCATCGCTTTTGCAGAAGCAGAAAGTTTTTCAGCGTCCACTCCGTTCAAGGCACCTGGGTCAGAAGAACGAACACCGAGACGACTTGCTTTGTTTTCAAGAAGGTAGTTCATCTCAGCGATCTTGTATTCTGGTACATTGTCCAAACGCTCCATCGGCGCGTGAAGGAATTTCTCACGGTTTACAAAGTCATCTGCCCATTGAACGATAACTTCGTGTGCACCAAGTGCATAAGCTTCTTTGACGATTAAGTGAGCCAACTCGCGTTGCTCCACATCGATAGAGAGAGCCAAAGTGTGACCAGGTTGCACGTTAACTCCGTTTGCAACCAAAAGCTTAGCGTATTTTTCTAGATTTTCTTTAAAATTTGGTAAAACCATTCTTGTTTCTCTTTTCTATTTTTATTTTTCTTTCGAAGCAGAAAATAATCCTGCTAAAGCAATAGCACCAGACAAGAGTGCTGTCGATAGAAGAATTGTCTGATCAGCAAGCTCTAACTGATATTCAAAAACCTTTTGAGCAGGTTTGTCTTCCGCAAAAATTCTGAGTTTCATCAAATGTCCTCCGTTACTAGTATATCACATATGATGTAAATTTAAAAACAAGCCTAGTAAAGCTTGTTTTTATTTAACTATCACAAAAGTCGTGTACATATCTTTCCACTTCTTTTTCCATAGATTGAATCTCACAAATACCCCATTTATCATTCTTTACCGTTACATCTGCCATCATCTGTAATTTTAAACTCTGGCGATTGAAAATTCCTTCCCACTGTTTATATTTTGCACTTGGAACTAAATTTCCAAACTTCGAATTTTGACTATCTGTAATGATACAGAGATTCCCAAAGGAGTGCAAAAATTTATCATCAATTTTTTCAACTCTTTCATCACTATTTAGATGTTGTGGAAACCAATGCTCTATAGAACGACGATATGCAAATTTGAAATCTTCAAACTTAACATCGTATGCTTTCTTTAATTCTTCACGATTTTTCCATAAAACATAATCTACAAAGTTAAAAGCATAAACAGGAATTGCACCATATTTCTTAATTCTTCTATCCTCAGTAAACAATCTTTCCTCAGCATATCTCACTGCCATTTTTTCAAGAAAATCCTTAAACTGACTAGCAAATCCTACTTGATTTAACTCTTCAATATTGTTGAAGAGAAATTGTAAAATCTCATATAACCAACGACTATCACGATTAGCAGTAAAGGTCACAGCAAACATGGATTGGAGCATTAAAATATCATCATTGAACTTTTCAAAAGAATTTTTATCATAATAATATTGAACAAACAAATCTCCTCTAGCTTTGTTATTATAATCATTTCGATAAACTTTCTGCAGAAACCAATCATTTTCTTGTCTTCTATTATTAGTCTCTTGTGACATTCGTACAATCAAATTATCAAATATAAATTTTAATTTCAATAAATTTCTAATAAATAATGTAACATCCTCTACACTTGTATTAACACTAGTTATATTTTCAAATGTTTCTAATAATTTCTTATCATCAAGCTGTATATCAGAAGAGGATACATTACCAAATGTTATATAATAAACGAAATATAAAAATGTTTCAAAGTTTATAATCGTTCTGTATTTTTCCACTTCATTCGTATGTGATACTACTTTAACTGTTGTAGATTCTTTATTTCCTATACTAGATAATAAAGACTTCTTATTACTTGATTGAACTTCTATTTGGCTTAAAGACTCATCAATATTTAAAAGGAAACTATTTTGATAATGATTTCCTTTAATCCAATTCAAAGGAAAGATTTTTTCTCTTTCTGCATCAGAATGCTTTTTCTTTGCTTTTTTTGTAAATGCATTGATTACCGGCTTATCAAAGTCTGCGCAAGCATCCCATATTCTCGCAAATTTTTGTGCCATTTCTTGATCTTTACCAAACTTAGCCATCATTTGCGCCTTAAGAATTTCATGAGCTTCTAGTTGCTCACCTCGAGAGTTAAAACGTTCAAAATAAAGATTCAAATCCAAATCTTTAGGAAGTATACTCCGAAAAATGATGACTTTATTAAAAAGATAATCAACGAAAGACTGAGTATCAAGTTGACGCTCTCCTAGCACATTTTCTATTGCATCTTTAGCATGTCTGTACCCTCTAGTTAATTCATTTTCATCGTCCTCAGAAATTTTTTGCTTAGTAAATAGTTTTTGAATATTTTCATTTGATTTCCTCCGAGCTGGGAAAGTTAAACGAACCGCCTCTAATCTGTCACAATCAAACTCATTTTTCAAAACCAAAGCAATTAAGTTAAGGGCTGTGGTTCGTTGTTGACCATCTATAATTTTGAAAATACCATTCTCTTCATTAACGACTAATGTTCCAATATAGTAATTGTCTCTGTCTCTCTTTTCTTGAAAAGCATCTGCTACATCGTTCAATAATTGTGCGATCTCATCATAAGTCCAGGAAAAATTTCTCTGATAAAGAGGAATAGCATAGGTCTCTTCATTTAGCAAACGATTAACTGATAAGCATATATGTGTTTCTACCATTTATCTTTTTCCTCTTCTATAATTTGTTCCACAGTATAATTTTCAAATAATTCTCTATCTATCTTGACCATGAAATCATTAGGAGTCACAGCATGTGCTAATAGTTGGAATAGCTTTTGAATCTCTTTTTGTCTGAATTTTCCTCCTGCAGCATAGTTTCCTACAGTAGCATCATATATAGCCCGAGACTTTACACGGGGGTAGTAAGCCCAAATAAACAAGGTCTCTACGATTTCTTTTGATAATTCCTCTTTTCCAAATCTCTCTGCAAAAAGCGAACAAATATTTAGAAACAAATTATGACACTTTAGATAGCGTCCTTTTGAACTATTGTAAATTTTTGACATACCTTCTGGATAATCTGAACTATTCTCTTCCCTATCAATCTCATCAGAAAAGCCTAACTTTTCATTTAAAAAATTCTTATGTTCTTTAATAGTCTTATGGACGGATTCAATATACTCAAAAAATTTACTTCCATCAATGATTGGCATAGTTATTGACATAGGGAAGTTTTCAATATGACGATATAATTCTAGGTATGGAAAATTCTGATTCAAATCAACGCCTTTAAAGTCGTCAATAAAATCCTCTGTAAAACGGAGATAAGAGCCATAACGCTTGTTTGTTAATCCTGTCTCTCCTCGCGACCAACGTCTCATACGAAAAAGATGTTTATCAAACAACTCTTTGAGACTTAACTCTTTATCCTCTACAAATTGCTCCCACTTTTCCACAATTCTTTCATCTTCGGAATCTTGCTTGCGAAGATGATAGGCTTTGAGCAAATCATGAGGTTCTAGAGATTTTCCACGATTATTCTGAGAATCAAATAGCTGAAAGGCCTCTGATAATCGTTCTTGGGGCATAGTAATCACAGAGACAGCACAATTCTCTAATAAAAAGTTGCAAATATCTTTTGCCTCATTTTCGCCAACTAATTGAGTCAAATTCTTCCACTCATTATAATTTTCACTCGCATGATGGCAAGATATCTCTCCAAATTCAGCACTCAACAGTTGATTAGCACCCTTATAATTCTCTAAATCATCTAATAAATGAAGAAACAAGGAAATTGAAATTAGCCGTTGCTGTCCATCGACAATATCTAAGTGTTCTTCATTTTCATGTTCATTTTCATGCAGGATAACGGATCCTATCTGATATTCCTTTTTCCCCATAGCATCTCGTAAATCATAAAAAAGATTACGAATATGTTTTCTGTTCCATTTATAAGGTCTTTGATAAGAAGGAATCCGCAATTTCCCTTCTTTCAGTAGTTCTCCAACCTTTTTAGAAGTAAATTGAATACTCATTTTATCCTCATTTATATTTATCTATCATTTCTTGAACTGTTTGCTTCATATCCTCTACTAAAATCCGAGGAGACAAAACAGTAACTGCTTCCCCTTGTCCCAGTAACCAGAGTTTAAGCCCCGGTGTATGCTGACTTTCAAACTGAAAATGAGTCCAATCGCCATTTTTCCCAACTATTTTTGCATTTGGAAATTGATCCATCACAATAGTAGGATCGTACAAGAACTCAATCTCAATACTGATTTTCTTCCCGATAAAAGCGTCTACTCTCTCGTTACGAATGTCTCCATCTCTAAATTTATCTCGATAAGAAATAGAGGGTTTCTCTATATCACTATGAGACCAGGACTGGATACGGTCTACTCTTAAAGTAATATAAGTCTCATATTTCAACTGGTATACAACCAGATAGAAATAATGACTATCATAATAAAGAGAGACTGGCAAAACAGTCTGCCTCTTAGAAGACTCAGAATACGGGTTTTGATAGATAATATCTAGAACCTGTTCATGCAAAATAGCTTCCGATAAATCCCAAATTTTCTCTACTCTATCTTGCTGATCCGTTAAGGGAGTATAGTTAAGTTTTTCACTGCCAATGATCTGCTCAATTTCTTTCTGGTCATCACGAGGAACTAAGGCAAGTAAATTTTTTAGTAAGCTATCAATTTCTGGTTTATTCAGTGCTCGATTTTCCAATAAAATCTTTGAAATAACGAGAATATCCCTTTTATTAAAAACTGACTTACTTGATAGGCTATACTTATTCGTTTTACGACTATAAATCAATTCTCCACTAAAATCGGGATAACTGGATAAAATATCACGGAGTAGCGAAAAATCTCTCTGTATCGTCTTTTCACTAACCTCAAATTCCTGAGCTAATTGCTTTTTTCCTAACGGAGTCCCAAACTGTAAGCGTAAAAAGATTGTTAGTAGTCTTTCTTGATCATTCATCTAATGTCCTTTTTGTTAATCTTCAAGCGATGTTAGACACGCTGTCATCCCCCATTTAAAACGAACAATCAAACGAGATGGAATATTTTTCAATTGATCTGGTTCAGAGTCACTAGATAAAACCATTTGCTTATCCTTAGCATGTAGAGAATTAAAAAGATTAAAGAATTTTTCTTGAATCATATCATCTTTTTCTCCCAATATCTGGATATCATCAACTATAAGAAGGTCTAATTCTGCATCTCTAACTTTTTGTATCTCTAGCTCATTTTCTAATAAGTTTTCGGCAGAAATATATTTTACTCGCTTTTCTGGATTGTTCTCAAGAACATTATTACCAATAGCTTGCAGGAGATGTGTTTTACCTGAACATGATTCCCCATAAATATAAAGAGGATTATATTGGGGATTATATTTTAATCCTAAGTTCTCTACTACTGCTAAGGATCCTTTCTTTGCCAAAGCATTACCATCTTTTTCTATAAAATTTTCAAATTGATATTTGTTATCTAATCCTGTATTGACCATCATTTAAACCTCTTTCTTTTTATGGTATAAGTATAACAAAACAGATGGACAATATTTGTCCGTCTGTTAATTTTTTTATAATTTTTTAGAACAAATCATCAAACAAGCTCAACTGATTGTCCTCTGGCATATTACCTAGAATTCCCATTTCATCCATCTTTTCAACTAAAGTTGAGGAAAGTCCACCACGCTTGCGTAGTTCTGTTTTAGAGAGGAATTCTCCCTCTTGACGAGCACGAACCAGTTGCTTGGCAACGTTCTCTCCTAGACCATCCATAGCGACAAACGGTGGGATGAGGGTGTCTCCATCGATGATGAATTCAGTCGCATCACTGCGATAGAGGTCCAACTTGCCAAATTTGAAGCCACGTTCCCACATCTCATTAACGATTTCAAGCGTTGTATAAAGGTCAATTTCTACGTTGGAAGCTTCATTGTTCTTGCGCTTTTCAGCAATTTCTTGCATCTTGCGTTTGATAGCATCCAAGCCTGCCCCCATGGTCTTGATATCAAAGGCCTTGGCACGGATGGAGAAGTATGCACAGTAATAATAAATCGGATGGTGAACCTTGAAGTAGGCTACACGCAAGGCCATCATAACGTAGGCAGCCGCATGGGCTTTAGGGAACATGTACTTGATTTTCCCACAAGATTCGATATACCATTCAGGTACATTGTTGGCCTTCATAGCTTCGATATACCCATTGCGCTCTTCTTCAGAGATTTTGAGCCACATTCCCTTACGTACACGCTCCATGATGGTAAAGGCCATCTTTGGATCTAGACCTGCGTGCATGAGGTAAACCATGATGTCATCCCGACATCCGATAACCGTTGAAAGGTCCGCAATCCCTGCTTTAATCAAGTCCTGAGCATTTCCTAACCAAACGTCGGTACCGTGAGACAGCCCAGAAAGTTGAAGCAACTCCGCAAAGGTCGTCGGATGAGTTTCATCCACCATGCCTCGAACAAAATTGGTCCCAAACTCTGGAATTCCAAGCATACCAGTTGAAGTCCCGATTTGATCAGGCGTCACTCCTAGGATATCGGTTCCTGAGAAGAGGGCCATGACACCAGGGTCATCCATAGGGATATCATTTGGATCAATGCCTGACAAGTCCTGGAGCTTGCGAATCATGGTCGGATCATCATGACCAAGGACATCGAGCTTGAGGACGTTCTCATCGATATCGTGGAAGTTAAAGTGAGTGGTTTGCCATTCAGCAGTCACATCATCTGCAGGATACTGCACTGGAGTAAAGTCATAGACATCCATATAGTTTGGGATAACAACGATTCCCCCTGGGTGCTGACCAGTCGTCCGCTTAACACCGGCAGCTCCTTGGGCTAGGCGCTCTACTTCGGCTTCACGGTAGAACTTGCCATAGTCGCGCTCGTAACCCTTGACAAATCCATAGGCTGTTTTAGCAGCCACCGTACCAACCGTTCCTGCACGGAAGGCATATTCTTCCCCAAAGATATCACGAACATCCAAGTGGGCACTCGGCTGGTCCTCCCCTGAGAAGTTCAAATCGATATCGGGAACCTTATCCCCGTCAAAACCAAGGAAGGTCTCGAAAGGAATGTCCTGTCCATTCTTGCTGAGCTTGTATCCACAGTTTGGACAGTCTTTATCTGGCATATCAAATCCTGAACCGTAAGAACCATCTGTGATAAACTCACTGTACTGACACTGACCACAGACATAGTGAGGAGAGAGCGGATTGACCTCGGTAATCCCAATCATGGTCGCAACGAAACTAGAACCAACAGACCCACGGGAACCAACCAAGTAACCTCGTTCATTGGAACGGTGCACTAGCATCTGCGAAGCCAGATAAATCACGGCGAAACCATTCCCCAAGATAGAGGTCAATTCCTTTTCAATCCGTAGATCAACGATATCAGGCAGTGGATTTCCATAGATTTCAAAGGCTTTTTTATAGGTTAACTCGGCAACTGTTTCTTCAGCTTTGTCAATGAAAGGCGTGTATAAATCACCCTTTACAACCTCCACAGGTTCAAAGATTTCTGCCAAGGCATTGGTATTTTCAATAACAATCTTGCGAGCCAAGTCTTCCCCTAGAAAGGCAAACTCATCCAACATTTCATTGGTTGTTCTAAAATGCGCCTTTGGTAGCGGAGCTGGTTGAGCAGCTTCTCCATGACCGATCGTTCGGTTAATCATGGCACCCTGACCTAGACTTCGCACGATAATCTCTCGATAAATTTCATCCTCAGGTTCGAGATAGTGGACATTTCCTGTTGCCAGAACGGGTTTCCCAAGGCGCTCTCCAACCTTTATCAAACTCTTGATAATGGTGTGGAGTTCTTCCATGTCCTTGACCTGCTCTTTAGCAATCAGAGGTGCATAGACAGCTGGAGGCATCACCTCGATAAAGTCATAGTATTTAGCAACTTCGACTGCTGCATCTACACCTTGTGATACAACTGCATCAAAGACTTCTCCTTCCGTACAAGCAGAACCCAAGATTAACCCTTCTCGATGGGCATCTAGTACTGTACGTGGAATCCGTGGTACTCCTTCAAAATACTGGGTATTTGAGAGAGAAACCAGCTTAAAGATATTTTTCAAGCCCACTTGATTTTTTACATAGATAGTTGCATGCTTGACGCGAGCTTTTTTATAAGAGTCCGGACTGATTAAATCAATATTCAATCTAGCTAAATCTGTCACACCATGTTTTTCTGCCACTTCCTTGATAAAGATAAAGAGCAGACGGCCAGTTGCTTCCGCATCATAATTGGCCATGTGATGGTGTTCTAGGGCAACACCAAAACGCTTAGTCAAAGGTCCTAGACCGTGGCGCTTGTATTCAGGATAGAGATTTCTAGCGAATTCTAACGTATCAATGACAGGTTGGCTAATTTTTGGAAGTCCATGACGCTCGTAGTTAGCATTCATAAAGCCAACGTCAAAGGTGGCATTGTGGGCGACAAGAACGGTATCCTTACAAAATTCTTGGAACTCTTTTAAAACTTGAACCAAGGGTTTGGCATTTTTTACATGGTCATCCGTAATTCCTGTCAATTCAGTTGTAAAAGCAGACAAAGGATGCCCTGGATTGATAAACTCATCAAATTCAGCGACGATATTGCCCTTATACATCTTGGAAGCTGCAACCTGAATCAAGTCATTATAGATTGCTGAAAGTCCTGTCGTTTCCACGTCAAAGACTACATAAGTAGCTTCAGAAAGGTCCATCTCTACTTCGTTATAGACGATAGGAACACGGTCTTCAACGATATTGGCTTCCATCCCATAGATTAGCTGGATGCCAGCTTTCTTAGCTGCCTTATAGCCATGAGGGAAGGATTGAACATTCCCGTGGTCTGTGATTGCTACTGCCTTGTGTCCCCATTTGGCTGCTTTCGCAACGAGTTCCTCAACTTCAGGTAGAGCATCCATAGTCGACATATTGGTATGTGCATGGAACTCAACCCGACGTTCTCCCTCTGGCATCAGATCCTTACGCTCATAGTGGACAACTTCCTGCACATCTTGCACATTCATGGTCAAGTCTCGCGTGAAATTATTCATTTCAACATTCCCACGAACACGAAGCCAAGAGTTTTTCTTGATCATGTCAAACTTCTGAGCTTCTTCTTCATTTTTGACCCATTTTTGCATAGAGAAACTAGAAGTATAGTCGGTCATCTTGAAGTTAATCAAAACACGACCTGTTCTAGTCACCTTCTGCTCAACATCAAAGACAACTCCTTCAAATACCAAACGGTTCTCCTCAGTATTGACCTCAATCATTGGAGTAATTTCTGCCTTGTCTAGTTTTGGCTTAGCAGCTGCCTTCTTAGCTTGAAAATCAAAGACAGGCTTGTCCTCTACTGGAGGTGGTGGCGCCATCTGTTCCAACTGTTCCATAGTCCGAAGAGTTTCTTCATTGGCAGCCTGAACAATCATTTGATTTTCCAAATGGAAAGCTTCTTGCTCTTCCTTGGTCAAATCTTCATTTTTCTCTAAAACACAAGTGAATTTAGGAAAGCCAAAAAGTTCCAGCTGTTTACTGAGATTTGGTAGGTGGTTTTTTCTAAAATGTTCTGTATCTGCTGCTTCAGAAGCTTCAATAATCAACTGATCATTCTCAACTCGAACCTGACAGTTTTGATACATGGAACGAAATCCCTGACTAGCACAAGGTCCACCTGAAAAAACCTCTTGATAGTAGGCTTGTAGAAGCTCTTTTGTAAAGTCTTGATGGCGAGTTTTTATCTCAAAGGTTGCTTGATTTCCTGTTTTTGAAAACTCTTCTTTCAGACCTTTCTTCAACGCTAAAAAGAGTTCAAAAGGCAGGATATTCTCAAAGACAAAGCGAAACTCCCAAATTTTACTTTGTTTGTGTACAATAACTTGTTCAATTTCTGCCTGGGAGAAGGCTTCATGATTTCTTATCTCAGCGGGGATTCCCAACTGATTCATTAAAATTTCAAAAGTGGTTGACATCCATTTTCCTCACA
>ERZ773196.2150-NODE-2150-length-10355-cov-27.867184_pt1 | contig 10355 bp, 6 predicted proteins | sample MGYA00581009_ERZ773196 | MGnify/ENA primary metagenome ERZ773196 (study PRJEB29015, sample SAMEA2738162) | human oral metagenome | biome: human oral; feature: human-associated habitat; material: saliva | place: China | collected 2243 ...
GCGCTGCACATGATCTTCGTAGCCCTCTAACTGTCATCAGAGGAAATGCTGAATTCTTACAATCCACCGAGCAAACACCTCAAGCAATGGAATGTCTAAAAGATCTTGAGCAAGCAAGTATTCAGTTAAACGATTATTTTAATCACTTTATCCAATACTCCAAAACCTTTTACGACCATGATATCCAACTTGAAAACATATCAATTAAACAAGTAACTCATCAATTAAAAGAACATATCACTCCTTTACTCCCCAGAAATACACATTTTGTTTTTTCAAATACAGTAACCCCATCGACACAAATTGCAATTCATTCCAATCTATTTTTCCGAGCCATCACAAATATTATTAATAATGCTGTACAACATCAAAAAGAAAATGATGCACAAATCCACCTAACAATTTCACAAGAAAATAGTCAATTAGTTCTAACTATATGGAATAACCAATCTAGTTTTTCAATAAATATATTAGAACATGCTGGAAATCTTTTCTATAAAGATGATCAAGCAAGAACACCTTCACATGAAAGTCACTATGGACTTGGTTTATCTTTCGTGAAACGCGTCATGAAACTTCATAATGGAACGATGCATTTAGAAAATATTAATCATGGTGCACAAGTCCAGCTCATCATTCCCATCATATAGAATAGGCCGAACTCATCAAAATGTGTTCGGCTTTTCTTTATTTATAATTGATAAAAAAACAGGCTCAAGAGCCTGTTTTCGTATTCATCATCATGTCCTATCAGCCATTTCACTTTTGTTCTTTAACAACTCTCTCCCTTCTTTCCCCTAAGCGATAAACAATCACTAGGGATAAAAGAAGAACCAGAGTTGTGATGATAGATCCTTCCGCTCCAAATGCTCCTCCGGTCAGCCAATCAGGTCCTGATCCCATGGTAAAGCTAAATATAGAGGTATCTGCTCCCGTCCCACTGACTTGAAAACCAAGGAGATTTCCTTGTACATAGTTCCAAGTCCCGTGTTGGGCGACCACCAGCCAGATGCTATCGGTGTAGATAAGGAGCAGACCAGCTAGTACCCCATCAAGAACAATATTCACTACGGATAAGAAGGTCACTCCTGAATTTCCCAGATGGAGAAAGCCAAAGAGACTACTAGAAATCGCGATTGCTAAGGGAAGATTCGCTCTTGCTGCAATCCGAGTTAGGAGCCAACCCCGGGTCGCTACTTCTTCCGTTCCTCCTTGAAGGAGCCAAAATGGAAATAACCCTAGAATAAAGAGGATGGGTTCTAAACTTAATTCATTTAGCTCAAAAGACCCGATTCCACTTACTTGGTAGACAAGGGCAATCACCCCCATTTGAAGAAGGGAAAGCAAGATCCCCCAGCCAAGATATTTAAGCCAGTTCTTTTTTACAAAACCTAAAGTCGATAAGGGATTCTTCTCAATGAACTTCACCCAAAAAATAAAGAGTAACAGAATAAATACAAAACTGAAGAGCTCATAATAAAGAAAATAATGATAGAAGAACTCTTGAACACTTGCGCCTCCATTTCCTGGTGAAAAGATCTCTGTTAAAAACTCTATGACCAAAGAAAATGGTCCCACAAACTCACTCCCAAACCAAAGCCCACCTTCAACAAAGAGGAAGGTTAAAAAGACGTAGAATAGTGTAGAAATGAGCACTGGTCCTGAGGTGTTAGTTTTTATATCTTGAATGATTAATCCTTTCTTCACAAGTAACCTCCATTTATCTAATAGGTCCATTGTAACAAAGAAAATCCAGACCTGCAACACCATGCCATGTTAGATAACCTAACATGAACTAGTGAAAATTCTTGTTTTTAAGATTGATTTATGATATAATGATGCTTGTAAAAAATAAATGATGAAATTCATACTTGTTTTCAGTATGAATTCTTTATTTTTTAAGACCCTCTTAGGGTATTCCTTCCATTGTTCTTTATTAGACAATGGATTAGATATAAAGGAGAACGAAATGAAGAAAAAACTATTAGCATGTTTGCTTTTCTTATTTCCACTATTCGCCTTTGCGAATCAAGCACAGGCTGAAACTATTAAAGTCGTTTTCGATACGGCATATGCGCCCTTCGAATTCAAAGACTCAGACCAAATTTATAAAGGAATTGACGTTGAAATCTTGGATAAGGTCGCTGAAATCAACGGTTGGACCTTAGAAAAGTCTTTCCCAGGCTTTGACGCGGCCGTCAACATGGTCCAATCTGGACAAGCCGATGCCATTATGGCAGGAATGACCAAGACCAAAGAACGCGAACAGGTCTTTGCTATGTCCAATACCTACTATGATACAAAAGTTGTCATTGCAACTAAGAAAGCTAATAAAATCACATCCTATGATGAGCTCAAAGGCAAAACGGTCGGAGTCAAAAACGGGACTGCCGCTCAACGCTTCCTTCAAAAGAACAAGGACAAGTACGGCTATACCATCAAGACATTTGACACCAGTGATTTGATGAACAACAGTTTATCTACTGGTTCAGTGGATGCCATTATGGATGACCAACCTGTTATCGAATACGCGATTAAGCAAGGACAAGACCTTTCTATTAATATGGAAGGGGAAGCCGTTGGAAGCTTTGCCTTTGGGGTAAAGAAAGATGGTTCCCATGAAAACCTTATTAAACAATTTAATACAGCTCTTGCTCAAATGAAGAAAGATGGTACGCTAGATCAGATTATTGAAAAATGGACTGGTAGTAGCCAATCATCCTCTTCAGCTACAACCACTGCAAGTACTTCTGCTGTTCCAGAGACAACTACAGAAGCAGGTCAAAAGGCCACTCCTAAGAAGAAAACTTACAAAATTTCAAGTGATTCCTCCTTTGCTCCCTTCGTCTTCCAAAACGATCAAAGCAAATACACTGGGATCGATATGGAATTGATTAAGGCAATCGCCAAAGACCAAGGCTTTACACTAGAAATTAGCAACCCTGGTTTTGATGCAGCCGTTAGTGATGTTCAGAATGGTAATGCCGATGGAATGATTGCTGGGATGACCGTTACAGATGCACGTAAGGCGACTTTCGACTTCTCAGATCCTTACTACACAACGAATTCGATCCTTGCAGTTCAAGAAAGTAGTACCATTTCTTCCTACGAAGATCTAAAAGGCAAAACAGTTGGTGTCAAAAATGGTACGGCTTCTCAAACCTTCCTCGAGGAAAACAAGAGCAAGTATGGCTACAAGATCAAAACCTTCTCAGATGGTGCTTCTATGTATGACAGCTTGAACTCTGGTTCTGTAGCTGCCATCATGGATGACGAACCGGTTATTAAATACGCCATTAAACAAGGACGTAAATTTAAAACGCCTATCGAAGGAACTCCAAGTGGGCAAATTGCCTTTGCTGTTCAAAAAGGTTCCAACCCTGAATTAATTGAGATGTTTAACAACGGCTTGGCCAACTTAAAAGAAAGTGGCGAATACCAAAAAATCTTGGATAAGTACCTTTCAAGTGATAGTGAAGAAAACACAGAATCTACTTCAGTAGATGAAACGACTATCTGGGGCTTGCTCCAAAACAACTACAAACAATTGTTAAGTGGACTTGGTGTCACTATTGCACTAGCACTTCTATCCTTCGCGATCGCGATGGTGATTGGGATTATCTTTGGAATGTTTAGTGTTAGTCCCTATAAATGGCTTCGTTGGACTGCTGAGATTTTCGTCGATGTCATCCGTGGTATCCCACTGATGATTCTTGCTGCCTTCATCTTCTGGGGAATTCCTAATTTAATCGAGTCCATGACGGGCCACCAATCCCCAATCAATGACTTCCTTGCAGGTACGATTGCTCTCTCACTCAATGCTGCTGCTTATATTGCCGAGATTGTTCGTGGTGGGATTCAAGCCGTACCAGCTGGACAGATGGAAGCTAGTCGAAGCCTCGGGATTTCTTATAGCAAGACCATGCGCAAGATTATCTTGCCTCAAGCAACTAAACTGATGCTTCCAAACTTCGTCAACCAATTTGTCATTGCACTGAAAGATACGACGATCGTGTCAGCGATCGGTTTGGTCGAGCTCTTCCAGACTGGTAAGATTATCATCGCTCGAAACTATCAAAGTTTCAAGATGTACGCTATCCTTGCAGTCTTCTACCTCGTTATCATTACCTTATTGACACGCTTTGCAAAACAATTAGAAAAGAGGGCTAACTAATGGCTAAATTAAAAATTGATGTCCATGACCTCCATAAATATTACGGTGAAAATGAGGTCCTAAAAGGCATCTCAACAAAATTCTACGAAGGAGATGTGGTTTGTATCATCGGACCATCTGGCTCTGGTAAATCAACCTTTCTACGCAGTCTCAATCTTCTTGAAGAAGTAACCAAGGGACAAATTACTGTGAATGGTTATGACCTCACTGATCCAAAAACAAACATTGATATCGTCCGTGAAAATGTCGGAATGGTCTTCCAGCACTTCAACCTCTTTCCCCATATGAGCGTTATCGAAAATATCATGTTTGCTCCCTTGGAGCACAAACGCATGAGTCGTGAAGAAGCTAGAGAACTAGCAATGGAACTCTTAGAAAAGGTTGGACTTGCGGACAAAGCCGATGTTTCCCCTGACAGCCTCTCCGGTGGACAGAAACAGCGGGTAGCCATTGCGCGTGGTTTGGCAATGAAGCCAGATGTCATGCTCTTTGACGAACCAACTTCTGCCCTTGACCCAGAGATGGTTGGGGATGTACTCAACGTTATGAAGGATTTGGCTAAGCAAGGCATGACCATGATTATCGTCACCCACGAGATGGGATTTGCTCGCCAAGTGGCCAATCGCGTGATCTTCACAGCTGATGGGGAATTCCTCGAAGACGGGAAACCAGACCAAATCTTTGATAATCCACAACACCCACGATTGAAAGAATTCCTGGATAAAGTGTTAAATGTTTAATAGAAATTGAGAGGCTAGGACAAAAGTCCTAGCCTCTCAATTTTCTTTGGATTGTCGAGCAAGATGCAGTGGTTGAGTGGGCTCTACTACGCTGATTTCATCAGCTTTTACAGCCCTACTCAACTGTGCGGAGGTGGGACAACGAAATCGAATTCTAACGAATTACCGATTTCTGTCCCACTCTCTTTTTCTTCTTCAAAATATAAAAAATATTAAGAAATTTCATTTAAATAACTTGCTAAATGAAGCAAAAAACTATACCATAGTAGAGTGTCTTTTGACCAAATATGTGACTGAAGGATGATTATGAAAAAATTATTAGAAAAGGTTAGTATCCTTTCTTTATCTCTTGTATTAACGACGTCTTTTTCGATTTCTAGTGCTCTTCCTCATATGTTCGAATACTATAAGGATCTCCCCAAAAGTCAAATCGAACTCTTGGTATCTCTTCCATCCGCAGGGATTATGGTCACCCTCTTCCTAAACACCATTATCGAACGCTACTTGGATGAGAGGAAGATGATTATTACAGGACTCTTCATACTCTCACTATTTGGTATGGTCCCTTTCTTTAACCAAGCCTATCCTGTTCTTTTCATTTCTCGTTTCATTTTTGGGATGGGGGTCGGTTTAATCAACGCTAAAGCCATCTCTATTATCAGCGAACGCTACCAGGGACGTGAACGGATCCAAACTCTCGGATTTCGTGGTTCTGCTGAAGTCGTAGGGACAGCCCTGGTCACTTTATTGGTCGGCTTCCTCCTTCAATTCGGCTGGACTTCTAGCTTTTTAGCCTACGGGGCTGGATTAATTGTTCTGTTTCTCTTCATGGCCTTTGTCCCTTACCACCAGCAAGAAGAAAGCCAGCATACACAAGTCAAACATAAAGAACCACTCCAAAAAGAAGAATGGAAATTAACCATTATCTTGGCTATTGTGGCTGCCGTGATTGTCTTATGTAATGTTGGAATAACTCTTCGTATCCCAAGCATTGTCGCTTACACTTTCAAGGATCAGCACAACTCAGCCAGCTTTATTCTAAGTGCTATGCAATTGATTGGAATTCTAGCTGGTCTCACCTTCTCTGGGCTCGTTCATTTGTTTAAGAGCAAATTGATTACTTATGCTGGGATTGCTTACGGATTCTCAATGATGGCTGTAGCCCTTTCTCCAAGCATTCCTCTCCTAGCTATTTCCGCCCTCTTCTCTGGCTATACATACAGCACTGCTCTCACCATGGTTTTCCAAATCTTGTCAGCCAAGATTCCTGCCAGACGATTAAACCAGGTGACCTCTGTAGCCGTCTTGGGCTGTAGCTTTGGAGCGGCTATTACACCTTTCGCCCTCAATACCATCGGTCTCATCTCCGACAGCAATGCTTTTATCTTTACTGTTTTAGGAATGGCCATGGCACTCCTCGCCTTCTCTCTTCTCTATCTTTTAAAAGATCATCATGAATAAACAAAAGAGGCTGGGACAAAAGTCCTAGCCTCTCAATTGTCTTTGGATTGTCGAGCAAGACGCAGTGGTTGAGTGGGCTCTTTGTTCGCTTTTTAAGCTCCAAATATGACCTAATGAGGGAAACAAAGTTTCCTTTATCTGCAACCTTCAACAGTCTCCCAGACTGTTGAAGCTGTGCGGAGGTGGGACGACGAAATCGAATTCTAACGAATGACCGATTTCTGTCCCACTCTCTTTTCTGTCTTACTGATTCGAAAGTTGAGCAGTTTGCATCTGGTAATAGACACCTTTTAGCGCCATCAACTCCCTATGATTTCCATGTTCAACGATATTTCCAGTGACCATGACTAGGATGAGATCTGCATTTTCAATGGTAGACAGGCGATGGGCGATCACAAAGCTGGTCCGCCCTACCATTAACTTATTAAAGGCATCCTGAATGAGCAACTCTGTCCGCGTATCAATGGAAGATGTTGCCTCATCTAATATCAAAATCTTAGGCACTGAAAGAAAGACCCGAGCAATGGTCAGAAGCTGTCTTTGTCCTTGAGATAAGGAATCTCCCGCATCAGCTAGATAGGTATCATAGCCATCTGGAAGCTGTTGAATAAAGAAATCAGCATTGGCAGCCTTAGCTGCTTGAATCACGTCTTCCCGACTAGCATCTGGTCGACCAAATGCGATATTCTCATGAACCGTTCCCACTTTGAGCCAAGTCTCTTGTAGGACCATTCCAAACTGCTTGCGGTAGCTTGCTAGGCTATAGGTATCTACAGCTTCTTGATCTAAGAGCAAGCGACCCTGATCTACATCATAAAATCGCATGAGAAGATTAATCATGGTTGATTTCCCAGCACCTGTTGGCCCAACAATGGCTACCTTACTAGCCGGCGGGATGGAAATGGAGAGATCCTTTATGAGGGGCTGGTCAGATCGATACCCAAAGCTGACATGATCAAATTGGACAGCTCCTTCGACAGCCTCTTCTTGCAAGTCTCTTTTTCCACTTTCTTTCACTTCCTCTTGGTCCAAGACGCTATAGAGACGTTCCGCACAAGCTAGGGCGCTTTGCAATTCAGCAAGGACAGAGGAGATGTCATTAAAGGGTTTGGTGTACTGATTGACATAGTTGAGGAAGGTCACCAACTGGCCAACAGTGAAGCCAGTACCCGATAGGATACGGAAGGCACCAAATCCCGTCACAAGGGCATAGATCAGGGCATTAACAAAGCGTGTCGCAGGATTAACGGTAGAGGAATAAAAAATCGCCTCTTGAGAATAACCAGCATAGTCGCCATTGATTTCAATAAACTTGTCTTTAAACTGGTTTTGGGCATTGAAGGCTTGAAGCAAGCTTTCTTGACTGAGAGATTCTTCAATCATCTGGGTCTGTGCACCACGCGCCTGGGTCTGCATCCGAAAGAGATGGTAGGACCGCTTGGCAATAAAACGAGCGATAAATAGAGATAAGGGGGTCAAAATCAAGACCATACCCATCATCATCAAATCCAATCGGGCCATACTAGCGATGGTCACTAGGATGGTTAAAAGACCAACAAAGAACTGATTAAAGACCATCAATAAACCATTATTGAGTTGTTCAACATCAGTGGTCAAACGACTGACCAAATCTCCAGTTCCTTGACGGTCCAGGTAAGATAGAGGAAGGACATGAACTTTCCGGATCACCTTCTCCCTCAAGGACTTACTATAGCGATAGATCAGCTGATTGTAAACCAAGGGATTCAACCATTGAATGAGACTTGCAAAGAGGATCACTAGACCCATTTGAAGGATAAGCGGCAACAAGAGATGACTAGCATCAGGGAGCACCACTATGTCCACTGCTCGACCAATCAGAATGGGGATATAGACGGTTAACAAGACTTGTAAAATGGTTCCTAGACTGGCCAAGATAAGCCAAATGGGCTGTCTGGCTATATCCGCAAGTAAGCGCCGTAAATAAGTTTTCTGTTTCATTCTGTCCCCTCCTCTCTCTTCTGTTGGGAGAAATGAATCTCTTGGTATAAAGGATTCGTTGACACCAGGTCTTCATGACTGCCTAAGCCGACCTGTTTACCTTTGTCTAAGACGAGAATTTGCTCAGCACTACGGAGACTATTGGTCCGCTGCGAGATGAGGGTGAGACTTGTCTTCGACAACTCCTCTTTTAGAGCCTGTAAAAGTCGTGCTTCTGTCAAATAATCCAAAGCTGAAGTGGAATCATCTAACACTAAAAATGGAGCTTGACGAAGGACAGCACGAGCAATGGTCAGACGTTGCCGTTGACCACCGGAAAAATTCCTTCCAAAAGCTTCTACGGGAGCCTCTAGTCCTCCTTCTTTCTCACGGACAAAATCAGCTGCTTGCGCAACTTCCAAGGCCCACCACAACTGCTCCTCACTTGGTTCTTTAGTTAATCCCAGTGTTAGGTTCGAACGAATGCTACCTTTAAAAAGCTCTGCATTTTGAGGAACCACTGCCACCCAGTCACGCCACTGACCAAGAGTCTTTGGGCTCTGTCCATCTTTAAAAATGGTTAGACTTCCTTGACTCGGGTCATAAAGATGTCCTAGCAATTGAACCAGGGTAGATTTCCCAGACCCTGTCCCCCCAGTGATCCCCAAGGTTTGTCCCTTTTTTAATGATAAATGAATACCTTCTAAGGACGGTTTTGCCGCTAAAGGATAGGTAAAGATTAAATCTTGGATCTCGAGAGCCAGTTGAGGATTTGAAGCAGCTACCTCATCCAACTCTTGATCCAGATCTTCACTTTTCTCATCAAAGACTTGGACAATCCGCCCAGCAGCGATATAGCTTTGGTTGAGTGAGGTCACCAACATGGCTAACTTCAATAATTCTGTTAAGATTTGAAGCAAGTAATTGACCAAGGCGACCAACATTCCTTGGCTAAGCGTTCCCATTTGAATGGAGGCTTGTCCCTGCCAAAGAATACAAATCAAGGTTCCATTCACGACTAAGAAGGTTAGAGGACTAATCAAACTAGACCACTTGGATACTATTAATTGCCAGTTGGTATAGTCTTGGTTGACCTCATTAAACTCTGCTTCTTCATGAGCTGCCTGTCCAAAAGCGCGGATAACCCTCATCCCTTGTAACTGCTGACGCGTGATTGTAACCATTCGATCCGTTATCTTCCTGATGCGTGCATAAAGAGGATTAACCACACGCGACATAACGACAATGATCAGGGTCAATAGGGCAACCATTCCAATAAACCACAAGGTCAGTTGTGGACTAATGGTAAAAGCCATAAAAATAGAGCCAAAAACGACAATCGGCGCTCGGAGAAATAGACGTAAAAATAGATTAATCCCTGTTTGAATTTGATAGGTATCACTGGTTAGTCGCGTCACGAGGCTTGAGGTGGTTAGGCGATCCCTCTGCTCCTTAGACAAGCTGAGAATTTTCTCATACAAATCATTGGTCAATTCCTTAGTATAACCAACGGCTGCCTTCGATGAATAATATTGGGCTGTTATCGCTACGAGAACGCCAAAACCAGCAAAAATAAATAAAAGACCAACCACCCCAAGCATTCCAGCTTGGTCTTGACGAGGAATCAGCTGATCGACAAGATGAGCAATTAAAAGTGGAACCAGTAATTCAAAGATTGCTTCCAACAACTTGAAAAACGGTCCCAGTATGGTTTCTTTTTTATAATTCCTGAAGTATTTCAATAAGTCTTTCATACTACTCGTTTGTCTTTCTATAGGATTAACTTATTTTACCATAATTTTTAAAGATAAAAAAAATCTCCCTGCAAAGCAGAGAGAGTGTAAACGTAGACAAGTGCTCATTTATAAAAATCTATAAACTTCAATAAAGATAAATAACTTTATTGGTTAGGGTTATTCAGTCATCTACTGAAACTTTCCGCCGTGAGAAAAGTGCTAGAAACAATATTGTTTCTAGCACTCGGAATTATTGAGACCTTAGGCTCAATAATTAGTCATGGA
>ERZ773196.2153-NODE-2153-length-10345-cov-4.198445_pt1 | contig 10345 bp, 7 predicted proteins | sample MGYA00581009_ERZ773196 | MGnify/ENA primary metagenome ERZ773196 (study PRJEB29015, sample SAMEA2738162) | human oral metagenome | biome: human oral; feature: human-associated habitat; material: saliva | place: China | collected 2243 ...
GGCCTTCCCGGACAAATGGTGGACAAGTACAAAAAGATTTTGGCAGGAAAGGACCCCCATGCCGAGCAGTTTATGGAGGAGCAGAACTTCCTTGGCAATGTGGACGAAGAGCGTAGGGGAAATGCCGGAAGCGGTGGAGCCAGTGGCAAAGCCGGATCAAACGGAATAAACGGAACAAGCCATTCTGATCGAACAGCAGGGGCAGTCGGAGGAGCCGATACTGCCGAAGCAAAGGGAACAAGCGAGAATACCGAGAACAACCGTAGCGATTCCGGCAGAAATACCGACGAAGCCGGAGAACATGCCGAACCCACATCCGCTGCATTCCTCGAAGCCGGTCAACATTCCCCAAAGCCTACCGGCTTTATGAAAGACCATTTGACCTTAAACCCTTCCAGCCAGCAGTACGGAAACGGCAAGGCGGAGATTCTGGACTTCGGCGTACTGGATAAGGACGGGCGCCCAAGTAATGTGCTATTAAAGGGCGAGGAGTTTTCCATTAAAGAACGGATTGTCTTCCATGATGATATCGCCGCCCCCATTTTCACCTTCACCATCAAGGACAAGCGAGGCATGGACTTAAGCGGTACCAACACCCTTTTTGAAGGAAAGGAAATCCCGGCGGTGAAGAAGGGAGACGAGTACTACTGCACCTTCACCCAGAGGATGAATCTGCAAGGGGGGGAGTATCTTCTGTCCATTTCCTGCACCGGCTTTGAAGAGGGAGAGCACACGGTTTACGACAGAAAATACGACATTACCAGTATCACTGTTTTATCAAATAAAAACACCGTTGGAATTTACGATATGGAGTCGGAAGTGACTCTGGAAAGGCATGAGGCATGAGTTTTTCGAAGCTGCAATCCAACTTAATCGAATGGATTTCGTTTTTCCCCGGAGAAGGGGGGCTGGAGAAGGACAGCAAGGTCCTGCTTTTGGCAGAAAAGGACAGCCAGGAGCTTTTTGAAAAGCTACTACGAAAAAGAGTAAAAAGCATCAGTCTTCGTTTGGAGGAAGACCGCTTTGACTATATTATTATTCCCATTTTGACCAAGCGACATTTGATGCTCTTCCAAGGCTCTTTGGAGGAGATGCTTCGAACTTTTTTGGAGAAGTGGCTACTTCCCGGAGGCGAAGTGATTTTGGGGATGGAAAATGAGAATGCTCTGGAGCGCATTTCCACCGGCTACTACGAGAAGGAGCCGGCTTACCAAAGCTATGATGCTTTGAAAATGCTGGAAGAGAGCCTGAAAAAGGACTACCCCAAGGCTCGGGCAAGTCTTTATTTTCCCATGCCTTCCTTAGAGTACCCCATTCATTTTTACACAGAAAAAAGACTTCCCAAGGAGGGAGAGGAGGGCTACGGCTATGTGGCACTGGGAAAGAAAGGGGTTTTCCCCCAGTTCGCCCCCAGCTTTCTCTATCGTTTCCGGGGAGATGCCAGGGCTATCCTTTCCATGAAGGATGTGCATAGCGAAGAAGTGGAGTATATCAAATACAATTCCAGCAGAAAGCCGGAGTATGCCTTGAAAACCGAGATTCTTCGGGATAAAGAGGGTAATAGAAAAGTTTTAAAGGAAGGCATCGGGGCGGAGGCCAATGCCCACATTGATGCCTTACCGAAGAAGCGGAAGCTCCTTAGCGAAAGCTTTGCCCAAAGGAAGATTCAGGTTTTGGAGGAGGAAGGCTTTTGGCGAGCCTATGCCGGTTCCCAGTCCCCATCCAGCATTTTGTACCCCTTTATAAAGGGAAAGAGCATCGGAGAAATTCTGGGAGAGCTGATTTCCCAAGGAAAGGCTCCGGTAAAGGAAATCCAGGAAGCCCTGCATCTTCTTTTGGGAGAGGACAGCTTCATCAAGCCTGCCAACTTGGATTTACTTTTTGAAAATGTCATCATGGATGGAGAGCAGGCGGTACTCATTGATTGCGAGTGGGTGAAGGAAGAGGGAGAGGAACGGCTTTTCCTTCTGTACCGCATCCTCCATTACTGGTACGAAGAATATAAGGACAAGTTAAAATACAAGGACGAAGAAAGCTTCTTCCGCCTGTTTTCCATCAACAAGCCGGAGCTTCTTTCCTGCGAGCGAAAAGAGGCCATTTTTCAGGAAGAGGTTCATGGAGAGGGACAGGAGGAAAATGTTTGGGCTTACCAGCAAAGTCGTATGAGTCCGGAAAATTTCCAAAAGCAGAAGGAAGAAATCGCCCTACGCCGGGAGCAGATCCAATATTTGCAGGAAGAGCTGAAGGAAAAAGAGATTTCTGTAAAGAAAGAGCGGGAGGTAAACCGCTTAACCAACGTTCATGTGGGCAATCTGGAAAATGTGATTCGTGCCCATGAGCGGGACATTGCCCAATTACAGGAGGAGCGGAATTATTTTGAACGGCACCAAAGTCTGCCATCGAAAATCAGAAGACGGCTTTCCGCCTCCTTTAACCGCCGTTTTCCAAAGGACAGTAAGAGAAGATTGATTCTGCATTATATGGGACGGACTCTGCTCCACCCCTTTAAAACCCTGCCCCTATACTTTACGGCAGAGGGAAGAAATCGAATTTCCGGACATTTTAAAATCGGACAGGCTTACTTTGACGGGGGGAAGATTCGCCTTCCCAAGGTGGACAAGCCTAAGGTCAGTATCGTGATTCCCTGCTATAACCAGATTCACTATACCTACCGCTGTTTACAGTCCATACTCCGCTTTACCGACGAAAGGGAGATTCCCTATGAGGTGATTATTGCGGACGATGTGTCCACAGATGCTACCAGAGATTTACGCCTGTTTTCAGAAAATCTGGTGATTGCCCGGAACAAGGAAAATATGGGCTTTTTGAAAAACTGTAATCAGGCAGCCGCTTTAGCCAAGGGAGAATACATTTTCTTCCTAAACAATGATACGGAGGTAACGGAGGGCTGGCTTTCCTCTCTTGTGGAGCTGATGGAAAGACGGCCGGATACAGGAATCGTCGGCTCTAAGCTGGTGTACCCGGACGGAAGATTGCAGGAGGCAGGGGGCATCATTTGGTCCGATGCTTCCGGCTGGAACTACGGAAGACTGCAAGACCCGGAGGATCCGGAGTACAACTATGTGAAGGAAGTGGACTACATTTCCGGTGCCGCCATCCTGGTGCGGACAAGCATTTGGAAGGAGCTGGGAGGCTTTGACGAGCTCTTTGCCCCTGCCTACTGCGAGGATTCCGACCTGGCCTTTTCCGTTCGGAAAATGGGCAAGAAGGTGCTGTACCAGCCCAAGTCCAAGATTATTCACTATGAAGGTATTTCCAACGGAACGGATGTGGAAGGCACAGGCCTTAAGCGTTATCAGAAGGTCAATCAGGAAAAATTCAAGGAAAAATGGAAGGAAGAGCTGAAAAAGCAGTGCGTCAATATCGGAAGTCCCAACCCCTTCCAGGCCAGAGAGCGGGGTATGGGCAAGCGCTATGTGCTCTTCGTAGACCACTATGTACCCACCTTTGACAAGGACGCCGGTTCCAAAACCACCTACCAGTACCTAAAAATGCTGGCGGAAAAGGGCGTGCAGGTGAAGTTCTTAGGGGACAATTTCCTAAAGGAAGAGCCTTACACGGAAGCCCTGGAGCAAATGGGCATCGAAGTCCTTTACGGCAGTAAGATGCAGGGTGGCATTTGGAAGTGGATGGAAGACAATAAGGAGATGATTCAGATTGCTTATCTTAACCGCCCTCACATTGCCTCCAAGTACATAGACTACATCAAGGAAAATACGGACTGGAAGATTATTTTCTATGGCCATGACCTGCATTTTCTCCGTCTGCAAAGGGAGTATGCCCTAAAGCCAAGACCGGAGCTTTTGGAGGAAATCGCCTACTTTAAGAGCATGGAGCTTTCCGTCCTGCAAAAGGCGGACATCAGCTATTACCCCTCCAACTTAGAGGTGGAGGAAATCCATAAGATTGACGACAGTATTCCGGTAAAGGCCATTACCGCCTATGTGTTCTCCGACTCCGTGCAGGTGGAGAAAATGACGGAGGGCAGGGAAGGAATGCTCTTTGTGGGAGGCTTTGCCCACCCGCCCAATGAGGACGGCGTGCTTTGGTTTGCCAAGGAAATCTTTCCCTTAATGCGAAGACAGCTTCCAAACATTTCCTTCCGCATCGTGGGCAGTAAGCCGACAGAGAAGGTTTTGGCTCTGGGACAGCAGGAAGGCATCGAGGTGCTGGGCTTTGTCAGCGACGAAAAACTCCATAGCCTTTATCAGGAAAGCAGAATGGTCGTTGTGCCCCTTCGCTACGGGGCAGGCGTGAAAGGAAAAGTGGTGGAGGCCCTCCATGAAGGAGCCGCCATCCTGACCACCCCCTGCGGTGCGGAAGGCATCCCGGGCATTGAGGAAGTGGTTGCCATCGAGGGAGAAGAAAGAGAATTTGCAAAAACCGGTGCCCTTCTCTACCAAAACATTCCCAAGCTCCGGGAAATGGGACAGAAGTCTTTGGAATTTGTGAAAAAGGAATTCTCCACAGAGGCGGTATTTGAAGGTATTCGAGAGGACTTCGGTCTGGGAAAAGACGGAGAAGTGCTGGAGTTAAAGTAAGTTCATTTTGTAAGGAGGGAAGATGCAGGCAATCTTATTATGTGGGGGAATGGGTACCAGACTTCGTTCCGTGGTGGCGGACCGCCCCAAGCCCATGGCGGACATTTGCGGAAAGCCCTTTTTACAGTACCTTCTGGAAATGCTGCGGGATAAGGGCATTACGGAAGTGATTTTTGCCCTGGGCTACATGGGAGAAATGATTGAAGAATACTTTCAGGACGGCTCCACCTTGGGCCTAAAGATTGCCTATTCCTATGAGGAAGAGCCTCTGGGTACCGGAGGTGCCATCCGAAATGCTCTGGCGAAGATTTTAGAGGAAGAGGTTTTGGTGCTGAATGCAGATACCTACTTCCCCATGGATTATGAGGGGCTTCTCCGTTTTCATCAGGAAAATGACGGGGATTTCAGCTTGGCTACCAGAGCCGTGGAGGACATTTCCCGCTACGGAGCGGTAAGAAGAGATGCAGCAGGCCGAATTTTGGCTTGGAATGAGAAGCTTGGAAATGCTGCTCAGAAGTCCTTAGCCGGGGAAATCAATGGGGGCATCTATGTGATGAAGAAGAGCCTCATTGCGGAAATTCCCGAAGGAAAGCAGAGCTTGGAGCAGGACTGCATCCCCAAGTGGCTTTCCGAAGGAAAGCGAATCTTCGGCCTCCCCTTTGAGGGCTATTTTATGGATATCGGCATTCCCAAGGATTATCAGCAGTTTATTACGGATGTGGAGCAGGGGAAGCATGGAAGATAAGGCATTGCAAAAGACCGTCTTCTTAGATCGGGACGGCACCATCAATGAGGAAGTGTCTTACCTACATAAGGTAGAGGATTTTCGTTTTCTCCCCCATGTTTTAGAGGGTCTATCTATCCTGTCAAAAGCCGGATTTCAGCTGGTGGTGGTGACGAATCAGGCCGGAATCGGGCGTGGCTATTACGGAGAAAAGGATGCGGAAGCCCTGCATCTTTTTTTAAGAGAAGAGCTTAAAAAGAGAGACATTTTCCTGAAAGGCATCTACTACTGTCCCCACCATCCGAAGGGGGTAGGGGAATATCAAAGAGAATGCAACTGCCGAAAACCAAATCCCGGAATGCTCTATCAGGCAGAGTGGGATTTATTGCAGGGAAACGAAAAGAACAGTCCCCTTCAAAGCCCTTATCGCTTAAGCCAGGAAGAACGGGAAGCGTTGGAGCAGGGGAACAAGCAAGCAGAGCGAAAAGCTTGGTTGTCTCATTCCTATATGATTGGGGACAAAGCCTTGGACTGCGAGGCCGGAGAAAGCTTCGGCGTACAGCCTATTCTCCTGGCTACGGGTTACGGCGCAGAAGAGAAAAGAAAGATAGAAGAGGCGGGAAAGCCCTGTCCTCCCTATTTTGAAAATTTAGAAGAAGCCGCAAGGTGGATTGTGGAAAGGGAGCTGTATTCATCATAGGAGTTTGCTCCAGTGCAGAATAGGCATCTGTCGCTTCAGCCATTAGATTAATACAGGCCTTCACCTCATCGGTTTTCCGTAAGTTTCGACGGGAATCTGACCTAATTTTGTTGAACTGTCATATTGAATAAGTCCTGCTTTCCTCATTTTAGTTAAATGATAACGTACGCCATCAATCGTAAGCTTTAGTTTTCATCTTGCAGAAGCTAGAAACGTTGAGATTGTGGATTACCACTAAAAAGGAGAAGTTATGGAATTAAATTATATTGAGCCACCAAGCATTGGTGAAATCCTTCGAGAAGAATTTATGGAGCCGATGGAACTGAGCGCATATGGCATTGCACAAGCAATTCATGTTCCTGTTTCCAGAATCCAAGACATTCTGCATAATAGACGAAAAATCACGATTGATACCTCTCTCCGGCTCGCAAAGCTATTCGGTGTTTCGGATGAATACTTCATCAATATGCAGAATGACATCGATATTCGAATGCAAAAAAGAAAGCTTGATTTCGAACTACAGCAAATTAAAACAATACAATATGCATAATGGTACTATAAAAGAAAATTGTAGCAAGAATGCAGCAGGCTCAGATTACCCCTCTTTCAGCCCTATATTGCATACAATATAATTTTTATATTTACAGTTTCTTTTGTTAGAAGGGAGTATCGCAAGCCTGCGGTACTCCCTTGTTCTTTCCATCCTTTACCTTTATAATAGAAAAAACATTTTATAAAAATGTGCATTTACATAAAAATATAAAATAGGAGAAACCTATGGAAGTGCAAAGACCAAGATATTTAAAGCGTTTAATCGATAAAAAGGATAATGGAAGGGTAAAAATCATCACCGGTATTCGACGATGCGGAAAGTCTTACCTATTATTCACTCTGTATAAAAAATATTTGCTTAGTCTTGGTATCAAAGAGGAGCAAATCATTACCATAGCTTTGGATGAGCTTCACAACATGCAGTATAGAAATCCTCTTACACTGGATGCTTACTTTCGGGAGCGCATGCAGCCGGAACAAAACTACTACATCTTTATTGACGAGATTCAATTTGTGGAAGAAGTAGAGAATCCTTATATCAAAAACAGTGAAAATAAAATTGGCTTTGTAGACCTTGTTTTAGGCCTAATGAAACTTCCCAATGCGGATATTTACATTACCGGCAGCAATTCAAAGATGCTGTCCTCTGATGTTCTGACTCAGTTTCGGGACAGAGGGGATGAAATTCGGGTGTATCCCTTTTCCTTTGCAGAGTTTTCCTCCTGCTATGAGGGAAATCCCAGACTGGCTTTCGAAGAATATTGTCTATATGGCGGGATGCCTACCGTCCTTAGCAGGAAAACGCCGGAAGAAAAAAGCGAATATCTGAAAAATCTCTTTCATAATACCTATATTAAAGATGTGATGGAGAGGAACCGTATTGGTAAAGAAGCCTTTATCCTGGAAGATTTATTGGATATTGTTTCCTCTTCCATTGGCTCCCTTACCAATCCGAGAAAGCTGGAAAATACCTTTCAATCGGAAAAAAATATCAAAATCTCTCAGCTAACCATCAGCACTTATTTGGATTATTTTATTGATGCCTTTTTAATGGAAAAAGCCAGAAGATTTGATGTGAAAGGAAAAAAATACATCTCCTCACCCTACAAATATTATTTTTCCGACACCGGTCTCAGAAACGCCAGACTGAATTTTAGACAAAACGAAATGACGCACATTATGGAAAATGTCATTTACAACGAACTCCGTATGCGTGGCTTAAATGTGGACGTGGGCGTAGTGGAGCAAAACTATAAAAATGAAGAGGGCAAAAGAGCACGGAAAAATCTGGAAATTGATTTTATAGTGAATCGAGGAAGTAATAAATATTATATTCAGTCAGCCTTACATGTAGACAGCCCTGAGAAAAGAGAGCAGGAAACCGCCTCCTTAAAGCAGTCCGGGGACTTTTTTAGGAAAATAGTTATTGTAAAAGACTATATCCTCCCAAAGCATGATGAAGACGGGATTCTTTATCTTGGCGTAGAGCAGTTTTTGCTGGATGAAGGAGCTATAGATTTATAGAAGGAGAACTTATGCCAACTGGAAGTATAACAAAAAATTTTGTAGTATCAGGGGAAGAGCAGGTCGAAAAATTTGCTAATGCTATAGAAGAATCATACCAAGAGTCTTTGACAAGAAAAAAGGACTCTTCTTTACGTATTACACATCTTCGAGATGCAGCCGAAGTGAAGGAATTTTTGGAAAAAAGGAGCTGTGAAAAATCAAAGTAATAAAGAAATTTTCGGCAATATAGACCTGAAATCGAGGCTATCAAAGCCCGTCAGTATATGAAGACAGCCTGCGTAGCGAAAGACTGTAGAACTTGATGAGTCAAAGCGACAGATGCAGCATGGGTATGGAAGAGGGCAATCTTAGCCACCGATACTTAAGAGCCTGCGAAGAGAAGGACTGTATAAACAATGAGTGGAAGCGAAAGATGCAGTATGGGGCTGTAATAGGGACAATCTGAGCCCGCCGGTACTTGCGAAAAACAAAGGTACTGCAGTTTTTCGCTTAGTACCGCTGCAGGGCGAGGTTAGCGGGAGCGTGTCCCGAATACAGCCCCATACTGCATCAGAGCGCACCGTGCAAGGAAAACAGTCCTCCCTATACGGCAAAGAAATACCTCTCCAGCATCAAACACAAACAGTGATAAATCGGCAGATGCAGTTCCTGAATCTGATATGTTTCATTAGAGGGCGCAATCAAAGAAAGATCTGCAATCGCTCTGCCCTTTCCCCCGTCCTTTCCGGTCAGTAAAATGCTGGGGATGCCCATAGCCTTGGCAAGCTTTAGGGCATAAGAAACATTTTTGGCATTTCCGGAAGTGCTGATACAAAAGAGCAGATCCTCCGGCTTGCCGTAGCCAAGCAGACACTGGGCATAAAACAGCGTTTCGTCCTGGTCATTGCTGAAGGCAGTGTGCAGGGCGGTTTGGCTACTAAAGGAAATGGCAGGCAGTCCCTGTTCCAAATGCTTTTCGAAGTAAGAGGTTTCCTCTTCTCCGAAGAGCTTTTTTACATTGGACAGAAGTTCAGGAGCCAAAGGGCGCTTACTGCAAAAGGCCTTCATCAGTTCCCCAACGATATGATCCGTATCTGCGGAGCTGCCCCCGTTACCGCACAAGAGAAGCTTGCCGCCCTTGCTATAGCTGTCCCGTATCATGCTAAAAGCCTGCCAGATATTCTCTTCGATTCCGGAAAGCACCGGGTAACGCCGAATCAGGAGAGTCAATTCCTCCCTGGCCTTTTCTTCTTTATTGTTCTTTATTTCTATAGACATTGCCTACTCCTCCTTTTTGCTTTGAAATTTTTCAAATTTCCATCCCATTGTAGCGTATTTTTCTTTTTCAGTCTTTGCTTCTTTCTGATTTTTTGCCAATTTTTTTGGAAAAATAAGAAAAATGGGAAAAGAAGTTCTTGCAATAATGTATACAAAGTAATAGAATCATTTGTAAGGATAACCTAACAAAAAGAATAAAGTTTCTCAATTATCGAAAAATCAAAGGAAAGGAAAAACAATAATGAAGAAGAAAGTCTCCTACGGAAAGCTCATATTCCAACGACTCCTAGGCTTAGTTCTGATGACTGCCCTCTCCGCAGGCTGTGGCGCAGCCATGGAAAGCCAATCCGGAAGTGCATCCAAAAACCAATCCGCTGATAAAGCGGAAGCTCAATCAACAGATGCAAACTCTCGGGAAGCAAAGACTTCAGACGCAAAATTTACAGATATAAACTCCCCGAACGCAAACTCTACGAATTCAAACTCCAAGCTCAAGCTCTGTGTCACCACCAGCTTCCTGGAGGACATGGCGGAGGTACTGGGGGGAGACAGCGTGGAAATCAGCTGCATTATCCCAAGAGGAGAGGACCCCCACACCTATGAGGCGAAGCCGGAGGACTTAAAGAAGATGCAGGACGCAGAATTGCTTTTCTACCACGGCTTACATTTTGAAGGGAAAATGCAGGATGCCCTGAAGGCACAGGGCGGCGTGATGGTTTCCAAGGACTTCCCGGAGGATAAGGTGATTCAGGCCTTCCAGGGAGAAGATGTGCCGGATCCCCATTTTTGGTTTGACCAAGACCTTTACGCGCAGGCAGTTTCCACCATGGCGGCTACCCTGGAAGAAAAGCTTCCGGAAGAAAAGACTGTTATTGAAGAGAGAAAAGAAGCCTATCAGAAGGAGCTGGAAGAGCTGAAAGCATATACCAAGAAAAGACTCGAGGAAATTCCCAAGGAAAGTCGAGTGCTGCTTACCCCCCACGATGCCTTCCAGTATTTTTCCAGAGCCTACGGTATAGAAGT
>ERZ773196.2155-NODE-2155-length-10341-cov-8.356990_pt1 | contig 10341 bp, 9 predicted proteins | sample MGYA00581009_ERZ773196 | MGnify/ENA primary metagenome ERZ773196 (study PRJEB29015, sample SAMEA2738162) | human oral metagenome | biome: human oral; feature: human-associated habitat; material: saliva | place: China | collected 2243 ...
ACTGGGCGATGGTCTACCCCTTCGTGCGCTCCTACGACTGGTACCTGAAGGCCCCTGAAGAGCGCTCGCGGATCATGGCCGAGCATGGGCGCAACGGCTTCTCGCAGTACCCCGATGTTAAGGGTTCGACCCTGTCGGCTTTCGGATTCTCCGACTACGAGTGGGTTTTGGCTTTCGAGGCCGACAGCTTGGACCGCCTTGAGGGTGTCATGCACGCTCAGCGCTACACCGAAGCACGCCTGTATGTGCGCGAGGATACGCCCTTCTTCACGGGTCCTCGTGTGAGCCTGCAGGAATGGGCTGAGCGCCAGCCGAGGGCATGAATCTTGCCGCTGTAAGGAGGTGACCGTGACTATTCCCGAAGGCCTCGTTTCTTGCGAAGACGGCCTTGTCCGCCCGACCTGGGCTGCGACTGACCTGCTTTTACGCGACTACTACGACACCGAATGGGGAAGTCCGGTCAGCTCCGAGCAGGGCGTCTTCGAACGCCTTGTCCTTGAGAGCTTCCAATCCGGCCTCTCGTGGTCAACGATCCTCAAGAAACGACAAGCCTTCCGCGCTGCCTTCGCATCCTTCATTCCCGAGGCCGTCGCCGCGTTTAGCGATCAAGACCGTGAGCGTTTAATGCAGGACGCGGGCATCGTACGGAATAAGCGGAAGATCGACGCGGCCATCACCAACGCGCGGGCAGTCATCGTGCTTCGCGGTGCTCTAGCTGCTGAAGCGGACGCACACCGCGCCGGGCGGATGGGGGAGGCGCCGCTTAGGCACCTGCTACGGCCTCGGCAACCCTATCCGCGACACTTGGGCGAGCTTGTTTGGCTCTACCAGCCCAGCCAACATCCTCTGCCGAAAAATGCTGGGGAAGTGCCCGTGCAGACCGAAGAATCCCGCGCCCTTTCGCTCGAGCTCAAACGCCGAGGCTTCGTTTTTATCGGCCCGGTCACCGCATTGGCCCTTATGAGCGCGATTGGGATTGCGAACACCGACATTATTGGCACATGGAAGCGGCCGTTGGCTGAATGAACCAAGCTTCCTTGAGGTCGCTGCGGTCGAATAGGAACGGGTCTAGAGTGGAAATATGACTCCAGAGATTACTGATCCGAGGTTTAAAGCAATCGCAGAGGAAATCCGGAAGGATCCGGAAAATGCCTCGTTCACAAAGCGTGGGATCGATCCGTTGTTCTACGCGGGCCCCGAGTGTCGGATTATGATCGTCGGTCAGGCTCCCGGCCGAGTCGCTGAAGAAAGCGGAATTGTCTGGAACGACCGCAGCGGTGACCGCCTGCGCGATTGGATGGGGATCGATCGCGATACCTTCTACAACTCTGGGAAACTGGCCATTGTCCCCATGGACTTCTACTTTCCGGGTACCGGAAAGAGCGGTGACCTTCCCCCGCGCAAAGACTTCGCGGACAAGTGGCACCCGCGCCTGCTCGAGCTCATGCCCGATCTGAAGCTCACTATTCTGGTGGGCTCCTACGCGACAAAGCGCTATCTGCAGCTCAAATCTTCGGCCTCTCTCACGCAGGTCGTCAAGGACTACCGCGACTACCTGCCGGAGTATTTCCCGCTGGTGCACCCATCGCCTCGTAACCAAATCTGGATGAAGAAGAACCCCTGGTTTGATCAGACCGTCATTCCAGATCTGCAAGAACTCGTCGCTCAGATCATGAGGTAAGTTTTCCGCTAGTTTCATTTCCCCGAAGGCAGACATGTCTTTGGGGAAAACTTTATTCCCGCTTGTTATTCCCACTCGCTTCCGTCAGTGCGCCAGCCAATGAAGGTCCAGACAACGGGGAGCAGGTAATTCAAAACCCACTGTGTCTGAGGCGAATCACTGTGATCGTTAGAAAGACCGTTCGCAGGCTGCACCGCTGGAACCTCAATAAAATGGTCGCGTGCATAGGCATCGAACAAACGTTGCTCGCGCGCAGTGAAAGGCTCGGGTTGCGCTAAACGACGCAGATCGGCCCTGGCCTCATCAAAGGAATTGAAGCGCATCGGCCGATAGGTGTTCGTCGTTGCAGTGACTGGAATGCGGCCGAGGTAACGCAGCGCGCGCAAGACCTCGGGTACGGTACTGGGTCGCTTCGCTTTGCGACCCAGGTAGGTCAAGAGCCGGGGATCCGATGATGGCGGAAGGCTATTCGGGACGACTACTGCGGCCTTGACTCTCGCTGCGGCGTCAAGCTTTGCAATGCGGCTGTGAGTGTTGTCGCTCATCAGGGAGCGTGAGGCAAAAGCGAAGTCCACGCTGTTCTTGCCCAAACCAGCCTGGCTCCAGTCTTCATCCCAGGCAAGCAGATGTGAGGTGATAGGAAGATTTTCGGCGGCGGCGCGCTGATCGAGGATAGTCAGCATGGCCTCGGCAAAGTCACACGCGTGGACGTGGTGGCCGGCCCTCGCAAGGGGAAGCGCAAGTGTGCCCGTCGCGCAGCCCATATCCAAAATCGTGTTGCCGGGTGCGGGGGAGAGTAGATCCATGAGCCAGAGTTCATAGTCTTCGGTCGCATAACGGGTAAAAGTCGCCGCGCGTTTGTTCCAATAGTCTTTAGAATCACGGTTGATTGAAGCAGTGTGCGGACTGTGATCATGCGGCATGAGTGGTGTCCTTTAGCGGTCTGGCGGCGTCTTTACCTGGCCACCATGATAGATCCGGTGTGTGCTCGGCGTGTTATTCCCAAGGTAAAAAGCGTGCAATAATTGTGCAATGACTAATCCCACTGTAATCCCGAATTTCTCCAGTGACTATCAAGAAGGCGCACACCAAAAAGTGCTCGACGCCTTGGTCGACACCAATATGGAGCAATCCAGTGGTTACGGTACCGACGAACACTGCGAGCACGCGCGCGACCTGATCCGCGCGGCTTGCAACGCGCCCAACGCGGACGTTCACTTCCTAGTCGGTGGAACCCAAACAAACGCCACGATTATCGATGCGATCCTCCTGCCCTGGCAGGGGGTCATTGCTCCCCATACCGGACATATCAACATGCACGAGGCGGGCATTGTTGAGCGCGGCGGGCACAAGATCCTTGATATCCCTGCGAAAGACGGAAAGATTAACGCGGCCGATGTTAAGCGGATTTATTCAGCGTGGGAAGGCGATGGTGCGCGTGACCATATGATTGCACCTGCATTGGTCTATATCTCGCAGCCCACCGAATACGGAACGCTATATTCCCTGAAAGAGCTGGAAGAACTCTTTGCTGCATGCCACGAGCACGGCCTCAAGCTTTTCGTTGACGGAGCGCGCCTTGCCTATGCCCTAACTTCACCCGCGAATGACGTCTCGATGGCTGACCTAGCGCGACTCTCTGATGTGTTTTACATCGGCGGTACCAAGTGCGGCACACTTTTCGGTGAGGCCGTGGTGATCCCAGATGGTGGCTCGATCCGACAATTTGTCACTCAGATGAAGCAGCACGGAGCTTTGCTTGCTAAAGGTCGACTCTTGGGTGTCCAGTTCGAGGCCCTGTTTGAGGACGGCCTGTATTCGACGATTGGTCAGCCGGGAGTTGAATCAACGCGGCGAATCCGCGAAGCCCTGATCCGTGCGGGATACGTTGTCACTATGGATTCTCCGACGAACCTCACTTTCGTCGCCCTCGATCAGGCAGGACACGAGCGTTTGTCGCGAAAGGTCCGCTATGGCATCTGGGAGACGCTGCCCGATGGCCGCCTGCTCGCGCGCTTTTGTACGTCGTGGGGAACCCCCGAAGAAGATGTGAAAGCATTCGAAGAGGCGCTTGCCTAAAACAAGCATCGAATTTATTGGAAAAGAACATGCTCCTGAACCGGGGCATGTGGAGGTATTGAGAATCCGATGATAAGCGACGCTACCGATTCCCCAGCTTCTGACTTCTCCGCGCTCGCGGCCTCGCGCCGCTCAATCCGCGCATACACGGATCAGCAGATTCCACAGGATATCTTGGACGCGATCCTCAAAGATGCAACAACAGCCCCCAGCTGGTCCAACACTCGTGCCTTCCGCGTTGCATTGGCAACGGGGGAGCGTGCGGATCGCCTGCGCAAAGAATACGTGCGTCGATTCGATCAAACCCTGGATATTCAACACCGCAAGCCCTTCGCGCTGGCAAAAACTGCCCTGCGACGCGAACTACCCGACGGTGATTTTCCCGTCTGGAAGCCTTACCCACGCGAGCTTCGCCCAGCTCAAGTTGAAATCGCCAAGTGTGTATATGGCGCCTATGGTATTGAACGCAGCGATCATGAGGGGCGCGACGCAGCAAACCGTAGAAACGTGACAGCTTTCGATGCTCCCGTCATGGGCTTCGTATTCGTACACGAAAAAATGTTGCCGTGGAGTGCGATGGATGCGGGCCTCATGCTCCAAACACTCTTCCTTTCAGCAAAAGCGCATGGTGTGGATTCGTGCGCGATCGGAATTCTCTCCACATGGCGTGGCCCGGTCGAGCAGGAATTTGAGATTCCCCAGCACTACAAGCTGATCACCGGTTTCTGCTTGGGCTACGCAGATACTGATGCCCCGATTAACCAGGTCAATGCTCCCCGTCCGCCGATTCCCCTTCTCGAAGGGAAGTAAGAGTGCCCAAGCAGTATCTTTCTGTCGCATTCGCTTATGTTGGCGTCGTCATCGGTGCGGGTCTTGCCAGTGGTCAAGACCTCCTTCAGTACTTCCTTTCTTTCGGAGCGAAGGGCCTGATTGGCATTGCGGTCCTAGGCGTTCTCAACATTGTCTTCGGCGTTGTGGCCCTGCAGCTCGGGTCCTACTACCGTTCGGGCCACCACGATGAAGTCTTTGAGCGCATAGCCCCGCCACTGGTCCGTCGCATGATCGACGTTGTTCTGGTCTTTTCGGGCTTGGCGATGGGCGTCGTCATGCTCTCTGGCGCGGGAGCGAACCTAGAACAACAGTTTGGAATCCCGGCATGGGCGGGAAGTGCGATCTGCGCAGTTTTGGTTGTCGTCACTGCCTTCCTTGATTTTGATCGCATCATGAAAGTCATCGGTGTCTTCACCCCGATGATCATTGTTGCCATCAGTATTTTGACGATCTACTCGCTTGCGCGCCCGCATCCAGGCATCACCGAGCTCAACGCAGCCGCGCAGAATGTCACCCCCGCGCTGCCGAACCTGTGGCTCTCGACAATCAACTACTTCGCACTCTGCGTGGTCAACGGTATTGCAATGGCTTTCGTTTTGGGAGGTTCCGTCCTGCGCATCGATGTGGCACGCAAGGCCGGGAGCTTGGGTGGCGCGCTGATTGCACTGGTTATTGCGGCCGATGCGGTGACGCTTTTCTTCAACATGGATCGCATCTGGGATGTGGGAGTGCCGACTTTGGAGATCGCCCGGCGCATTCATCCGGCCTTCGCGCTCCTGTATACGCTCATCATTTTCGCCCTGATCTACAACACGGTCTTTTCACTGTTCTACTCAACAGCTCGACGCTTCTCCGGCGGCTCGGATCAGCGCATGCGACTGATTCTGACAGGGGTGACCGCTACGGGTTATGCGAATTCACTGATGGGATTCAAGAAATTGGTTGGCGGAATGTATCCGATCATCGGCTACCTGGGAATCGCCCTCCTTGTGGTCCTTGCCATCGCGTGGCTGCACCACCGCGCCTCGGTAATCCGCGAAGAAAATCTGCGCCGGAAGCTGATCCGCGTGCAGGTACGTAAGCATGCCGAGGACCTTGAGTACACGGAGGCCGATCGTGCCGAGGCCCAGACCCTTGCGCGCGCCTCGGTCGTTGATGCGAGCAGTTTGCGCCGCGATGCTGATTCAATTGCGGAACAAATCGTCGCAACTCAAGACGACGCTGCCGCCTATGCGCGTGCTCAGTTGCCCGTTGATGAGGACTTGGTCGCCGAGCAAATTGCCGAGGCATTGCCGGATTCCACGGACAGCAAGTAGTTTCCCCATTCGAACGAACTCGTAGCTTTCTTTCTTCTTTTGTGATCCACTCGACATAATTCTGCGGCCTAGTAGTTCACCCTGTACGGTGAAAATAGGCCTTGGCCGTGATATTTATTGGCAATCGGAAGAAGACAATGACTAAGAAATACCTCTCGGTGGCTTTTGCGTATGTGGGAGTGATAGTCGGCGCAGGTTTGGCTAGCGGCCAAGATCTCCTGCAATATTTCCTTGCTTTTGGCGCCAAGGGTTTGATCGGAATCGTAGCCTTGGGTGTGCTGAACGTAATTTTCGGCGTCGTTGCCCTGCAGCTTGGCTCGTACTTCCGTTCAGATAATCACGACGAGGTTTTCGAACGCATCACTCATCCGGTGTTGCGTCGCGTTATTGATGTGGTGCTGATCTTCTCTGCCTTCACTATGGGCTTCGTGATGTTGGCGGGAGCTGGAGCGAACCTCCAGCAGCAATTCGGAGTGCCCACATGGGCGGGCAGCTTACTGTGTGCCTTGCTTGTCATTCTCACGGCATTCCTGGATTTTGACAGGATCATGAATGTGATCGGGGTGTTCACGCCGATCATCATGATTGCGATTGCCGTTTTAGCCATCTATTCACTGGTGACTCCGCATGCGGGAATTGCGGAACTTAACGCGGCAGCGCGTAACGTCACTCCCGCACTGCCGAATCTGTGGCTGGCGACGATTAACTATTTCGCACTGTGTGTTGTCGGTGGTATTGCTATGGCCTTCGTCCTCGGTGGCTCAATCTTGCGCATTGGTGAAGCGCGTCGTGCCGGTCGTATCGGTGGCGTGCTGATCGCCCTTGTCCTCGGTGCGGATGCGCTTGCTCTGTATCTGAACGTGGATCGTATCTGGGATGTAAACGTCCCGGCTCTTGAGATAGCACGCTCGATTCATCCGCTATTCGCTTTCGGATATACCCTCGTGATTTTTGCGCTGATCTACAACACCGCATTCTCCCTGTTCTATTCGACAGCTCGTCGTTTTTCTGGCGGGTCGACCTCACGAATGCGTCTGGTGCTCGTGGGGGTAGTAGCAGCGGGCTACGCGGCTTCCTTCATGGGATTCAAGAAGCTGATCGGGGTTATGTATCCGGTCATCGGTTGGTTGGGTGTTGTTCTCTTGATTATTTTGGCAGTCGGCTGGCTGCGCGAGCGTTCTGCCGTCGTGCGCGAGGAAAACCTGCGCCGCAAGCTTATTCGCCTTCTTGTCCGTAAGCATGCTGATGATCTCGAGTTCACGGACGAGGACCGGGTAGAGGCCCGTACGCTTGCACGCGCCTCCGTCGTTGATGGCGTCGAGTTGCGCCGCGATGCCAGTTCGGCTGCCGAGGAAATTGTCGATGCCCAAGACGACGCTGCCGCCTATGCGCGCACTCAGCTCCCCGTCGATGAGGACTTGGTCGCCGAGCAGATTGCCGAGGCATTGCCTGACTCTAACGAGAGCAAGTAGAGTTTGCGCGCCGGTCCTCCTCCGTAGTGGACCTGGCCCGAGGCCGAGGCCACGCGGTGGCAGGGGACGATGAGGGAGAGCGGGTTGTGCCCAACAGTGCTCCCAACCGCCTGGTAGGCGCGCGGTGAGCCGACCTTTCGCGCGAGATCCGCGTAGGTGATGCATTCTGCGTAGGGGATATCGAGAAGCGCATTCCACACGCGCAGCTGAAAATCTGTTCCAAAGGTCGCTAAGGGAATCTCAGAATGATCGGGGTTCTTGCCCGCGAGAAAAGCCTGCGTCCACTGATAGGCCTGTTCTAAAACGGCTGTGTTTGTATCACCGACTGCGCTTCCGTTTGAGGTCCACGTGCGCATGTCTCCTGCAGAGGACAGATGAACGGGGGAGGCGGCCTCGGCCTCGGAAATCCCAAAAGGATAACCAAAGAAGCGTTGCCCACTCATCCATAGTGCACTCAGGGCCCCATTGGAAGCGGCGCAGGTGATGATCCCCAACTCGCTGGCAAACGAACACAGAGCCAGCGTGGAGTCCTTCGGGATGCTCGCGATACGCATAGGTTCAGACTGGCATAGAGATGATGAATGTGCACGCCCCAGACATATGCATGCGTCCCCCGTAAACTATATGTATGGAACCGTTGATGATCGCGCTGCTGGGGATGCTCATTATTGTGGCCTCGCAGTTTATTGCCCCCAAAGTTGGCGTCGCATCACCACTGATCCTGCTCGGCGTTGGGCTTGCGATTGGATTCCTTCCACAGGTTGGTGCGATCGAAATCGCACCGCACATCATCTTAGAGATTGTTCTTCCGCCCTTACTATTTTCAGCAGCTGTCCGTATGCCGACCATGGATTTTCGCCGCGAAATGCAAGCCGTGGCAATGCTTGCTATTCCGTTGGTGTTCCTCTCAGCTTTCGCGGTTGGCTTCGTCATCAACTGGATGGTCCCCGCGATATCCCTCCCCTGGGGCGTTGCTCTGGGTGCGGTCCTTTCCCCAACAGATGCGGTCGCCGTTTCAATTGCGAAACGTTCGGGTGTCTCGCACCGAATTATCACGGTGCTTGAGGGTGAGGGACTCTTTAATGATGCGACCTCGCTGGTCTTGCTTTCTGCCGCAATGAATGCTGGTTTAGCGGCGGACAATCACGCTCTTAACCCGGGATTGCTCATCGGAAGAGTTGCGCTTGCGCTTGGTATTGCGGCTGTCATCGGATGGATCGTTGGCGAGGTGGGCGTACGCGTGCGTGCGCTCCTCAAAGAGCCCTCGACAGATACAGTCTTCTCTTTCGCGATGCCTTTCTTGGCCTCGCTTCCCGCTGAGCATTTGGGTGGGTCCGGCTTGGTTGCAGCCGTTGTTGCCGGTCTGGTCGTCTCACGCCGTCGTGCGGCTCTCATCTCTGCAAAAAACAGGCGCTTCTCTCAACAAAACTGGGAGACCATGACCCTCGTTCTGGAGAGCGCGATCTTCCTGACAATGGGCCTACAAGCCTTTGGGATTGTTGAAGAAACCAGTGAATTCGTTGGTGGCTTAACTTTCGCCGCAATCCTAGCGGTGACACTTGGCGCACTCATCATGGTCATCAGAGCTGTGTTTATCGCACTTATGCTCACGTGGCTGGATCACCGTCGCACTCACCGCAAGCGTCGTTTTGAGGTCGAAGCCTCTCGTATCGAGCGCTTTGAGAAACGCATGAATACGGCCTGTGAGGTCGATGCCGATATGCTCGAGGCACGCAATCTCAGCCCTGAGCAGTGGGGGAAAGCCCTTGACCGCTTCCGCCGCCGTCTCACGCGTCGTGAACGTCGCAACGCCATGCGAGGATCGGACCTGGACTACTTCGAAAATGAGCCACTTGGTCCGCGTGAAGCTAGCGTCATTGTATGGGCAGGCATGCGAGGTGCCATCACTTTGGCCGCTGCGCAGACCATTTCGACGCATGCCCCGATGCGCGCCCTGCTCCTGATGATTGCGCTGTTTATCGCTGCTGGTGCGCTCATCATTCAGGGCTTGACTCTTCCCGCACTGATCCGCGTTGTTAAACCGCACATGGCCTCGGGAGATATCTCCGAAGAAGAACGCGCCAAACTTCTAAAGGTCATGGGATCCGCGCTGGTCGATACCGCTCTTGCGCAGGCAATCCACGAAGTTGACGCTCATACTTTGCTCTCCGCTGGAGTTTCACGCACGCTTTCGCGAATCGGACATGCAGTTCCCGGCGATGAGACAGATGAAGGGGCATATCCCTCCCGGGCCGCTGACCGAGTTCTCTCCGATATCTTGCAAGATGCCAGCGCGCGCAATGGCGCTACTCGTGATGGTCTGTGTCCGAACTGCGATGATGAATCACTGCCAGAGGTACCAGAGGTACCCAAGGCCAGTAATGCTGAGGACTTCGATGACGATGAAGGCCACGGCACCGTTGACATGAGTGAAGAAGAGGTCGAAAAGTCCTTCACGCGTGAGCAGATTCGCGAGCTGGCACTTGAAGCGATTCACGCCCAGCGAGCCGCCCTTTTGCAGGCACGTGACGAAGGCATCTTCTCTTCAGCCGCCCTAGAAGGAGCTCTCGCTCGACTTGATAACGAGGAGATTCTTCTAGTCTCGGGTCAATCGAATTCCCACTGATCCAGGGTTTATAGCCGTCAACCAGGGGAATCCCCGATATCGTCCCGACAATGATTTTGTTAGCCTTAAAAGGTCAGCAATGAACGGTCGAAGGATTCCCAGTGCTTGAGCTGCGCAACATCGTCAAGATCTACGAAACTGCAAACCTGCGCCAGGTCGCACTCAATGACGTTTCGGTTGCCTTCCGTGATAGCGAATTCGTCGCGGTACTGGGCCAGTCGGGTTCGGGTAAAACGACAATGCTCAACGTCGTTGGTGGTCTGGACCGCTTCCAAAGTGGTGACCTGGTCATCGACGGAATCTCGACGAAGGACTACAAGGCGCGCGATTGGGACG
>ERZ773196.2159-NODE-2159-length-10331-cov-5.879233_pt1 | contig 10331 bp, 10 predicted proteins | sample MGYA00581009_ERZ773196 | MGnify/ENA primary metagenome ERZ773196 (study PRJEB29015, sample SAMEA2738162) | human oral metagenome | biome: human oral; feature: human-associated habitat; material: saliva | place: China | collected 2243 ...
GGCATTTGTCTCCTTAGTTAAATGGATATAACGGGGTCCTCCTAAGCGGCAGATTGTTCGATTCCTTCGAGCAGTAAAAATTGCATAAATCTTAAAAATGTCTCAGTAGCTCAGCTGGATAGAGCACACGCCTCCTAAGCGTGGGGTCGGAGGTTCAAATCCTCTCTGGGACGCCAGAAAGCACCGCTGCAAGCCTTTTTTCGGGGTTTGCAGCGTTTTTTTGTTTCTCCTTCTCCCGGTAATTTCACTTCCGTTACCGGGAGATTTTTATACGCCGCATGATGTATATTTGCTAATTTGACTCGAACGCTTTTCAGAAATTTGCTAAGAAAATTCTGTGTTTTGCTAATTCGATTTTTCGGATCACTTTGCCGGGGCTTGCGCTGCTATCAGGGCTGCGAGCGCACTTGCCAGCTCCGGCGACTTCTGAAGCTGTTCCACAAGGCTTTCAAGGTCCAGGGTTGCAGGCTCCGATTTTACCGGTTCCTCCGGCGGACGGACATTGCGAAGATCAGACTTGGCATAGAAGGCTGTCTCGAATTTCTGAGCGTTGACCTTTCTATCCTCGTCCAGAATGTGAGCATAGATACTGGTTATCATGTCGATCTTGGCATAGCCCGTATCGCCCTGGGTGGCTTTCAGATCGCCGTGGTTCAGTTTCAGCTTGTAGGTGGTACTGGAATGACGGAGAGAATGAAAGACCACCTTTGGCAGCCCTGCGTCCTCACGGAGCTTTGCAAACTCTTTGAGGATGATCCGATCCTCGCAGGGGCGACCGTTGGGAAGTGCCACGACCAGATCGAAGTCCTGATACTCTTCGCCCAGGAAGCCTTTCAGCGATTTCCCATCGTACCGCCTGCTTAAACGCACACCGCAGGAGCTTGATGATCTTTTCGATGGTCTTGTCGCTGACATGGGTGGTGACGGCCTTTCGGGTCTTGGTAGACACCGACTTGGTTTTCTGCAAGGTTTGGATATAACCGTCAACCGCACGGGGAGTAACCGCCTGTACCTCCATATCACCAATTATCGGATTGATATAGTTCGCAATCAGTGCCGTTTGGCTGTCATACATAGACACGCCCCATTTCTTTTCTCCGTAAAGAGATACAAAGTCATAAAGGAACTCGGTGATCGTCTGATTGCTTGGCGGGAGAAAAGTTCCCGTGTGCTGCTGATTTTCGATTTCCGCCTTACGCTTCAAGGCCTCCTTGTGGGTATGCCAGGTTTCCCATTTCTGTTTGGTTTCTCCGTTTTCGTCCACATAGTTGTAAACAACGGAATAGTTTTTCTTTCGCTTGATAATAGATGCCATATCGTTCTTCCTTTCTTGGATCAAAGGTCGAGGGAGTCAAGCCACTCGTCAAATGACCGCTTGGAAATGCGTATGGCGTTACCAATTCGCACGATTTTGAAGTGCCCTTCTTTTACAAGGATATATGCGGAAGTTCTTCCGATGCCCAGAATTTGAGCAATATCGTCAACCGTATACGTCCTTCTTTCAGGGGTTTCTTTCTTCGTGCCGTTCCATGTTTGAGACATGAGAACCCCCTTTCAGTTATGAAAAGGAACAGCACGAATATGTGTGGATAATATAACTTCCACCATTATTTTACCGTGCTGTTCCGTGTTTGTCTGCTGCTAATTGAAAAGTTTATGATCTATCCATAAACTTTCAAAAAAGAAAAGTAGGCTTACGGACGGCTGCTGGCACAGCTCCACGGGAGTCTAACCCCGGCCCATGCTGATGGGTGCGGCGCACAATGCTTTGTGGGCGTTCAATGCGCGAGTATCTTTGACCCTGCCCGTGTGTCATCGCCCGCAAGCAGCCACGCTTGCTTTGCGGTCTGGTGCTGTTCGCTCGCCCGTTACAGTGGTCCCGTCCTGCGGACTTGAAACGAGGTCATGGCGCACCGACCGTATGGCTCGGCACAAACAGGAATGTATCCGTTTGCCTTATACTGCGGCGCTGGCCTCCCAACGGGCTTTCTTTGTCAAGGTGCTGCCTCCGGCCACGAAAGAGAGGAAACAGGGAAAGGGTAAGCTGTTTTCGCTTTCAGACCGGGCTTGTCAGCTCATGCTGACAATGGAATGAATGAGCTTGATCTCCAATCGGCGCTTCATGTACTCGTCCACCCGAACATGGGACTGGCCGTCAGGATTGTAAAGTGTCCGGGTGCAGAGCTTATTGATATAGCCCTCATAATATCGGAGTACCCGATCCACAGCCTGAGAGTCCCCGTCACGGGCGGCATCAATCACCGAAAGAGGAAGAAGCTCCTTGCCCTTGTAAGTGGGGTTCTTCATACCTTCAACCTCCCTTCGGCATGAGTGCGGCCAACTTGATCCGCAGCTCGGTCAATGATTTTGCCCTTCGCCGCTGAACGGCGCTGCGAGACATTCCAACAAGGCGGCCAACCTCCTGATCCGGCAAGTCCAGAACAAAATGCAGGATCAAAATACTCTGCTCCTGAACAGACAAGCCGGCGAAGGCATCAGCCACAAGCTCGTTTTCGATATGTAGGTCATACCCGTGGGACGAGAATGTAAATCTGTCACTGGGGTAATGATCTACAACGCAGAGCTTGTCCATCTCCATTTGCGGAAGGTCGCTGAATGACAGTTCCATGTCACGGCGCCTCTGCATTTCCCGGAGGTAGTCGATTGCCTCATGGTACAGTACCAGCTTGCAGTAAGCATCGAACTGGCACCGCTCGCCATAGTCATTGCGGGGGATCATATCCATCTTTTCACCCCCTTTCCTTGGGGAATGAGGTGGGTTTCTCCCTTTCCGCTAACAAGGCGAACGCAAAGCCGCTCGCTACCCGCTAAAAGCCTCCTTTTTGAAAATTCCTTAAAAAATTTTTTCGAGGTGGGCTTATCCTCGGAAAACAGCAAAAAGCGCCCAGCAAGTCGCAACGGACCTGCTGGGCGCAGAAATGTTTTATAAAGATGATTGCCTACATGGTATAGTTCATATTCGAGGCCGGACGGCTCCGTCGGAGGGGTTATGCTTTTTTTGACTGGTGCAGATCATGGACACTGCGGAAAAGAGAAAAGGACACGGCAAATTAACCTCCTATCGGCTACCGTGTCCCTGCAAGTCGTCATTAGTTTGTGCAAGAGCAAAGAAACGGCGGCTCTGAATTTCTCAAAGCCGCCGCTTCATAAGCGCGTGAAAATGTGTCTGCTGTACGACGGTTTTTTTCTTTTGCCGTCGTCCGGCAGGTTGATAACAAACTATTCTTCTTTCTGAGGATTATTATAAAATTCAAATATTACACAAATATCCGAGGTAACGTTACTTTCGACAGAAAAACCTCCTGAATTGTTACAAGGCTCGGACATTTCAATATGTTTTGCGAAAACGATAGCGGGGCGTATTGCGCTTTCCCCGCCATCATTACTCAGTTCATCATACCGATATATTCTTCCAAGCAAAGGCCACTCTCATAAATCTTTGCAGCAGATTCTGCGCCAACATATCTGTAATGCCACGGTTCATAATCCGTCTTAGTAATTTCTGTTTTATCCTCCGGGTATCGCAAAATAAAACCATATTTCCATGCGTTATCAGCCAACCACGCATACACTTGCTGTCCCGAAGAATTCACACCGTCTGCATTGATGTCAACGGCCAAACCTGTTTGATGTTCGCTATAACCGACATCAGCCACCCATTTCTTTGCTTCCGATTTTGCCTCTGATCTGGAATAGCCCTGTGCGAGAAAACTGTCCACCTTATCATCCATTAGTTCCCGCTGCTTTTTAGCGGTGCGGTAACCGGAGGCAACGACCGGATATACTTCTTGGGCACGCATATCGTCAAACATCTGCTGTAAATCCGGATGAATGCGGGAATCCACACTCTGGCCGTTTGACAGCTCCGTAAGCTCTACTTTCCAGTCTTTCGGTATCTTATACTCCCAATTAACAAGGATCAGGTTCCAGCCATGCTCCATGCTGGCAACGTCTGTATTAAAGTGCAAAAAATCCTGGAAAGCAGTCTGATTCACCGCAAATCGGACTGCGCTTATTGTTAGGATGAGGACAAGGAGAGAAAGAACTATCCGTTTTCCCTTGCGGTGTTTTTTTCTGGTTTTATGCCGCATTGGATCATTCACCGACCTTTAATCGCTCCGTTACACTTTGACGGCTTATCAATCGGTATGCAATATATGGAATTGCCAAACCGAACAGAAGAAGCAGGACGGGCATCACCAGCATAGGCCAGACCTCCAGTTTGAAATTCAAAAACCAAATCTGCTTACAGATCGGCCGAATAACTTGAAGGGCGCCAATCAAGGACAGCGGGACAGAAACAACGGTTGCCAAAAGCACATAGGCGCAGCCTTCCTGACGAAGCATCTTCAGCAGTTGTCTGCTTGTCATTCCCACGCTTTGGAGCGTAGCAAACTCTCTGCGGCGAGTAAAAATACTGGTCAACATGGTGTTGGCAAAGTTCAGTATGCCGATAAGCCCAATTATAAATGCCATTGTACCGCCTATAGACACGACCATATTTTGAATGTCTGTTACGCCAGCCATGATCGTACTCTTGGATTTGTAAGTCATGGTGGGTTCCACATTCTTTGTGTACTCATCCAAAAACGCATCCATTTCGGGTCCTTTGCCTTGCGAAGCATCAAAGCTGTAACTCATGACATAATTGTTGCAGGTAAAATCCTCATAAACTTCACTTGGAAGGAAGAAACAAGAGCCTACCCAATCATAGGTATTTGCTTCATTTGCCACAACGTGAGCCAATACCGTAAAATCTCGAACAATTCCATTGCAGGATACTTGGACTTGATCCCCAACGGAATGATTTAGACTGCTTTTATCTAAATCCCCTCGGGTACCAACATAGGCACCCTCTAAAATATAATTACCGGATGCAAGTTTTTCCATGTTCAGTTCTCCATCCACCACTTGCACACGTGAAAGCAGGAGCGGGTCAAGCCCGTAAAGGTATGTGGAGAAGGAACCGTCCTCCTGCTGGTTATATGCTTGCTTCGTTGTTTCACTTTTATAGCTCGACTTGCATCCATATTCGCAGCCACCATAGTCAAATCCATCCTGCTGCTCGACAGCTTGAATAAAGCTCTGGCTCAATGCACTTTCTTCACTTACCCGATAGTAATCTAATAGGCTGCTTTGACCAATGCAAAAATCAAAATTGATCATATTCTGAATTGCATTTTCCGGGTCAACGCTATTAGAGAAATTGAAAACGGTGTTGGTAAGAATGATGCTCAGAGAAAGGCTGAGGATTACCAGAATTGTCCGCTTTTTATCTCGGCCCAGATTTTCCCATGCCATTCTTTTCTGGAGATTGCCGGAGCGGATCCTTTTCTTTCTCTTACCTTTCATAGCTGTATCAGAATCTGTATATCTAAGAGCCTCAATGGGAGAAACTTTCGCTGCCATTTTTACAGGTTTTCGGATACTGATCTTTACTGTAAGCAATGCAAATAGTGCCGCGGCTACAAAAATAAGTGGGTTAGGGGATACAGTTGCATAAGCTGCAGAAAAACTCGTTTGCTCAATCAGCAGGGGTAAGAGTGCTTTACCGATAAAGAAGCCCCCTCCCAATCCAATCGGAATACCGATCAAAGAAAGTATCCATGCCTGCCTACTTAGGATAGAACGGATCTGCCGATCTGTCGTCCCGATGGTTTTCAGCAGTCCGTAAAAATGCAGATCGCGCAGGACAGAAATTTGAAAAATATTATAAATAATGAGGTATCCTGTAAGCAAAAATACTGCCAAGATACAGATCAGTGCGAGAATTGTACCGGTTCCGGTTGACTTTTCTAACGACAAATACAGAGGGTTCACACCTGCATTGATATAGTTTGGGGCTTCCGTATCGGAAGAATAACCGCTGTCTGCGATTACCGTTGCTAAATCTCTCTCCACATTTTTTGTGTTTTCAAACTTTATAATGCCGGTGATTGTGCCAGTATCGTTATGATCCTGCGAGAAAGTACTCACCAACTCATCCTCATGTGCATCCATATAGGCGCGGGAGGTAACAATCGTCCCATATTGTACGCCGGGATAACTGTTCCACCAACCAGAGAGAATAAAATTTCGCGTTACTTTTTGACCGTGGATCGTCAACTCCAGAGATAGTTCTGCTCCGACTTTTTCCGGCACGCCAAGCAGTTCCAATGTTGTGGTATCTGCAATGACTTCATTTTCTGCTACGGGTTTATGTCCGACGGTTGGCTCAATAAACTGGTACTTCATGCCAACATCGTCATAATACCAGAAAAGTGTTTCTCTCTTTGAGAGTTGTCCGTTATCCACGCTATCAGCCAGCTTACGGCAGTATGCTATTTCCCGTATCAAAGGATGACTGCTAATCGTAGCATACTCGGAATCATTCATATCAATAATTCTGGCATGTCCATCTCCGCCGGACAAAATATAATTTGCCCGCTGTGTACTCGCTGTAATGCCTGCTCCAAGTGTAAACAGCCCTGTAAATAGAACAGTTGTTAGGATAATCGCCGTCACAACGAAGAGGTTACGCATTCTGTCGCGGCGAAAACTCCTGCTCGCAATCTTTTTCTCGATAAAACTGGTATCATTTTCAAAAGGCCATGTCATAACTTGCCACCTCCTTACTCCACGATCCTGCCGTCCTCAATGCGGACAATCCGATCTGCAAGACGGGCAATGTCGTTGTTGTGGGTAATTATGACTACGGTTTGCCGAAACTCGGCACTGGTGCGCTTAATCAATCCCAGCACCTCGGCACTGGTCTTGCTGTCAAGGTTGCCGGTCGGCTCGTCGGCCAGCACGATAGCCGGTTTGGTAATCAGAGCACGGGCAATAGCCACACGCTGCTGCTGGCCGCCGGAAAGATTGTTCGGCATATTTTTCAGTTTATCTTCCAGCCCCAGCAGGTGAACGATCTCGTATAGAAACTTTTTGTCTACCATGTCTCCATCCAGAGCGACCGGCAGAACAATGTTCTCATATACATTCAGAATAGGAACAAGGTTATAATTTTGAAAGATAAAACCGATGTTGCGGCGGCGGAAGATCGTAAGCTGTTCGTCGTTCTTCTTTGCCAGTTCTTCGCCCCGGACGATCACAGTTCCGCTGGTGGGGGTATCCAGCCCGCCCATCATGTTAAGCAGGGTGGACTTGCCACTTCCAGAGGTTCCCACAACGGCCACAAACTCGCCGTCCTCCACGGAGAAGTTCACGCCATCAAGGGCGCGGGTGATGTTCGGCTCTGTGCCGTAATACTTTTTCAGGTCGATAGTCTGTAAAATGTTCATATTCAAAACTCCTTTCAAGGCTTTCTGTTTGTTGATAAGGGTATTGTAAAACCCAAATGTCCGCGAAATGTTACAGCGGCCAAAAAATTTCATTGAAAATCGGGGTGAAATGTTACAACGCTCGGACATTTCAAAAAAATTTACGGCGGGCAGCCGGAAATGGCCGTCCGCCGCGTTCTATTTTACAGGAAGCATGATAGAAAATTTTGAACCTTTCCCCGGCTCCGAAACCACTTTGATATAGCCGCCCTGCCGCGTTACGATCTCGCGGGCCAGATACAGACCAATGCCCACGCCTGGCTCATCGTGTACTTCTTCCTCCCGATAGAAGCGCCGGAAGATGGCGGCCTGATTGCTTTCGGAAATGCCCTTGCCGGTATCGGCTACTTTGATCTCCGCATACATTTCCCACAGCACCACCGATACCGTGATTCTCCCGCCTACCGGGGTGTACTTCACCGCATTGTCCAGCAGGTTAAAGAGGGCTTCGGATGTCCACTTGCTGTCATGGGAAAAGGTCAAATCCTCCGGGCAGTCCACAGCCACGGCGATTTCTTTTTTCTCTGCTGCATACACAATTCCGCTCATGGCCTGCGCCACGGTATCAAAGAGGCGGCCCGGTTTCTTATCCAACTGGATCACGCCCGTTTCCAGCCGGGAGGTTTTCACAAGGGCCTGAAAGAGAAAGTCCAGCTTATCCGTCTGGCTGCGGATTCCACGGATAAAGTCGGTACGCTCCGCCTCCGTCATAGGCTTTTCCAGCAGCGTGTCCGTCGCCATTTTCAGATTGCTTACCGGCGTTTTCACCTGATGGGAAATATCCGATACAAGGGTCTGTAACTCCTGCCGTTCCTCGTCCACCCGGCGGCGGTTCTCCTGCATGATCTGGTAAAGCCTTGCCAGCCGGTGTCCGATTCTGGCAAGCTGGGTTTCGCTGTCCGACCGGCGCTGGGGCACTTCATTTCCGGCGATCATGTGGTCTAAGGTCTGGCACAGGTCAGCGGTAAACTGCGACAGCCGCTTTCCAAACGCCTGCGTCAGTACAAAAATCCCCACAAGGGCGCACAGCAGCAACGCCCCGCCCGTCAGCAGCACCGCCGTCTGTTTTGTCACAAAAAACAGGGCTATGGTGATCCCGGACATGGAGAGGACAAGTCCTATTGCCACCCAGCCAAACAGCCGCTTTACCGAGAGGTTTTGAAACTTCATTTTGCCTCGCCTCCCGTCCATTGATAACCCATGCCGTAAACAGTCTTGATGTAGGTGGCGCCTCCGTCGGATTCAATCTTGCTGCGAATCCGGCTAATGGAGGTTGTCAGCGTGTGTTCGTCCACATACTTCTCGTCTATATCCCACAGCTTTTCCAAAAGCTGTCCACGGGTCAGCACTTGCCGAGGATTTCTGCGAAACAGGTTCAGCATTTTGTACTCCATCGGGGATAGAGTCAGAGGCTTTCCATTTAAGGAAGCCGTCTGCTCTGAAAAGTCCAGAAATAGCTGTCCATCGTCGTAAATGTCTTTAGCCGGTATGTGGTGTTCCAGCATGGCGAACATGGCTTTGATTTTTCGCTGCAAGGCTCTGATCACAAAGGGCTTTGTGATGTAGTCCACCGCGCCCACCTCATAACCCCGTATCTGGTCGCTCTCCTGATCGTTGGCGGTCAGGAAAATCACGATGGTGTCCGGGTGCTGGGGCTTTATTAGCCTGCACAGTTCAAAACCGTTGCCGTCCGGCAGGTTGACGTCCAGCAGAACTAAATCAAACTCCCGTTGGCGGATGGCATCAGCTGCGGTTCTGGCGTTTAGGGCAGATGTCACGCCATAGCCATCTGCGGTCAGGTTATAAGCCAACATCTTATTCAAAAAACTGTCATCCTCGACAATTAAAATCTGCTTCATATCCTCACATCCTTTGCTTTTTGCAGATAGTATAACAGGCAAATGTCCGCAAAATGTTACGGCGGACAAATTTTTCAAAAAAGGTTTTTCTCCTCATTTGATATGTACCCAGAATCCTGGACACATGTTATGAACTAAGCGGAACACATGGATGTTATCCTGTACTTTACAGGTGGCATCCATTTTGTTTTCCGTTGTATTCTTTCATTGTTGTAATAATTTATGTATTCATCTAGTGCTTTTGAGAAACTCTCAAATGATTCATATTCTTTTTCGTAGCCGTAGTACATTTCATTCTTTAGACGTCCAAAGAATGTTTCCATAATGCAATTGTCTATGCAATTGCCACGCCTAGACATTGATTGGATAATTCCTCTGTTTTTTAGTTCTTGACGATAGTAGTTATGTTGATATTGCCATCCTTGATCTGAATGAAATATTAATCCTGTAAGTGATTTGAACTTTTTAAACGCCGTCTCTAACATTCTCTTGATTTGATTTAGGTTTGGACTCATCGATAAATCATATGAAATAACTTCATTTGTGTACATGTCAATTATCGGAGAAAGATAACACTTTCCCCATGAAAAGTTAAACTGAGATACATCAGTTGTCCACTTCTGAAGTGGTGCTGTCGCTGTAAAGTCCCTATCTATTATGTTTGGTGCTACTTTGCCTACTTCGCCCTTGAATGAATGATATTTCTCTTTAGGCCTTTTGCCTTGCAATCCAAGTGAATGCATGATGCGTTGTACTCTTTTGTGATTAACAATATTTCCACATCTTAAGAGTTCTCTATACACTCTTCTTACACCATATCTGCCTTTATGCTGATCAAATATTTTCTTGATTTCTTCAGTGAGTTCAGCATTTCTAAAGCCTACAGTATCAACTTTACTGATTTCGTAGTAGTAAGTTGATTTAGGCATATTTAAACCTTTTAATAGGTGCTTTAATTGGTATCCTTCTTCTCTGAGTGCTTTGATGATTGCTGCTTTTTCGCCTTGAGTTGCGCAGCCCATCTTTCTTGTCTCAAGGCGATCCTTTTTTTTACTACTTCAATCTCAGCTTTCATTGCCGCAATTTCTGCTCTTAGTCTGATTAACTCTTCGCGTTCTGATTCAGTTAAAGGCTT
>ERZ773196.2161-NODE-2161-length-10325-cov-5.063389_pt1 | contig 10325 bp, 8 predicted proteins | sample MGYA00581009_ERZ773196 | MGnify/ENA primary metagenome ERZ773196 (study PRJEB29015, sample SAMEA2738162) | human oral metagenome | biome: human oral; feature: human-associated habitat; material: saliva | place: China | collected 2243 ...
CACTCCCAAGGCATCGTGGTGCAAGGACTACTCATGGTATCGCCCCTACCCCGCATCTCCGTCCATGAAGCGCCCAGCACACGGGTGAACTTCACCGCAAGGCATCTGAAAGACTAAATAATGTGCCTTTGCATGGCCCAGTGAGTGAGCTCATTTCGATTCGACAGCTGGAGCTTGCGAAGTACCGCAGATACGTGCGTTTCAACGGTTTTAATCGAAATAAAGAGCTCGGATGCGACCTCTTTGTAGGGGTAGCCGCGAGCGATCAAACGCATCACTTCTTGCTCGCGTGCAGACAAAAGGTCCAGTTCATCGTCGTGGGCAGCAATCGGCGCATTCCCGCCGCCAAAAGCATCGAGCACGAAACCCGCTAGGCGCGGCGAGAAGGCCGCGTCCCCTGCTGCTACGCGACCAATGGCCTCGACCAGTTCGGGGGTGGAAATCGACTTGGTGACGTAGCCGCGAGCACCCGCGCGGATGACCGAAACAACATCCTCGGGGGAATCTGAAACGGAGAGTGCAAGGAATCGCAGCCCTTCAACATCCGCGCACGAGGCCGCAACTTCAGCGCCTCCTCCACCCATTCCACCGGGGAGGTGAACGTCGAGGAGTGCAACATCGGGGTGGAGCGCGTGGCAGGCGGCGATTGCGCCTTCGACGTCACTGGCCTCGCCGACGATTTCGAGGTCGGCGCCGCTGGATTCCAATTCACTGCGCACTCCTGCGCGCACGAGTGCGTGATCATCAATGACCAGAATCCGGATCGTCATGACGGTGTTCTCCTTCGTGAAGTGCGCTTATTCCAGTGTAGCTGCGGGCATGGAGAGGTGAACTTCGGTTCCACTGGGAAGATGGCGGATCGATGCTTTCCCGCCTGCGCGTTCCATGCGGCCAATGATCGAGTTACGAACCCCGTGCCGATCTTCGGGAATTTGAGACAGGTCAAAGCCATCGCCGCAGTCTTTGACGTAGATATCGGATCCACCCGGACCGACTTCGAGGTAAACGCTCAGGGGCGGCTTCGCGTGGCGAATCGCGTTTGAGACTGCTTCCGATGCAGCAGCGACCATCGCAAGTTCCCCGGGACCTGGACGCGTATCAGAGACGGTCACGACGCCCACTTCCACCCCGAAGGTGGTTTCCAGGGCTGAGACTGCCTCGCGTAGGGCCTCGGCAAGAGAATCCGCGGCTTCTTCGCGTCCGGTGTACAGCCACGAGCGCAACTCACGCTCTTGCCCAAGCGCCAGAGCGCGCACTGAGGTCGGATTATCAGCGTTATTGCGGATCAGTGTGAGGGTCTGAAGGACAGAATCGTGCAGGTGTGCGGCCATATCCGCACGCTCGGCCTCGCGCTTTTCACGTTCCTTGCTGCGCGCGCTGTCTTGGGAGGTGCGCACCCACAAAGGAATAATGGCCACGCCCAAGGCAAGGATCAGGGAAGCACCCAAGATCGCGCCTCGTGCAAGATCCCAGGGCGATTGCCCGCGGAAGAATGCCAAGGCCAAGCCAGCGGCGACCAAGAGCATCCCGGCAAGAGTGATGAGGATAAAAAGCGGACTCTTCCAGCTGTGTGCACGCGCGCTTTGAGTCCACACCGCTGAGATTCCACCGATGACCAAAATCGCGGAGGCAATGTCGCGCAGGCCCGCAATCCCCGCAAACAGCAGGTAGGCGATCGCGAGGGCAAGGCCGAGTGAACCGAGGCCCACCAAGAGCATGCGCAGATTGCGCTGTTGGCTTTCGCGTCTGGCGATTTCTTCTGCCGAGGCCAGGGGCGAGCGCAGGCGGCCACTCCCGCTTTGCTCGCCACCTGAGTCCTCGGGAACGGTAAGCCAGAGCCACAGGTAGACGACAAGAGAGAGCCCGTAGGCGGGAAGTGCGATAAGGAAGGCGAAACGCACGACGCGCACTGAGATACCGAGCATCGAGGAGATTCCCGCGCACACGCCCCCAATCCAGGGAAGAGGCATATCCGTCGAGTGCGCGCTGGAGCGTCGCAGGGCGCGCTGAGGCGGCACGATTTGAGGCGGGGTCCACTCGTACCCCGTCTGCCTGCCTTGAGGCGTATCGGTATTGTCCTGCACGTGACTCACCCGTTTATCTTCACACGTTTTCTGCCATTCGGGGGAAGAGAAAGCGACAAATCGGGGATAGATCAGGGCATCCCCCTATATCTTCTTCGTGCATCTTTGGGCAGAGTTGAAGCATGGATAAAGGATTCATGAACACATTGCGATACTCCGGTTTCTTCCGTGGTGAGCCTCGCGTCATTGGCGGCGTGTGTCAAGGTCTGGCACAACGCTACGGATGGGACGTGAACTCGGTGCGGATCCTCATCGTTGTCCTCGCCTTCCTTTTCCCTGTCGTGTGCATTTTCTATGCATTCGCATGGGTCTTCTTGCCTGAGGCTCGCGATGGTCGAATCCATGTCGATGAAATGCTCAAGGGGCGTTTCGATATGGCGATCGTCGGCGCTGCCTTCATGGCGATCTTCGGCGGCGGTGCTTTGGGTATCACGACGGTCTTCTTCAGGGTGCCTTTCTTCCTCATGCTCCCCGCGGCCATCGTCATCATCGCCATCTTGCTATCGAAATCAAATTGGACTTTCCAAGGAAACACCATGCCTCAATCAACTCCCGACTGGCGAACTCAAGGGGGCCCTGAGCAATTCCCGGGATCCCAGCCTTCGCCAGAGGCAGCCTCCACCACGTCTTCCCCTTTTAGCGCCTCATCCGCAGGCGCCTATCCCCCTCCTACCTCAGATGCTCCTGGCCCCCAGATGCAGGGGGATCAATGGAGGCAACAATGGAATGCCTCGTACGCGACCTCGGGACACACAGTTCCGCAAAGTGCTGGAACGCGTTTTACTCCCTTCCCCACCCAAGCCCCACTCCTTCCTCGCCGTCTTTCACGCGCAGCGGTCTTGAGCATCTACGGGCTGGTCATGCTGGTGCTCGCTGGAACCTTCTGGCTCATGTACCGCAATGGCCTAAAGACAACAACTGCGGCTGACAGTTGGGTGCAAATCGGATTAATTGGCGGTGGCATCTGCCTTCTCATCGTCGGTTTTGCTCACCTGGTTGCAGCGATTCGCGACCGCTCCTCCGCAGCACTCAGCGCTCTATCAACCATCGGTATCTTCTTAGCTATCCCCGCAGGTCTGGGTGGAATTGGCTACGCGGCCGTCACCACTACAGACGGCTGGCACTGGGGAAATGTTTCAACGTCCAGTTACGATGCAACGTGGAAGTCTGACGAGATCGCTGGCCAAAACGGTTCTCAGGTCGTCGTTCTTGACTTGGATCTCACCCATGCGCCTGATGGACTGACGAAGGACATCCACGTCCGCGGAAATCTCATCCCCTCTGCGAATATTCAAGCGCGTCAGGGCCAACCGGTACGGGTGATCACGCAAAGCCGTCCCATGAGCATCACCCTTGACATGAATGGAGATGCGGATTGGCAAGGATTCAATGATTCCACGCCCACAATTCTCAAGTCTCCGACCTGGAAAGAAGGCGAAGGAATCACGGTCTACCTCGATGCCCCACAGATCCTCAACGTGAACGTCGAGGAAAGCGGGAGCTCCGTCAATCGTGATCCCTGGCCATCGGGAACGCCTTCACCTTCACCAGCGACGCCTTCACCAAGCGCATCAGCTGGGCAAGATGCAAACCCAACTCCCTCCGCTTCCCCTAACGCCTCTGAGTCCGCCGCAGGCGCGCACTGAAAGGATCCGACATGAGTGTCAATGACTTTGATCAGACCGTTCCCCTGCCCACGAACGGGGAAGAAACGACCCCGCTTCCCGTGGGAAATGATGCTCCCGAGGTCCCCCAGCCCGCCAGCGCCTCGGATGAGACCGCAACGCTTCCCTCCGGCCTTGTCTCCGAAACACGGGAACTTCCAGTGACCGAGGACGCTGCCCCCTCTTCCGCTGAACAATCCGAGGCCGACACTGAAGTATCTGGCGCCCCTGCTACTCCTCCCAGTGAGAGCGCGCCTCACGCGTCTTCGACGTACACCAGCCCTCAGCCTGGGTCGAGCACCCCTTCTGCGGGCACTCCTCAGACCTCTCAAGGCGATGCGCCGACCGCTTGGACGAGTGCTGCGAGCGGGGCTGCGGCATGGGCAACAAGCACGGACCAAACACAGACACCGCACTCAACGCCTCACTCAGGTGTTATTCCTCCCACCCGAGTCTGGTCTGCGGAGGAACTCAAGGAAGCGCCCTATCGCGGAGTACGCATCGGGCAGCTGGTGTGGGCATGCATCGTCATTTTCACAGGCGTTGTCCTCATCGCACTGGCCTTTGCCCGAATGATGGACTTCGCTCTGATCGCGATCTCCACCCTGGCTGTCTTGGGCGTTCTACTCATGACAATTGCGGGAATTAGTTCGTTTACATCGCGAAAGAAGGGGTCAAGCAAGTAAGGACGAATGCCTGAAAAGGACTTCTCGACGCAAAGAGTTGGCGCCAAGCAGCGGAATACACCGTCTGCTTGGCGCCAACTCTTAGCCAGATCAGTGGCTGAACGAAGCCTTAAGTCACGCTCCAGTCACGTCATCGGGGCGAGACTCCGCGTAGCGCGCGAGTTCTTCTTCCACGATGGCCTCGTCAAGCTTTTGGAAGACCGGGGTCGGCTTCTCGATCGGGGTACCAACGACAATGTCGTGACGCCCCCACGTGGGAACATTCGTGTAGTCGCCGGTAATGACCGGGTAGCCTGTACGACCAGCGAAATCGGCGGGAAGAACCTCGGGGGCCAACTCCTCCACTTCCTTGATGTAAGGCATGGGAGCGATCTCACCGCTGCCGCCCATGACGCGATCGACATCATTTGCCGCGTGGGGCAGGAAGGGCGAAAGCATGAGGTTGAGGTCAGCCACAGCCTGCGCCAGCGTCCACAGCACGGTCGCCAAACGCTCGCGCTCTTCGGGGGCCTTGAGCTTGAAGGGCTCGGTATCGGCAACGTACTTATTGGCCTCGCCAACCAGACGCATCGCAGCGGCAAGAGCAGCCTTCTGGCGGTGGTGACGGATCAGGTCCCCGACCTCGTCAAAGCCTGCGGCAATAGCATCCAGCAGCGCGCGGTCGATCTCTTGGAGTTCACCCGGCGCGGGGATCTCGCCGAACTTCTTGTGGATCATCGACGCAGTGCGGTTCACCAGGTTGCCCCAACCGGCGACAAGCTCACCGTTCGTGCGGCGCACGAATTCTGCCCAGGTGAAGTCCGCATCTGAAGACTCGGGGCCAGCCGCAGAAATGAAGTAGCGCAGCGCGTCAGCCTGGTAGCGGCTGAGCATGTCACGCACGTAGATGACGATGCCGTGAGAAGAAGAGAACTTCTTGCCTTCCATGGTGAGGAATTCAGAAGAGACGACCTCGGTAGGCAGGTTGAGAACGCCCAGGTCACCGGGCTGGCCGCCCTTTGCTCCCTGACCGTTGTAGCCCAGCATTTCGGCCGGCCAGATCTGCGAGTGGAAGACGATGTTGTCCTTGCCCATGAAGTAGTAGGTCAGGGCTTCGGGATCGTTCCACCACTTGCGCCATGCTTCGGGATCCCCCGTGCGGCGTGCCCACTCGATCGAGGCGCTCAGGTAGCCGATGACCGCGTCAAACCATACGTAGAGGCGCTTTCCGGGCTGGTCTTCCCATCCGGGAACCGGGATACCCCAGTCAATGTCGCGTGTCATGGCGCGAGGACGGATTTCCTCTAGGAAGTTCTTCGAGAACTTGATGACGTTGGGACGCCACGTGCCCGAGCGGTCACGCTCGTCCAGCCATGCAGAGAGGGCATCGGCCAGTGCAGGCAGGTCCAAGAAGTAGTGTGTGGACTCAACGAATTCAGGGGTCTCGCCGTTGATTCGCGAGTGGGGGTTGATCAGATCGGTGGGATCAAGCTGGTTACCGCAGTTATCACACTGATCGCCGCGAGCGCCTTCCGCACCGCAAATCGGGCAGGTGCCTTCGATGTAGCGGTCGGGCAGAGTACGTCCGCTCGAGGGCGAGATCGCCGCGCGAGTGACTTGCTCGATCATGTAACCGTTATCGCGAACAGTTCGGAACATGTCCTGGACGACGCGGTAGTGGTTTCCCGCAGTGGTACGCGTAAAGAGGTCATAGGACAGGCCCAGCTGGACCAAGTCTTCGACGATGAGTCGATTGTTCTGGTCGGCCAGCTCGCGCGCGCTGATTCCCGCGCCATCGGCAGCAACCAGAATGGGGGTTCCGTGCTCGTCAGTTCCGGACACCATCAGCACGTCGTGCCCGGCCATTCGCATGTAGCGAGAGAAGACATCAGAGGGGACTCCGAAACCGGCGACGTGACCAATATGGCGGGGACCGTTGGCATAAGGCCAAGCAACGGCAGACAAAATTCGACTCATGGTCCCCTAGTTTAATGCCTATTGGCGCTCGAGTCGTCTCTGCCCTATTCTCAAGGTATCTACCGCTTATTTTTCGGGAGGGTCCAATGCCCCGCGCGCTTGTCATTGTCGATGTTCAACCTACTTTTTGCGAGGGAGGAGCTCTTCCCGTTGAGGGCGGAAACGCCTGTGCTCAGCGCGTAGCTGATTTTGTTGCCGCTCACGCCTCGGATTACGACTGCATCGTGACCTCGCAGGATTGGCACATCGATCCGGGTTCGCATTTCTCTGACAATCCCGATTTCGTTGACACGTGGCCCCCGCACGGCGTCGCGGGCACCGCCGAGGCCGAGCTCCACCCCGCTCTTGCCGACCTCCATGCCGATGTGACGATCCACAAGGGCATGTACGAGGCCGCCTACTCTGCTTTCGATGGCGAGGACGTGGCAACGAAGCGTCCCTTGCTTGACCTTCTTCGAGACAAGGACATCGATTCCTTAGACGTCGTGGGCCTTGCTCAATCCCACTGCGTGTGTGAAACCGCGCTGGATGGCGTGAAGGATGGCTTCAAGGTGCGAGTCTTCACCGACCTGACCGAACCCGTCAGCCCCGAGCTGGGCGAGCTAGCCGCCGCACGTATGGCCGAGGCCGGAGTTGAGCTAGTCCCCTCGCAGGCCTAATTCGCACCCACGCGCCTGATTCGCAACTCTCCCCTAGCTCGTGCGGGCGAGCGCTGCCCGGTACAGCTCGTTCTTGCGTAATCCGGTCGCTTCTGCGACTTCCGCCGCAGCGTCCTTAAGCCGCATGCCTTCTGCCACCAAGGCCAGCACGGCCTCGACGTGATCATCGGCATTGCCCTGCGCGTGCCCGGGAGCAATAACCAAGGTGATTTCCCCGAGGACCTCTCCTTCGGTGGCGTCAACCAGTTCCGCGAGACTTCCGCGAATCACCTCTTCATAGGTCTTCGTGAGCTCCCGGCATAGCGCTCCCTCGCGGTCTGCGCCGAAAACCTCAGCCATAAGGGTCAGGGTTTCATGAACCCGCTTGGGGGATTCAAAAAAGATCAGGGTATGCGGGTCGGCGGCGAGAGCCTTCAGGTAGCGCGTCGCTTCCCCCGTCTTGCGCGGGAGGAAACCCTCAAAAGCAAAGCGGTCGGAGGGCAGTCCTGAAACCGCGAGCGCAGTGACCGGCGCGGAGGGACCGGGGAGGGCACTGACGTGAACTCCAGCGGCAGTGGCCTCGTGAACGAGGCGGAACCCGGGGTCTGAGACGGTGGGCATTCCCGCGTCGGAGACCATGACGACGCGCGCACCCGCCTGCGCTTGCTCAATGACTGCCGAGGCCTTGGCGGATTCATTGTGGTCGTGGAGGCTGATGAGTTTCGCGCTCAGGTGGATTCCCATTCTCGAGGCCAGGGCTAGGAGGCGGCGCGTGTCTTCTGCGGCGATGATGTCGGCTTGCTCGAGCGCTGGGGCCAGACGCGAAGAGGCATCGCGTACGTCGCCGATGGGGGTTGCTGCAAGAAGAATCGAGGCGGGGGCCTGAATAAAATCCTGGTCTTCACTCACGGACCAATCGTCCCACCTTTGGGTGTAGTACTCCAGTTGAGGGTGGGCATCGGTAGACTGATGTGGTGAATGACGAAACTCTTTCCAATTCAGATATCCCTGAGGCCGAGGCGACGGCAGGCGATGCGCACACGGAAGACCTCACGCAGCGTGAAGATGGCGTCTGTGCTCCTCCCAAGGCCGTGTCTCAGGAAGAGCCCGAATCCGGCACTGATGCGCGGGCTGCGGATGCCGGGACGACGGATGATGGAGACGACGAGGAGGCGGCCACGGAGATCGGGGAAGAGTCTGCAGTGGCTGAGTCTTCCGAAGAAGCGAGCGAGGCCGAGGCACGCAGGTGGAAGCCCGTCGCGATCCCCCGCTGGGCACAGCTACCCATGTCTGCGCGTGCGGGTTGGATCGCTACGTGGGTGATGACGATTCTTGCCGCTTTTATTCGTCTTCCGGGACTTGGGACTATCCGAACGCTTATTTTTGACGAGACCTACTACGTCAAGGACGCCTACTCTCAAATCGCTTTGGGATATGAGGGAAGTTGGGCGAAAGATACCGATCCCGCGTTTATTTCAGGCGATTTTTCAGGGCTTTCTGCCGAGGGTGGTTACGTCGTTCACCCTTCGGTTGGTAAGTGGCTGATTGGTCTGGGAATGCGGGCATTTGGTCCAACGAATCCTGTCGGTTGGCGCATCAGCGCGGCGATCGCAGGTATCATTTTGGTCTTCTTGACTGCCCGTATTGCACAGCACCTGTTTCGTTCCCCTGCGATTACTGCGCTTGCTGGGTTCTTCATGGCAACCGATGGCATCGCGATTGTTTTGTCGCGAACGGGCCTGCTGGATGTTTTCTTGGCAATGTTCGCCGCAGCAGCTTTCCTGGCGGTACTCAAAGACCAAGAGATTACGCATCCGCGCTTGGTCTCGCGACTTTCCGATTGGACGCCTGATCCCGATGATCCCAAGAGAATTGGACCTCACGCGGGCTCGCGTTGGTGGCTCCTTGCAGCCGGTATTTTGAGCGGCTTGGCGATGTCGGTGAAGTGGTCGGGCCTCTATGTCCTGGCTGTTCTCGGTTTGTTTGTTGCCGTCCGCGACTGGATGACTCGCCGGCGAATGGGTCATCCTCGTGCTTTTTCGGCAACGCTCATCAACGACACTTCCGTCGCATTTTTGGCAATGGTTCCCCCGGCGATCATTACCTATATCGCCTCGTGGTTCGGCTGGTTTACCCATTGGAATGCGTACGGTCACCGCAATCACGGCATTGCTGGAGCCTTCCAGGACTTGTGGGATTACCACGTGGGAATGTTCAAGTTCCACACTGGGCTGACGACGCCTCACACCTATCAGGCGCACCCTGCGCAGTGGTTCGTTCAGGCGCGTCCGACGTCTTTTGCATGGGACAAGGTCGCATCTGGTGCCTGTGACAAGTCAGACTGCGTCCACGCGGTTCTAGCTTTGGGTAATCCGCTCCTGTGGTGGGTCGGGGCCGTGGCCTTCTTTATCCTGCTCTTTGTCACGCTGCGAGATCGCAACTGGCGCACTGGATTCGTTGTCTGCGGTTACCTGGCGCTCTACTTCCCGTGGTATCTCAATGCGAACCGAACGATCTTCAACTTCTACACGATCGCATTCGTCCCCTTTGTGTGTTTGAGCGTCGCCTGGCTGCTCGGTTATATGTTGGACCAGACACGCACCTGGGTTGATCCAGACCGCATGTATGATTCTCAGCCCCTTGAACCCGGCGATTACCGCTGGATGGGCGCCGATGCCAGCGTCCGTCAGCGCTGGGCGCTAGGAGCTCTGGTAATTACCGCGCTCATTACCGCTTCCGCGGTGTTCTTCATGCCGCTATGGCGAGGAGATCTCATCTCGTACAACTTCTGGCACTTCCACATGTGGTTCCCGACATGGATCTAAAGTGATCTGCCATCGTTGGTAGATGCCATTGTGCCCGCGAACTTCCGTTCGCGGGCACTTCTAATCCCACCGCTGAAAGCGCACAACGGCACTCGTTTAGCCAGCACACGTCATCTGCTCGCCCCGTTGGCAACAACCTAGCTCAGCGACTCAGTGCCGCTTACAGTGCCTACGTCTTTGTAGATACGAAACCTATGTCCGCGCTCATGGGTACATCGCTTCTCAAAGTGCGCGGAAAAAAGTCAATCTTGGGGTTCTCAAGTGTGAGTAATGTTGCCTGAGCGGTGCTGTACTTGCCTCTTTCTCGCGGCAACGTTGCCTACCCGTCCCCGTCTAAGCGGCTGCATTCAGTTGAATGGGCCGCGGCGGCTAGTGGTAGCTGGAGCAGGAAGGCTGCTGAGAGAGCAAGTCAGGCGAGTGGTAGCAGCGACGGTGTGTGTTTGTGGGTGTAAGAAATGCGGTGGGGTCTTGG
>ERZ773196.2162-NODE-2162-length-10323-cov-2.712213_pt1 | contig 10323 bp, 6 predicted proteins | sample MGYA00581009_ERZ773196 | MGnify/ENA primary metagenome ERZ773196 (study PRJEB29015, sample SAMEA2738162) | human oral metagenome | biome: human oral; feature: human-associated habitat; material: saliva | place: China | collected 2243 ...
TGTACATAAGGGCTTTTAAATGTTGGGTATAGCCATCTGACTCCCATACAAAACTACGCCCTTCTAAAATGAAAGTTATAAACATAAAACTAAAAACAAGCAGAAATAAAAATGTATAAATAGTTATATAAAGATGTTTTTTAGTTTCAATGTCATGTGTAAGTCTGTTTATTTTACTCTTTAAATCACTACCACCCATCAAATTCCTCCTATTTAATCACACTTGCTATCTAGATTTTATCATGTTAAACTGTATTTTTCAAATAAATATCCAAAGAAGAGCTATTGCAAATCACATAACAGCTCTTCTTTGATTTATAGTCAAAATCTTTTTTTACCTTTATTAAAACTCACTTTGAGGTATGGTACAGATAAGCTGCTGATTCGCGTCCCCTGTATTTCTTACCACAAACTGAAGGTCTCCTCCAACTATCTTTAAGTCCTCAACCTCTGCAAATGTTACATCCTCCTCATCATCTTCATCAGTGTAGTCATCATCGGTATAATCTTCTTCCTCGTCACTGCTCTCTTCGCTCTCTTTCTCATCCCCACTGCCATCATCCTCTGAATCAGGCGGAAAGGAACTCCATACATAGTCTGCATTTAATCTGGCTGTAGACTTGTGCCTAACCTTTCCGTTCTTAATCTCATATTTATAAATGGAAATCCCGCTTAGTTTATAATATCTTTCATCTCCTGAAGACACATACAGATTGTACTTACCACCTGTTTTATTGCTTATGGCAAAGCCCTGAATGGACCTTGATTTAAGCTTGTACTGCTTTGTCGAGAATACAAGAGCCTTTCTAATTCTCTTATTTTTCTTTACATTTACTTCGTTATTTTTTGCCTTATCAAATTCCTTATTTACTACAGAGAACTTGTATGCGGAATACTCAGAGTTACCTCTTTCATTTAGTTTCCATATAACCAGGGTACTTTTATCAGGTGTCAATGCCGCATCAACCCTCATTGTAGTTCCGAATCTTTTAGCCTTTTTATTTGAATAGTTCAGATAGGTAAGCCTTTTTACCTGACTGTTATTTATAAATGCACCGGGTTTGTATTCAATGCGTCCAATCTGAGTTGACCACCAAAGTGTACGGTTAGGAGTTTTTTTACTTCCACAGGAAACCAGAAGGTACTTCTTCCCATTGTAATTATACACCTCTAAGGTCTGTCCATGCCCCGCTCCCCTTATTACCATGTGGTCTACAGGTTTATAAGCATCATACTCAGCTGAATACTGACATCTGCTTATGAGCACGAGATTTTCAACCCTTCCCGTTTTGTAGTCATCAAACTCATCAAACTCATTTTCACTATATGCCTGTTGAATGTATATGTCGCTGCCGTCAACTGCATAGCTTTGAATGGCCTGAGTGTAGTAGAGCAAGAATCTATATCCCCCCTCTACTACTACATCCTTACTCTCAGCCGCCTGTGTCTTTATGGTGAGTCCCACATAGCTAAGAGTCATAAACAGTATCAAACTTAATAAACTAATTATCTTCTTTGTTTTCATTTGTTATCTTCTTTTCTTGGTAAAAATATATCCCACAACTTGTCTTTGGCATCAAATATCAGGTTATACTGAACATTTTCATAGCCTCTTTTTAGCTTCTCAGCCTTCTTCTCGTCCACCTTCTTTTGCTTATGCTTTGTATTTGCTCCAAATTCAGAAGCCTGCGGCTTAGTAAGGTGAGTAGAGAAGAGTCTTTTGCCATTACCATCCCAGTATCCAAGTGCAGACATCGCAGGTATGTACTGATGAAGGTTTAGCAGGTATTTATCGTAGTCAGAAAGCTCAACCCCTGAATACTTTAGTAAAATGGACGCAAGATAGTTAACGGAAACAGTGTTGTATTCTCCCGTAAGCCCTCCGTCATGCATGCCATCATACTCAGGAATGTCATAATTAGCCCAGATAAAATAAGGAACTACGAACTTTGACAGTCTCTTATCGTTATCATTTTTATAAAGGCTGTGCTCATTTAGCTGCTTTGTCGCATCATCCGAAAATGATGGCTGGTGGTCTCCATAAAAAAGTATGATTACAGGCTCATCCACCTTCTTAAAATAACCAATCAAGTCCTTAAGTGCAGTATCACTTGTCCTCATAAGCGAAACATAGTTATCAAGTGCCTGAACCGCCTTGAAGTTGGTTATCCTGACAGGCTCCTCAAAATGCACCTTATTATTCGAAAATCCACCATGGTTCTGCATTGTTACATTAAAGAAAAACTGTGGCTGATCCTTGTTGGCTTTTTTATTTTTTTCGTACATTGCAATAAGGTCTTTGTAGTCATTTCTATCTGTAATGAGCCCCCTAAGCAGCTCCTTGTCATTAAATTCCTCGTAAAATACAGCATCTTCAAAGCCTATATACTGGTACACACTCTTCCTGTTATAGCCTGATGAATAATAAGGATGGAAGGCAGTTGTCTTGTAAGGCTTTTTCTGATTCTTAAGCACCTCTACCACTGATGGCACGTTCTGCTTAAGATACTGTGTATAAGGCACTGAGCCTGTTGGCATATAAGCCATCGAGCTTCTTGTAAGGAATTCAAACTCTGTATTGGCTGTAGGCCCTCCTGTTACACTCATATTTACATAGCCTTTAATTGTATTCTTCTTAAGGCTCTTTATATAAGGCATAACAGGCTTATCTGGCTTAATATCAGCGAGAACCGAAAGGTCTGCAAAGGTTTCATTTTGAATGACTAAGATGGTAGGATAGCGTACACCGTCCTTATAATCTTTCATTATATTATCAGGTGAATCAAGCACCTCTTTTACAGCTTCCCTGGCCACCTTAGGACTGTAGCCCTCGACTTTGACACCGCTTGTAGCGTGCATATTGCTGAAAAAATATGCAAGGTAGCCCTCATCATTTACATTTTCATTATAGTTCCAGGAAAGACCGAAAATATAGTTGTAAAGCAGTCCATCCTGAAAGGACCAGATACATGCCACACACAGGCAGCCAATCCCTATCAGTGTAGTTATTATCCTTCTAACAGGATTTATTTTATTCTTCCTAAGCCTTGGTATCAGTATCAGTATGATGAGAAAGACCACAAATATGCCCACAGCTGCAAAGAAAGGCATATCAGGGTGAAGCTTGTACCTTCCTGCCACCTCCATTGCGGTTCCTATAACCGTAAGGTCGCCAAACATAATGTAGTTGCCCCTAAACTGAAGCACTGTGTAATTGGCAACACCCACCAGATATGCAAGAATGATGCAGACAAAGGCAGGTATCTTAATCCCTCTAAATATTGTATAGAGAAAGGTATAGAGGATAACCCAGTACATCATGTTAAAGAACATCATTTTTACAATGACGTTCGGAGGGGTCCCCATCTGCATTTCAACCAGGTAAAAGCCCATAAGCCCGGTAAGTCCGGCCATAAAGCATTTGATAAACCAAGGATGCCTGTAGGCGCCTCCAGCCCTAAGCCAGATTATAAGCTTTTCCCAGGTTGCACCAAAGGTAACCAAAAGTATGACACCTATGAATTTAAGATAAGCTATACCGTCATTGTTTATTATGAATTTATTTACAAGGCCGTATATATCTTTACTCTCATATCTTAAGATTCCACCTGCCACAGCAAGAGAAATGAGTATAATTATCTGGGTGAGGATAGAATTCTCCCCTCTTTTAATAAGCTTTTTCCCTTTTGGTGCACCTGCAAAGCGAAAGAGACTGTATATACATAAAAATACAGGGATTAAAATAAGGACTATTCCCCATACTAAATTGTCAAAATCATCTGTATAAAACAGCTTTTCAAAGTCTTTGCCGTTTTTGTTAAACTGTGTCAGGGCTGCATCAAAGCAGAAAACGCCCACAACAAACAGAGAAAGCATAAGGGCAAGTATAACCTGCCCAATATGCCTTTTTAAGTACCCTAACATAGATTCATCAGGGTTATATTTTTTGTATATCCTATAAACCTTTTTAATAATTTTCATTTACTTGCATAACTCCACTATTGCATCTGCAAATACTTTCGCACTCTTAACTATCATGTCAACCACCATAAACTCATCAGCACCATGCATGTGGTTGTCTACCTCCGGATCTTCACAGCCAAAGGCTACTCCGTTTTCAACATGGTGTACATAGGTACCTCCACCAATGGCTATAGGCTTGGCATTTGTAACTCCAAAGCCCTTCTCATAGCATTTAAGCAGGGTCTTTACAAGCTCTGAATCACCGTCTACTACATGAGGCTCAAACATAGGCTTTTCAGGTATGGTAAATCCCTGTTCACGGATTTTTTGCTCCATTACCCTGCCTGTGTTCTCATCGTTAGCTACAATGCTTGCACGACAGTCATAAGCACCCTTAAAATGTGTTTCGGTGATTTCAAGGATGTCAAAGCTTACTGTAGTTTCTCCTGAAACATCGTCCTTAAGGTCAACGCCCATCGTTCTACCATTGTAGTCGCCATAAGGGAAGATGTTGTTAAGAGCTTTCACATAGTTGTTTACAGGAGCATCTGCAAGAGGGAACTTAGATAAGAGGGTAACAAGTCCTTGGATTGCATTCTTTCCCATATGTGGGAGGGAAGCGTGTGCATTCACACCGATAGCCTTGATATTAAGGTTATCCCCTTCTTCCTCAAATACAAACTTAAGTCCGGTCTCTTCCTCAAACTTCTTGGTTATCTCCTTAACATCTGCCTCTTTAAGCCCCTTTACTACTGCTGTAGCCTTGCCCGGAACCACATTTATCTTGATACCGCCCTTTAAGGATACAAGGCTTGGAGTCTTGTTGGTCTTTTCGTATTCAGCACTAAATTCGTTGCTGATGCCGCCCTTTTCTATATTGATAAGAGGCCAGGACGCATCAGGCGTAATTGTCATTGGTGCAGCCTTTTCTTTGGTGTAGTAATACTCCACATCGCTGCTCCCACATTCCTCGTCTGAACCAAGGATGAGGCGGACATTGTGTTTAAGTGGTATATTTAACTCTTTAACAGCTCTTATTGCATAGAGGGCTGCAACTGCAGGTCCCTTGTCATCACAGCTTCCCCTGCCGTAGAGTAGTCCGTCTCTTATAACGGGGTTGTAAGGCTCGGTAACCGTCCAGTCATCTCCTGCAGGCACTACGTCAAGATGTGCGAGTATATCAAGTCTCGTAGGTAAATCATAAGAGTCAGCTGTAATTACTCTGTTGTCATAGTTATTTACCTTAAAGCCATAGCCGGCAAGGAGCTTAGTAGCAGCAGTAAGTGCCTTATAAGGGCCTTCTCCGTAAGGCATACCAGGCTTTTCTTCGCCTTTTTCACTGTTAATTCTTATAAGATCCATAAGGTCGTTTAACATCTCTTCCTTATGGATCTCGATGTAGTCACTTATTTCTTTTTCGTAAGCCATCTTTATACCTCCGTATTTACAATTATTCTTCACCCGATAGGAAAGATACCTTAAATATTCGTAATCCGCTCATTTTTTGCAAAAAATGGCTGCTTACTCATATTTTTTGCGTGTCAAAAGTTAATAAATTCTCTTGCAAGCAAATTTCTTACTGAGAATTATACCATTACATTATCATATTTCAAGTAAAAAGTATAATGCTAAGCATTGAATACTCCCATAATAGCTGGTATTAACTGCTTCTTTCTGGATACTATTCCCTTTAGTGTGGCGGCATCTTTATAAACCTTCACATCAAAGGCCTTTTCTATAATTCTCTCACTTCCATCACCAAAGCAAAGAAGTTTGGTGGATTCCTCGACTATGTTGGTAAGCATAAAGAATACCATTGACATACCGTTTTTACCACATTCACTCTGCAATATAGGTCTGATTTTCTCTTCAGCATTTGCAAGAGACTTGGAGTCCATAGAGTTAATCTGCCCCACTCCAAAGGAAGTTTCCCCTGCCATAAATTTCTTAAAGTCCTGATAGAATATCTCCTCAGGAGCCTTTTCTGAGAGGTTGCTGCCCGCCATGAACATGTCATTTGCAAAGTCCTCTATATTTATGCCTGCAATCCCCGCAAGCACGGTAACAGCCTCCTGGTCAAACTTGGTACAGGTAGGCGAGCGGAACATAAGAGTATCAGAGAGTATTGCCGCAAGGAGAAGGCCCGCTATCTTCTTAGGTATCTCTACTCCTCTTTCATTGTACATCTGATATATAATGGTAGCAGTACAGCCCACAGGCTGATTTCTAAACATAACAGGTCCCATAGTCTCAAGAGAGCCTATTCTGTGGTGGTCAATTATCTCAAGGATTTCTGCCTCTTCTATATTGTCAACTGTCTGAGTACGCTCGTTGTGGTCAACAAGAATGAGCTGCTTTTTCCTTACATTGATGAGGTTTCTTCTGGAAATGGTGCCAAGACAGCGTCCGTCTGCATCTATTACAGGGAAGTCACGATAGCGGTACTTTCCCATAGTTTCCTTGATTGCATCTGTAAAATCATTCGAGTGGAAGGTTACTATGCCCTCACATTTCATAAGGTATCTTACAGGTATACTATGGCTTATAAAAGTTGCTATGGTATAGGTATCCATAGGACTTTCTATGATTACGCAGCTCTTCTTCTTCGCCGCAGCTATGACGTCTTCATCTGCTGTGTGTCCGCCACTTATCACTATACAGCTGGCATCTGCCTTGATGGCGGCAAGCTGTGTATCTTTTCTATTGCCAAGCACAACCAAATCATCTGCTGCCATATTAGACGCAAGAAGCTTAGGGTCATCAGTGCCAATGATAACCCTTCCCTTTATGAAGTAGCCATGTTCATTGCCAAGAGCAAGCCTTCCATTTAGGGTATCCGCCATCCTCTTGTACTGGGTTCTAGCCTTAGCAAGTATAGTCTCATCAGCATTTCCCATGAAGTACTTAGCAATATCGCCTATTGCTATTATTCCTTCAAGCCGTCCCTCGCTGTCGGTAATAGGAAGGGATGCAGCCTTAGCCTCTTTCATAAGCTCCCAGGCCTCATTAATGGTGAGGCTTGAGTCAGCAAATGGAGTCTTGTGAATCTCCATATCCTTTACCTGTGTACCCGCATCAGGCATATAACCGGGTGGCTCTATACCAATCCTCTTTAGGACATATTCCGTCTCTTCATTTATCTGGCCTGCCCTCTTGGGAACATATTTAATTCCTCTTGAAGTCAGGTTCTTAAGCTCTGCATAAGATATAGCAGAGCAGATTGAATCGGTATCCGGGTTCTTATGGCCTATTACATAAACTATCTTTTCTTCTTTCATATTCTCCTAACTAAGCTGTGCAAGTGTAGTGAGTCCCATCATTGCAATGCAGGCAGCTATAAAAAATGCCATTCCAAAGTTTCCGTAGACAAGACCTTTCTCTTCCCTTCTGGTAAATGGTGCGCCGTTTACATCAAGACGCATATTCTTTCTTCCGATGATTAGTAAAACCAGTCCCACAAAGAAGAGTACGATAACCGCAATCGAATACACCGCAGACATAATTACCCCCGGTGTTAGAGCCTGTGATACCAATTCAGGATTACCGCTCTGGAGCTTATTTATCACATCTTCTGTGTAGTTTTTAGACACGAACACTGCCAAAACAGAGCCCATAAAGTTGATAATCATATGGAAGGCTATTGAATACCCTATCTTTCTGCTCTTTATATATACATAAGCAAAAATGAGTCCTATGCCAAAGGCATAAAAGAACTGGAAAAGGTTCATATGGAAAAGTCCAAACATAAGTGCAGAAAGCATCATTGCGTTTCTTTCTCCGAACTTCACAGTCTTGTCGATAAGTATTTTTCTAAATACTATCTCCTCCATGATCGGTCCTAAGATAACAACAAAGATGATTGTACCCGTCATATCAGCATTGGTAATAAGTTCAGCAAGATTGTTGGTTGAAGTCTTGCCAAAAAAGCCTCCGATAATCCCCGAAAGCCCTGTACCTATGAGATTACCAATGTACATAATGGTAATACACATACAAAAGCATTTTAACAGAGTAGAAAGGCCTATACCCTCCTTTTGTCTGCCATCATCAGGCAGTTTCCTGATAATAAGTAAAAGCACAGGGAAGGCAATAAGGTACAATGGGAAAAATGATACGATGTAGGTCATAATCGAAGGTATCTGCCCACCGCCTGAGTGTAACATCCTAACCAGGGTTACTCCTATTTCCTGAGCGATTAGCGACACTATTACAAAGGCAAAAAAGCCCCAGCCTAAGATGCCGAAAGTCTTCTTTGCAAGTATTTTATTAAACAGGCTCTCTTCTTTTTTAGCCTCATTTTCTATCCCTTCCATCTTTTCCGCCAGATTCTCAAGCTTAGTAGTCACATCCTCAAGTTTTCTTGCAGTCTCTTCAAGCTGCCCTACTGTCTCCATATTTTCGTTCTCGTTGTTCAATTCATATCCTCTCTTTCATAGTAATATTATGACTATATTTTATACCATATAATTCCCACAAAAATCAACCTAAAGAGGTCCTTTAATGCACCTCGTAAGTAAATCTTAAGAATACTCACCATAAAGCCAATCCGTTTTTCGTTCTAGGATAGGCTTGAAATATATTCCTTAAGCGCCTCTTTCCAGGATTTAATCTTAAAATCTGTTTCATTATGAAGCTTTTCGTTGGAAAGTACTGAAAAATGCGGCCGTTTTGCCTTTGTAGGGTATTCCCCGGTAGTTATAGGCAGAACCTCTACCTCATCTCTTCCCATAAGCCTCATTATCTCCTTAGTAAGCTCATACCAGCTTGTACTTCCGTCACACACCCCATGCCAGATTCCGTATTTATCAGTCTGAATAAGATAGACTATAAACCTTGCAAGCTCTGCCGCAGAGGTAGGAGAGCCAATCTGGTCAGAAACCACACGGAGAGTCTTATTTTTTTCTGATAGCGAAATCATAGTCCTTACAAAGTTCTTTCCCTCTCCATAGAGCCAGGCAGTTCTAATAATAAAATATCTACGAAGGGTATCGATAACCGCCCTTTCACCAAGAGCCTTACTTCTTCCATAAGCACTTACAGGATTTGGCTCATCCCCCTCTGTATAAGGCACAGCACCATCTCCGTCAAATACATAGTCTGTTGAAATGTGCACCAGCACCGCACCTATCTCCTTTGCGCCAAGAGCAAGGTTCTTCACTCCTGTTTCATTCACAGCCCTTGCCTCTTCTTCGTGGTCTTCGCAGTCATCCACAGCAGTGTACGCCGAGCAGTTGATAATAACATCAGGCACGAAGCTATGTAGAGATGTCTTTACCGCGTAACAATCCCTTATATCAAGAGTTGTAATCTCCGCTCTCTCATCTAACAGTCCGTCTTCTTTCATTAGGTTATACAGGGAATTCCAAGAGGCATCGTCAGATACCGTGAGCATAAGCCTAAAGTCAAAGTCCTGTTTTTTTCCTAACAATTCTCTCATAACAGCTATCCCCAGCTGTCCTTTTGCACCGGTTACAAGTATTCTCATTTTCTACCTGCCAAATTTTTCTTCACGGTTGTTATACACCTCTGAGTAGTATTTTTCATAGTCCCCACTCATCACGTCTTCCATCCATTTTGCATTGTCAAGATACCATTTTATGGTGTATTCAATACCCTTTTCAAATGGAGTAAGCGGCTTCCATCCAAGTTCTTCACCTATCTTCTTTGGATCTATGGCATATCTTAGGTCATGCCCCGGTCTGTCAGTCACGTATTTAATGAGGCTCTCAGGCTTGCCTGCAGCCTTAAGGATGGTCTTAACCACATCTATATTTCTCTTCTCGTTATGTCCGCCTACATTGTAGACTTCGCCAACCTTTCCCTTTTCAAGTATCATGTCAATGGCTATACAATGGTCTTCCACATAGAGCCAATCCCTTACGTTGATACCCTCGCCATATACGGGCAGTTCCTTATCGTGCTCAGCATTGTATATCATAAGCGGTATCAGCTTCTCAGGGAACTGGTAAGCGCCGTAGTTGTTGGAGCATCTTGATATGGTCACAGGCAGTCCATAGGTTCTGTGATAAGCCAGGGCTATCAGGTCTGCAGATGCCTTTGAGGATGAATAAGGGCTTGATGGGTTAAGAGGGGTATCCTCAGTAAAGAATAAATCCTCCCTATCAAGCGGCAAATCTCCGTAAACCTCATCTGTTGATACCTGATGAAAACGCTTAATTCCGTACTTTCTGCAGGCATCAAGAAGTACTCCCACACCCGTGATATTGGTTCTTAAGAACTCATCAGGAAAGAGAACCGAGCGGTCTACATGGCTTTCTGCCGCAAAGTTTACCACCTGATCAGGCTTTTCTTCTTCAAATAACTTGTAAATAAAGTCCCTGTCAGCAATATCTCCCCTTA
>ERZ773196.2164-NODE-2164-length-10320-cov-3.511154_pt1 | contig 10320 bp, 7 predicted proteins | sample MGYA00581009_ERZ773196 | MGnify/ENA primary metagenome ERZ773196 (study PRJEB29015, sample SAMEA2738162) | human oral metagenome | biome: human oral; feature: human-associated habitat; material: saliva | place: China | collected 2243 ...
ACAGGCCATAAGATAATCACATCAAATAATGTTGACTATCTAATTAAAAACTATGAAGAAATTGATTTGGTATGGTCATTTTACAATAGGATTGGATTCAGAAATTCAGAGATTTTTATACAATCATTGTGTGAATATTTAAAAATACCATATATTGGAGCAGCACCTAATGTCAGAGCTTTGGTAGAAGACAAGAATTTATCAAAAAATCTGGCTGAGCATTTGGGAATAAATACTGCAAATTGGCAAATTGGTAGCATAGAGTTTCCATTGGTAGAACATCCACCATTTTCTGGCCCTTATTTCATAAAACCACGATTTGGTAGTGGTTCAGAAGGTATTGATGAATCATGCTATTGTGAAACATGGAAAGAAGTTAAAGAAAAAGAGAAAGAATTTTATCTCAAGCAAACTGAAATAATTGTTGAAGAATTTATTGATGGAAGATTGTATGGTGTTCCATTCATTAAGGGGGTCAATGGTGAAATTATTATAGGAACTCCGCATTTTTCAACTTCAGATAAAAAAGGAAACATTATCAGTACAAGTCAAAAACGAAGAACTGAAGGGGGGCTGAAAACAGAAATAAGTAAGGATGAGGTATTAAACAAGGAATTGTTTACTTTATCAAGGAAATATTTCCAAAGTATGCAACCATCTGACTATGGAAGGATAGACTTTATTATAGGAACAGATAGAAAACCATACTTTCTAGAAGTAAATACTATGATGAACCTTGGTATTCATAGTGGTTCTGTGCTAAGCTTCTTAAACAGTGGTTTTGAGACTTATGAAGATATTATTCTCACTCTATTACAAATCGGTATAGAACGAGTAAAACATCCAATACGGTAAAAAATACCAGTTTACCCCCACAGTTGATTTGGTTGTAAACTGGTTATCTTTATTTAATAGCATAATTTTTCAGGAAACAACAATTTTACATCATAATATCTATAAAAAAGATATCCTGGGCAAAATAATTTTTTCCAGTCCGAATCAGTATATTTTTGACCATCCTCAATTTTTTGTAAATAGTGAAAGGCTAACTCTTCAACATAATGATCATCGTTTCTAAATGGGCTTGTATCTAGAGTATCCAGATATTCAGAAATATCTACATCGTTCATATAGAAGTAGAGAAGTTGGTTAATCTCAAAAAATCGCTTGGTTTGATAAACAGGAGATTTATCTACCAGAGATTTAACTTGAGAAAATAATTTATTTGCTTCTAAAGATGAAACTTTAGCTAAGTAGAGTGTTAGATTGATCCTAGAGTAAATAAAGGGAGTCTCCGAACCAGTTTCATCTTCTGATATCATATTGAAGTATAGTGTAGGATTTTGATTTGTAAAATTCATTAAATACAAGGAAAAGTTATTATATAAATATTCATATCTACTATCCTTTAGCAATAGTATTTGCTGTATTTCAGTTTCTAAATTTTGTAACTCTTCTCTAGCATTTTCTATTGTACTAAATTTCATTAAGAAGCAAATATAATTCGATAATGTTCGATTATAATTAATATCATCTGCTCCTTTGAAAATCTCTAAAATATTCTTATAGGCTATCATCCCCTCTTCAAAAGGAAGATAAAATGCAATATTTCGTAATAAGTAAGGATAATATTGAGAACCGACAAAGTTTTTATAGAAAAATTTTCCTGTTTCATTAAGTATTTCTCGATACCCAGTAGAATTATTCCTGTTAATATAAGCAACGAATAAGTTTGACAATACCAAGCATTGCTCATCTTTGTCTACTGAAGTCTCTAATAGATGTTGTAAAAGGTCAAGGTGGTCTGACGACCGCAATCGCTCTTTGACTAAAGCTTGTAGTAGCAGATAACTTCTTTCATCACTATATTGCGGATATTTTTGAAGTAGGTGAAAAACTTCATTGAAATAGAAACGATTATACAATAGTCGGCCAATTGTTAAGAGCTCAGTTAAATTGTCTAATTCACAAGAAACTAATTGTAACAAATAATCAGTTTCTATTTCATCTCTCTGGAGTTTTAGGAGACCTAATAGAAAATATTTTTTCTTTGATAATTGCTTATTGGTATAACTAATTCCATATTTACAAAGTTCTACAGATAACTCTTCTGTTTCGGAGATTACATCAACAAGCGTATTTATAAGCAATGTTTCTTCAATTTGGTTTTGTGTAAAGGAAAAACCGGTATTAGCTAAAATTATCCTCCCTGAATCTAAATATTCTATAAATCCATCCTGTGATAGTTTACGAATTAATGTCGAAACGTCAGAGTTCTCTTTATTTAAAGTTAATGTTTTTTGGAGATAAGTCCGATAAACTTTATCTAAGAATTTTAATGACAAGGGACACCTTAATTGTGTTAGAGAACCTAAAACGATTTGTTCAAAGATAGTCAATTCACGCTCGAAATCATACTTCTTTATGCATGACATAATAGCATGTATGCTAAAATTTGAAGCTGATATTTTAGACAAACTCTTTTCATCTAATTCGGTTTGATAGCTTTCGAAAAAATGGTATGTTTCTTGATTATCTGGGCGTAAAAATTTCTGATTCCACGTATATGGATTAGTAATTTCAGATTTTGAAAGGAACTTAGTAACTTCATGTTTGTCTTTATTGGGAACCGCGACTATTAAGTTCACTTTATGCTGTATAAGTATTTTTATAAAATCAATATTTTTCTCATCTAATTCTTCTATGATAAGAGCAACTCTTGGATTAATCTTATTTAGGTATTCAATAAGAGCTCGTTCGAGCTTATAGTCTTCATAATGTATCGCATCTACGCTAAGTGTACTATTAATACAATCAATAATATTTACAATTGTAGAACCTATATTGGGAATAAAAGGGATGCAATCAAGTGGATATACCATTGTCTTGAGTATCGTCAAAATAACTTCTCGTTTAGGATACTTTGATATTTTTTTCTCAACTTCTTCAATAGTGACAGCATTAAAAATCTGTCTAAAAATTTGTTTTGCAATATTTTCACTACCACTAATATAAAAACTTGTTAATTCCTGGCTATTAAAAAACTCGGTTGTATATTTTAAAAAGTAACTTAGTCCGCTCTCATCATCAGACTGGAGTAAAATAATTCTCTTATCTACATTATTTAGAAGGTCCTCCGGAGTAATTTTTCGATTTACGTAGACTTCATTCATATGCAAATTCTCCTTCTCTACCGATAACTATTTATTATCATTAGTATACCATAAATTCATCTTTAGTAGATTGATTTGTACAATGATTTTTTTAGTTAAAATTAAATAGCAAACTATGATATTGGTCAACGAGAGCTTAAAACACGATTTTTAAATCATATCTAATACTTTTAATTTAATTACAAACTTGAAACAATGCGGTATTAGTATAGATTGAAGGAAATAAGTACAAATTTATTAGAAAATCAAGATTTCATAGAATTAGCACGAAAAATTTCAATTTTAGAATTGTATTCTCTAATGATTTTTAATCGGTCTTTTTTAATTTCTAAATGTTATAATAGCATTAACAGATAGGAATAAACTGCCATGATTGGAGATATATAAAATCTTTATGAAAGGTACATGACATAACCAGAATTTGCACTATTTGGGTTATTTCATGCAATAGCCTTAGTCGTTACTAGAACGGGACAAGTTCAATTTCAACGGAACTGATAGATACTATTTGCCAGAAGCTCAACATATCCTATGTCGATATTGTGGAGGAAGAAGAGGTGTTAAATCCAGTTGAAGATTACGAACTGACTTTAAAAATAGGAATTGTCAAGGAGCTAGAGACAAATCTCTTAACTCATCTTTATCGTCATCAAGATATCCAATATATTTTCTTTGATGATGTGAGTAATCCGTAGGTTTTGATGAGTGATGACTTGTCTGTTATGGTTAATACCTAACATCTATCTGGTGACTATTTTAGAAAAATAACTATTTGGAGAGTTCAGTCAGATTGAGAAGGAAATGATGAAGAAATCCAGAGTGGAATTATCTAATTTAATGTTCTTTTAGTTAAGGGAGAAAGTTTTAAAAATAAGGGTTAATTAATTTATTGTTTATCCTAATTTCGTGTATACTAATATGTACTTCTAGTCACGGTTAGTTGTGCTTGATGGAAATAATGATACCTATAGAGATGCGATATAGTGGCTGTACCGCTCACTTATTCCTCCCAGTGATTTATAGTAGTGATAGGCTTTCTCACTATTATTATAAGACAAAATAAAGAGCACAACACTTTTTCATTCTGTGTTGTGCCTTGAGTGAAATGAAAGGAATGAATTATTAAAATGAAATTATTGAAAAGCTTGTTTATAAGTAAACCCATGATGTGGAATTTTTTTATCACTTTGATTTTAAATGTAGTATCGTTATTTTATTTATTAAATATTTTTATCAATGAAATCAGTATAAAAAATGTTATATCTATTCTTATGTACCTCATAGTTTTAGTGATATTTATTTTATTTAACTATAAAGACATAAAATACAATCTAGGAACAGTGAGGGAACAACTAAAAGTAAATTTGGCTTCATCATTTAAAAAATATTTGTTTAGTGCATTTGCTTACACTATTTTTTATATAGTAACATTTAGGTTGTCTATTTCACTGATAGAAAAATTCATACAAAAATATTTTGGAGCTGATGTTTTTGAGAATGCTTATATTGGTGGGTTATTATTAATTTTAATAATAGTTTTGTGTATTTCTCGTATTTTATATACTCTAATTAAAATTTCTCCCTTTATTGCTATTTGCATTTTTGTGGTACCTTTATTTATAATATCAGTAATTGGGATAGAAAATTCATTATTGGATTGGACTTTTTTAACATTAATTATACTTACTACTGTTTTGAAATTTATAAATTTTGATATAAGATATTTTTTATCTGACAGAGAGATAAAAAATTTAAATCAAGAAGAGGATAAAATTAAGCAACGACTAATAAAAATGAAGTATATAGTGTTAGCATACACTCCTCTATTATATTTATCTTTATTAATTTCAGAAAAGATTTACACAAGTGATTCTTTCATATATCTAGTTAATTTGCTATCGTCATACCATTTTGAAAGAGAATATATAAGTTATTTTTCAATTTTCTCTTTATTTAGTACTTTTGTAAAATTTATATTTATTTTACTTTCAATTATGATTTACACTGAGTATAAAGAAACTATATTCAGATTCATATCAAGATTTTTATTGGGTGTTAAGGAGGTAGATAGTTCAATTGTAAATGGTAGATATTTCCAAGCAAACTATAAATTTTTTCAAAAAAAATGGAGCATAGATAGGAATCGTTACTATTATGTACATGGTAAATCAATTATTAAAAACGATGGAAAAAATAAGAGTGATGTTTACCATATTACGGAAGATGGAATTGAGTCGAAAAAGGGCGTTAGAAAAAATATTGTTGTTTCAAAAGATAGTTTGAGAGTTGATTCTAATTATTTTATTCTAGAAAACTCTGAATCTTTTAACAGTATTATGCAGGAAACTAAATATGCTGGGTATAGAATTTTGAATAAAGTTGACCATTCTATCTGGATTCTCCCTATTATTTTGCTAGGTTTATTTATTGTCGTTAGTATTCCAATAGATAATAATATGAAAACCAGTTACAGAGGAGAGTACTATGCTTTAATATTGAATAGTGATCGAACTATTAAACAAGTGAATGAAAATGATAAACTTTCTTTTCAAAATCAGGAAATAATTGTGGGTAATAAACGTTATCGTTACGATAATGTTAGCATTACAGTGAGAAATATGGATGATGTAAATATAGGTGAGATCAATACATCATCAAAAATAATTGTTATGAAAGATGGGGATACTAAATACTATATTTTGAAAGATTCTGCTATATATAATCAATACAAAAAATGAACTTTGAGCCACAAGGCTCTTTTTTTATTTCTTCTTTTTCATGTGATAACTTCTCCAAGTTTCTTCCGATATACTTTACTCAACTTGTAAAAATCTATGTCAGATTTTCTCTGGGGGTTTGGGGGCGAAGCCACCAAGTTATCTTATCGTTGGCTGTCAAAACTAGAAGGTTTTGATAGGCTGGCGATATGATTTTTGGGATATTGTGGACACAATATCTGAGCTCGCAAAGCCTTACAAGATGCTATATTTTGTTTTTATAAGTTTCCCGTGGTTGACACGGGGTCGGGAATTATCCGACAATCGATGAAAGTGAGGAAGTAGTGTGCCAGAACAATACAGAGATATTCGCAAAGAGGTTAATTTGACCGCAAATGAATTAAAAATGATTGGCGTAATGATGAAAAATAAAGGATTTGAACACTTTTCTTCATTTGCCAGAAACAAGTTACTGGAGGACGAATTAGAAATGACTGCTGAAAAGTGGTTCACCTTCTGGCAATCTCAAAAGCTGGAACAAATCAGTCGTGATGTTTATGAGATTCTAATCTTATCAAGGGCAGAACATCAAGTCACCCAAGAACATGTATCCATTCTCTTAACCTGTGTGCAGGAATTAATTCAAGAAATAGGGAACTCCATTCCTCTCAGTCAAGATTTCCGAAAAAAATACATGAGGTAGGCACATGGAAAATCGTTACCGAACCAATCTAAAGAAAGTTTTCCTGTCTGATAGCGAATTGAATCAGTTGAAATATTGTATTGACCAAAGCGGTTGTCAATCTTTTTCAGAATATGCTCGACGAACTCTACTTGACCCTGGTATGAATTTCATCACCATTGATACAACTTGTTATCAAGATTTGATATTTGAGTTGAAGAGGATTGGTAATAACATCAACCAGATTGCCCGAAGTGTCAATCAATCTCAGTTGATTTCAAGTGGAGAATTGCAAGACTTGAAAAAGGGAATCGCTAACTTGATAAGAGAGGTAGAGAAAGAGTTTAGTATTCAAGCTAAAAAGTTGAGGGAGTTTCATGGTCATCACTAAGCATTTTGCCGTTCACGGAAAGAGTTATCGCAAAAAAATTATCAAGTATATTCTCAATCCTGAGAAGACCAAGAATCTTGCATTGGTATCGGACTATGGCATGAGGAATTTTCTGGATTTTCCTAGCTATGAGGAGATGGTGCAGATGTATCATGAAAATTTTATCAGTAATGATACGCTTTACGATTTTCGCCACGACAGGCATGAGGAAAATCAAAGACTAATTCATGCTCACCATATCATTCAGTCCTTTTCACCCGAAGATCATCTCACTCCTAAACAAATCAATCAGATTGGCTATGAGACAATGAAGGAGTTAACTGGCGGTAAATTTCGTTTTATCGTTGTGACTCACGTTGATAAAAATCACCTCCATAATCATATCATTGTTAATTCGGTTGATAGCAATTCGGACAAAAAACTAAAGTGGAATTATAAATTCGAACGAAATCTTCGCATGATTTCAGATAGATTTTCTAAAATTGCAGGTGCAAAAATTATCGAGAATCGCTATTCTCACCAACAGTATAAAGTTTATCGTAATACCAATCACAAATATGAACTTAAGCAACGACTCTATTTTTTGATGGAAAATTCTACCGATTTTGAGGCTTTCAAAAAGAACGCCCCATTACTACATGTGGAGATGGATTTCAGTCACAAGCATGCTACCTTTTTTATGATGGACTCAACTATGAGACAAGTGGTGCGTGGTAATAAACTCAATCGCAAGCAAGCTTACACGGAAGAATTTTTTAAGAATTACTTCGCAAAAAGGAAAATGGAAGAGCTTATGGAATTTCTTTTACCTAAGGTTGATAACTTAGAAAATCTGGTAAAAAAAGCAAAACTATTTGGATTAAATATCAAACCTAAGCAAAAGCATGTTTCTTTTCAATTTGCAGGAATAGAAGTGAAAGAAACAGAACTAGACAAGAAAAACTTATATGATGTAGAGTTTTTCAAAGATTATTTTGAGAAGAGAAAAGATTTGAAAGCTCCAGAAGTTCAGGATTTAGTTCAAGTTTATCAAGAAGAGAGATTGTCCAAAGAAAAAGAACTCCCAAGCGAGGAGAAGTTTTGGGAGTCCTATCAAGAGTTCAGGAGAAATAGAGATGCTATTCATGAATTTGAGGTAGAGTTGTCACTCAATCAAATTGAAAAAGTAGTGGATGATGGTATTTACATCAAGGTCAAGTTTGGTATTCGTCAGGAAGGGCTTATCTTTTTGCCTAACATGGAGCTCGATATGGAGGAGGATAAGGTGAAGGTTTTTATCAGAGAAACGAGCTCCTACTATGTCTATTACAAAGATGATGCCGAGAAAAATTGCTATATGAAAGGTAGAACATTAATTCGCCAATTCAGCTCTGAAAATCAAACAATTCCGTTCCGTAGGAAAACAACTGTGGAGATGATAAAGGAGAAGATTGAGGAAGTATATACTTTACTTGAGCTGGATACGGATAAGCACTCTTATATTACAATTAAAGATGAACTAGTTCATGAATTAGCAGCTTCTGAATTGAGAATCAATGCTTTGCAAGAACGAGTAACAACCTTAAATCAAGTAGCAGAATATTTACTGGCTTCAGTTGAAAATAAGCAAGAAATGAAGTTGAATCTTTCTAAATTGAATATAACTGATAAAATTGGCATTGATGTTGTTGAGAAGGAGTTAAATGAGTTAGATATCCAGATAGAATTAGAGAGCGATAGATATGAGGACATCGTATTTAAAGTGAATAAGTTTATCAATCGTTTGAGTAAGAAAATTTCAAAAGAAGAAGGGATAGGTTTTCAAAAATAACCTATCTAGTCATTGCTTATATATAATTTGTATCTTTTGGTTTATTAATTTGTATTTAAAATTTAATCGTGTTACAATTGAAATTGAAATCGAATAGAAAAGGAAAATGCAAACGTGGGTACACTATTAGCAACAAGATTAAAAAATAGACGAAAAGAATTAAAAATGTCTCAGCGAGAATTGGCTGAGGGGATATGTAAACAGGGGCAGATTAGTCGATTAGAGAATGGAGAATTTACTCCAGGAGCAGACTTTTTATATGCTCTGTCTAAGAAGTTAAAAGTTAGTATAGATTATTTTTTTAATGAGCAGATTGGAGAGGAAATTGATGAGCTATCAGAGTTTAAGAAGTTAGCTCAGACATTTATTACAAATCGAAATTATGAGTCTTTGAAATATATATATGAATTAGAGAGTGTAAAGGTACATCGCTTGTCTTTAGTAGATAAGTTTTATATGGAGTGGATAAAATCTCTTATAGATTTTTATTTCTATGGGCAAAAAGAGGAGGCTGTGGCAAGATTGGAGAAGGTACTGTCTCAGTTAAGTGTAACTGACTTGACCTACCTTCAAGTTGCAAATACTCTATTCAATTTTTATTATGATATTGAAGATTTAGAGAGTTTTAATGAAATTAGAGAAAAGTTAGAGTATCAAGTAAATCAACTCAAGTTAAACACAATCGAAGAATTAAACCTTTCTATTAAATTTAATTATAATGTTTGTCGCTATCTATGGTTGCAGAATAATACTGAAGAGGCTATTACTAAAATCACAGATACGATAAAGCAATGTAAGACGTATAGAACAACATATCTTTTGGCTGATTTGTATGTATTGATGGGAAATGTCAGTAAGAATTTTTCTTCTAAAGTTGCAGTAAAAGAGTACTTTGAAATGGCTTATTTCCTATATAAGCTTGAGGGAAATATGTCAATGGCTCTTAAAATCGAGCATTACATTGCAGATATAACAGAATAGTAAAGGAGGCTGGGTAAAAAGTCTTTAAAATTAGCAAACGCATAGTATCAAGTGTTGAAAATCCTTGATATTATGCGTTTTATTGTTGAATGATTTACTTTATTTGCTCCTAAAATTGAGTTTTTGTCCAGCATACTTTTTCGTCTATCTAAGATACAAAAATGTATTTAACAAAAAAAAATAAAAAAACATCATAAAAAGTCTTGACAGTATAATATTGAAGTGCTAGAATGAGAGCAAGAAAATAAAAGGAGAGATACATGAAAAATATGTTGAAAAAAATAGCAGTAGTTGTAATTATAGGATTGATGATTTTTGGAATGAGTATGGCTTTGAATAACAATCTAAAAACTTTTAATCAATATGCTACATCTACATCAGTGGAGATTGATCCTGGAGCTGCTAATTTCCATTAAGTGTATGTTTATTGTTTGTTTTAAACAATTTTTTAGTTAGGATTTGCTAAGAAATTATAGTAAACTGAACCCAAAATAGTACATAATGTGGTATGATCTTCTTATGGCATATTCAATAGATTTTCGTAAAAAAGTTCTCGCTTATTGTGA
>ERZ773196.2171-NODE-2171-length-10309-cov-43.670860_pt1 | contig 10309 bp, 11 predicted proteins | sample MGYA00581009_ERZ773196 | MGnify/ENA primary metagenome ERZ773196 (study PRJEB29015, sample SAMEA2738162) | human oral metagenome | biome: human oral; feature: human-associated habitat; material: saliva | place: China | collected 2243 ...
TCTCTAGCTCCCTTAGTTCAATGGATATAACAACTCCCTCCTAAGGAGTAGTTGCTGGTTCGATTCCGGCAGGGGGCATTTTTTGTTGCTTTTAAAGTTGAGAAATGTTGATTTATCAATGTTTCTCAATTTTTTTATACCCCAAAAAGTGAAAAGTCTTTAGAAAAGAGTTTAGATTCCCCATGCCTTTTTCAAGAATTTAATCAAATTTAGGTTGAAATAAAAACTCCAAATACTCATTCAATTCATCCATCACCATAGGCAGTGGTTGTTTTGTATCCACAATTCCAAATAGTTCTAGATGAGATTCAAAGATTTCAGAGTAGTTAACGTTGGGAGCAACTAAAATGATTTTTGCATGAAGAGGCTGTCGTCGAATTCGGTTTACCGTGGTTGACAACTTACAAGGAGCAGTAATTGTGATAAAATAAAACCAATTCCTTTTGGTGTGAAGTTGTATTATCGGGAATGTAGAATGAATGGTTACAGGTAGTTTATGTTGCCCGATATATTTTTTCAGAACCAGAAGTAACCAATAATAATGTATCCATTGAATCATATCTTTCCTCCAATCGAATTTATTGTACATGGAGTGAAAGTATTCATTTTGAAAATGTCATAAAAGGATAGAAATCTGTCATATTCAGCATCTATCCTAAAGGAGGAAAGTCAATGTTAAGTATTTTCGTATTAGAAGATGAGTTGTTGCAGCAATCTCGTATCGAGAATGTGATTCAAGAACTGATTGCTCAAAAATCATTACAATGTAAACCTCCGAAGATTTTTGGCAAACCTCATCAACTAGTGGAAGCAATCACTGAAAGAGGCTCACATCAATTATTCTTCTTAGACATTGAAATTAAAGGGGAAGAAAAGAAAGGCCTGGATATTGCAAAAGAAATTCGAAAGAAAGACCCGAATGCGACAATCGTGTTTGTCACGACTCATTCAGAGTTTATGCCAATTACCTTCAAGTACAAGGTAGCCGCACTTGATTTTATTGATAAATCGCTCTCTGAAGAAGAGTTTGCAGAACGTATATGTTCCGCTATCGAATATACGATTGAAAAAGCAGGAACAACTGTTTCTGAAGATGCTTTTACTTTTGAAACTGCGATGGCTCATATTCAAGTACCGTTTAATAATATTTTGTATTTTGAGACTTCTCCAACGATACATAAGGTGATTTTACATACCAAGGATGAACGATTAGAGTTCTACGCAAGTATTGCAGAGATAGAAAAAGCAGATCCACGCTTATATCGTTGTCACCGGTCTTTTGTGGTAAATCCTGCTAATATTGTGAAAATCGATAAAGAAGAAAAGATAGCCTTATTCGAAAATAATGATAGTTGCTTGATTTCCCGTATGAAATATAAAGGACTGCTTGAAAAAGTAAAGACACTAAATTGTTAGGATGATTTTATGGAATTATTTTTAAATGTAGCGAATGTTTATTTAAAAATACTGGCACAGATGTTGATTTTTAAACAGATTAGCGAATTGCCGATAAAATGGAAATGGTTCGTGATGATACCAGTCGCATTTGTTGGTCTTTTTCTTGTAGTGCCTCCGATAGCTTATTTTGGTTCTTTTATTATGTATATTGCCTATTGCTTTTATATTAATAAAGGTCAGAATCGGATGATGAATCTGTTTTATGGATTGTATCCAGTTATTGTGGAAAGTCTATTTGGACGTATGCTAGGCTATAATGTGTTTCCGATGTTAGGAATTACAGTATTTAATGAAGCGACTATTAGCGGATATGATATTCTTATTGAATTGCTCATTTTCCCAGCCTATCTACTCATTATTCATTCGTTAAAGATTGACTTTAAAGATTTAAAAGAAGGATTTAAGCGTCAATATTTTAATACGATTTTACTGATTATTAATCTATCGATGATACTCTATATCATATTGGTTTCTTTGTTTGTTGTTTTAAGAAATCAATTGTCAGATGCAGATTTGTGGAGAGGGCAGCTTAATAATCTATATATTATTTTATTTTTCATTATGCTCTTATATGTGAATGCAACCTCGAAAGAAAAACTCGAACAAGAAATTGTAGAGCAGAAAGACCGTCAGTTAAAAGAATTATCGAATTATAGTCATCATGTTGAATCTCTTTACAGTGAAATTCGCAGTTTTAGACATGACTATCTCAATATTTTAACGAGTTTGAAACTAGGGATTGAAAATCAAGACTTGCATGCAATTCAACGTATTTATGAGGATGTTCTGAAAGAGAGTGGAAAGTCATTTTACGATAAGAAATTTGATATCGCACGACTAAGCAATATTAAGAATGATGCCGTTAAAAGTGTATTGTCTGCGAAGTTGTTAGAGGCGCAAAATAAAGGGATTGACATTACTGTTGAGGTGGAAGAACCGATAGATGATTTCCAAATAGAAATTTTAGATTTCATAACGATTTTATCCATTCTCTGTGATAATGCGATTGAAGCTAGTCAGAATGTTAAACACGCTAAACTTTCCGTTGCATTAATTAAGAGTGAGATGGCATTGATTTTGGTGGTTGAAAATACGACTGATGCTGAGAAGGTGGATGTAACTCATTTGTTTGAACGCGGTATATCTACAAAAGGAGACGAACGTGGTCTTGGACTCTATAATGTACAACAAATCATGGAACGTTATCCAAAATGTTCAATCAGCACTAAAAGTGCAAACTACCAATTTTCTCAAACAATTACTTTTATTCATTAAAAGAATTTATCTAAACTAAATAGTGATTGCTATTTAGTTTTTTTGTGCTTTCATGATAAAAAATACCGTTTATGACATTTCAGTGACCGTTTTTGATAATTTGATTTTCTGTGGAAGCAGATATAGTAAACTAAATTTATAAATAATTCAAACTCCTGGAGGCTTATATGTTTAAAGTATCAGAAATTAAGAAGTCATTTAAAAATAAAGAAGTTTTAAAAGGTGTTTCCTTCACGATAGAAGAGGGAGATAAAGTTGCCTTACTTGGGAATAATGGGGCAGGAAAAAGTACACTACTAAAGATTATAGCCGGTCAACTAGAAGCAAATGCAGGGCGCATCGAAACACCCCTTGATTTTCAAACGGAAATTGGCATGATGCCACAAGGAGATATTTTGATTGATGATTTGAAAGTGGGAGATTTAGTATTGCTCAAGTGCAATATGAATCAATTGAAAGATATTGATATCGAGGCATTACTGAAAATGGTGGAATTAGAGGAATATAGGAATCAATATGTAATGGGGCTTTCTGGCGGACAAAAAAGACGTCTCTCATTATTATTAACGATTTTAAATGAACCGCGACTAATCTTTCTTGATGAACCAACTACCGGAATGGATTTAGAGTCTGTTGATAATTTCTGGCATCTTTTAGAAGAGCAAAACTTTACGTCGGTGGTCGTCACTCACGACTTTAACCAAATTGATCATTTCTTTACAAAAGTACTGATTTTAAAGGATGGCCGCATTGCTGCACAGGAAAGTGTAGAAGATATTCATTGTAAGGGCCAAATAATCGAACAGTTCTATAGAGAACAAGTGAAAATGGAGGGATAATGATTATGAAACTCATTCAATTAAAACAAGTCCTTGATAATAAAAGATTTTTATTATTTACAATTTTTATTCCAGTGGCATGGTATGTATTTTTATACAATATCCAACAGGGAATCACACCAAATTTAATGCTTGGGATTGCCGTTTTTATTGGGATTATCGGGAATAGTCTGGCTACCTTTAGTAAACGAATTTCGTCAAATATCGATTTTTACTCATTCGAATCGAAGTTTTCTAAATATACAGTGAAAAACTATTTACTTGATCAAACTCTCGTACAATTGGTGCTAAATACTTTAATTTTTATCGTAGTATTAGCTGTTGGGATTATCTTCTTTAGTTTTCCGCTAAATAGTCAATTAGTCGTTCAATTTTTCTTATTAACCATTATGGGAATTTATTTTAGTATTATTGGTTTTGTGATTGGAGTTAGACTCGATGAGAAAATTATTGATACGGTCAGCTTTCCAGTAATTATTTTAGCTTCTATGACGATTATTCCATTTGCTTCTCTTGGTGCCGAAGGAGGATTCATGGAGTTTATTGGAAAAGCTCAAATGATTTTCCCAGGATACTATTACACCAATATCGTAAATGCTCTAACTTCTTCAATGAGTATTGATGTAAAAGATGTGGCACTCTTCATTGGAGTATTTATTTTGAATGTCATTCCGCTATACTTCCTTGTCCCTAAAGTGAAGTTCGCAACTGTAAAATAAAATGAAAGAGCCAGCAACTAGAAATAGCTGCTGGCTCTGTTTTTGTTTTTTTGAAGCAATCTAATAAAGAAGCTTGGGCGTATTTTACATTCATTTTTAAAAATAATTTAGTATTTTTTGTCTTTTTGACCAAATCATGACCAAATTTTGACCAAAAATTATATTTTGGTCAATGACTATAGAATAAAATGGATCATGAAAATGTCTTTAATTTATAGTAGTGTTAATTCTCCCATCAAATACAGTTTTTGTACTCTCAAGATTTAAGTAACTGAACAACCAATACTGGAAATTGAGTTCTAACATAGTAAAAACCGCTCAGCAGAGCAGTTTTTGTCTATTCTTTCTACAACACCCAAGTTCGAATGGCATGAGCAACGCCTGATTCGTCATTAGATTTAGTGATGTATTTGGCGATTTTTTTGAGTTCTGGATTTCCGTTTTCCATAACAACGGGGTTACCAACAACTTCAAGCATGGCACGGTCATTTTCCTCGTCACCGATAGCCATAGTTTCATCCTTGTTCAAACCGAGTTTCTCAGCTAAGTGAGTGATAGCTGAACCCTTGTCTACACCCTTTTTGAGAAGTTCGAGGTAGAAAGGAGCAGATTTGTTGATAGAGTAGCGATTGTAAAATTCTGCTGGAATCTTTTCAATAGCAGCATCGAGAATCTCTGGTTCATCGATAAACATACACTTGACGATTTTCTTATCAGCCATTTCTTCAGGTGTACGATAGAAGATGGGCATGCTGACAAGTGTTGATTCGTGAACAGTGTATTTTCCGATATTGCGATTGGCTGTGTAGATGCCATCCTTGGTAATAGCATGCATATGGACACCGAGCTTACGACTGAGAAATTCCATATCTAGATAATCCTCGTAAGTCAAGGATTCGCTGATAATTTCATGTCCTGTAGCGGTTTCTTGGACAAGGGCACCGTTGAAGGTCACTACATAATCACCCTCATCTCTTAATTTCAAGTCATCTAGAAGTTTGGCAACTCCTGCGATAGGGCGACCAGTTGCAATCATAACTTTGACACCAGCTTGTTTGGCATCTTGGATGGCAGAAAAGACTTGAGGAGTGATCTCCTTTTGACTGTTGACAAGGGTTCCATCGATATCGACGGCGATTAGTTTAATACTCATATAGTTCCTCTTTTAGTTTTTATTTGGTTTAAAATGATCGTTTTCAATCAAGTGTAAAAATTGCTGGGTGATGCTTGCAAAGATGCTGTTTTGATCCAACATTTCTTTTGGGAAATAGAAACGATTATCTCCGTGGCGACTGCCAGCAAGGGATTGAACGATAGGAGAAAGGCTAGAGAGTTCTGCTAGTTCTCCATTTTTTTGTATAATCTCAATCTGCGTTCGTGGGTTTTCAGATTCAGGGCGATAGATATCATAAGGAAGGTCAAAGTTCTTATGGATAGCTGTGTAATAGTTAGGGTCAAAGCCGATGTCTTCAACCAGTTTTCTCATAGATGCAAGCTGTTCTTGATCTTCTTGTGAAAAGGTGATTGATTTAAAAACCTTGCGATTGACAAAGCGTTGTGACAGGTCAGCTAAAATCTTGTCAGAACTGGTCATCCATAGTTGAAAATAGGTATTCATAACTCCGTCATCCAAAGATAGATAGTCAGCCAAGGTCACATTCTTTTCGAAAAATGGCAGTAGATGCGGGGATGTCAGTGTAAAGAAGTCCTTATTGTCTGGATAAAGTTCTTTAGCACGTTTCAAAAGATTCTGCAGAAGGACTTCCATAGCACGTGTTGCTGGATGGAAATATACCTGCATATACATTTGATAGCGACTAAGAACATAGTCTTCGATGGCATGCATGCCGTTTCGTTGAAAGGCAATTCCGTTCTCGATAGGGCGAATAACTCGTAAGATACGTGTTAAGTCAAATTCTCCATAAGAAGCACCTGTAAAATAGGAGTCTCGTAAGAGATAGTCCATTCGATCTGCATCAATTTGACTCGAAATCAGCTGGACCACCTGCTTATTTGGATAAGTGTGGTCTATAACACTAGCTACCTTTTTTGGGAAATCTGGAGCTACCTGTAAAAGAACCTGGTGAATCTCTGTTTCGGGGCTTTGGATAATTTCCTGCGTAATCGCCTCATGATCGGTATCAAAGAGATTTTCAAAGGTATGCGAGTAGGCGCCATGTCCTAAGTCATGAAGGAGGGCTGCAGTCATGGTTAGGAGGGACTCCGAATGATCCCATTCTTTAGGATACTTTTCCTCAAAAATCTCGGTGATGCGTCGCGCAATCTCGTAAACACCTAGACAGTGAGAGAAACGACTATGTTCTCCACCATGAAAGGTATAGCTGGATGTTCCGAGTTGCTTGATACGACGCAAGCGTTGAAATTCTTTGGTATTGATTAAGTCATAGATAATCTGATTATCAACATGGATATAATTGTGAACGGGGTCACGAAATACTTTTTCATTCATAAAACCATTATAGCAAAAAGCCACAGTTTTTGGTAAAATAGTAGGATAAGAGTGAAGAAAGAGGACTTGAAGTGAAGATTCGAATGAGAAATACCATCCAATTTGATGAACAATTGGAAGTGATCGACCAACTTTATGACGTTGAGTTACGTGAGAAAGGGGATTTTTCCTATCTCCTTTTTTATAATGAAGAGAAAGAAAAAGTGGTACTCAAGTTTAATGATACAGAGTTGGTGATGTCTCGATTTTCCAACCCTAAGACCATCATGCGTTTTTTGAAGGAAGCTGATAGTTTAGCCTATATTCCTACACCAATGGGGATACAGGAGTTTATCATCCAAACAAACCATTATCAAGTTGATCAGCAAAAGATTGAACTAGCCTATCAACTACAAAACAAAGAAGGAAATCCATTTGCAAACTATCGCTTAGAAATTACCTGGGGGTAAAAAAGCTGGTGGAGGAGAAATCAGTAGATAAAGTTTCGATTTCCTAGTTCTAAATCAGCTAGCAGGTCAAAGTTTTTTTGCTAATAAAAAATGAGGTTGGGACTTTTATCCCAACCTTATTTGATATACAGTTCTTGATTTTTCAAGACAATTTCACGTACACTGGCAAATTTCTTCAGCTTTTTGATGTCTTCGGGATGCGTTACAAGTGTGATTACATAGCCCTCTTTTCCCATACGTCCAGTACGGCCAGCGCGGTGAGTGTAGGTTTCCATATCTCTAGGAACGTCAAAGTTAACCACGCATTCTAAACTATCAATGTCGATACCGCGAGCTAGAAGGTCTGTCGCAAGTAGTAGTGTCAGTTGATTATCTTTGAATTTTTCTAAGATAACTTTTCTAAATTTAACATTGACATCGCTAGCTAGTGAAACAGCTAAAACATCACGATACTGCAATTTTTCCTCGGCACTTCCAAGGTCTGACAAACTATTAAAGAAGACTAGGCCACGGAAATCCTCGACATGTGCCAGTTTTCTAAGCATATCAACTCTGTGTCGTTGGTCTACTTGCATGTAGAAGTGTTGAATGTTGTCCAACTTTTGATCAGAGAGGTCAATGGTGCGCGTGTTAGCTGCAATCTTATCTTGATCAAACTTGGTAGTGGCACTCATATAGATGAGTTGGTGGTCACGAGGTGCGTAGTGAGTGATTTTCTCAACAAAGTGGATTTGAGAATCATCTAGTAACTGGTCAAATTCATCAAGAATGATAGTCTCCACATTCATCATCTTGATTTTCTTCAATTTAATCAGTTCAAAGATACGCCCAGGAGTTCCAATCAGAATTTCTGGGCCTTTTTTCAGTCGTTCGATTTGGCGTTTCTGACTCGAACCAGAAAGGAATAGCTGAGAAGTCAAGCCAATTGCTTCACCCCAAGTTTTAGTTACCTCAAAAATCTGACCAGCCAGTTCAGTATTTGGTGCTAAAATCAATAGTTGTTGCGCTTTTTTCTTTTGAAGTCGGAGAAGGCTTGGTAGGAGATAAGCTAGGGTCTTGCCAGTTCCTGTAGGACTGACTCCAAGGAGGGTTTCTCCTTCTAAAATTGGATCAAAAAGCTGAGTTTGAATGGATGTGAATCCTTGAAAGCCGAGTTGTTCGGTTAGCTCTAGCCATTCTGTAGGTAGTTTGGTTTTCATTTTTCTGCCTCAAATCTAATGCCAGCAGTCTGGCGCATGGTGTAAATTAGGTTATGGACGTGTGATGCATCCTCTAACCAAGCTTGGTAAAGTTCTGGGTTTGGCTGCTTGATCATGTTAGCAAAAGCAGCGACCTCCTCAGTCATGGTATGAGGTGCCTGCTGAATAGGTAGATGTGTTTCATTACCTTGATGATCTGTAAAAATAGCTGATCGAACATGTTCAATAGTGTTGAGTGTCAAGGTTCCATCTGTTGTATATATTTCACAAGGCAGATTAGAAGTAATATTTTTACCAGCCTTGATATGGACTTGATAACCGGGATAAGATAAGATACCATCTCCATTTAAATCAATGGTGTTGTCAAGTTGTTGAGCTTGATAGGACGCATCAAGTACCTTGCCAAATAAGCGAACCGCAGCATAGATCGGATAAATTCCCAAGTCCATGAGAGCCCCACCAGCAAAACGGTCTGAAAATACATTCGGAGTGTTTCCAGAAAGAAGGTCAGGCATCTTAGAAGAATATTTGGCATAGTTGAGGTCTGCACCTGAAACTTGCTTATCTGCTAAAAAGTTTTTAATAACGGTGAAGGCTTCCTCATGATAGTTTCTTGCTGCTTCAAAGATAAAACATTGATTTTCTTGAGCTATTTCAACTAAATCCTGCCATTCTTGTGGTTGAGTCACCGCTGGTTTTTCAAGGATAACATGTTTAGCCGATGCTAGAGCAAGCTTGGCTTGAGTATAATGCAGAGAATTGGGACTTGCGATATAGACAATATCAAAATCAGACTGGAAGAAATCCTCTAAATTATCAAATAGACTAACATCTGTATAGGAACTAGCAAATTGCTGAGCAGTCGTGAGCTTTCTTGAATAAACAGCCACTAACTGGAATTCCTGACTAGTATGAGCAGCTTCTATAAAGTGGTGACTGATTGCACCAGTACCGATAATACCGAGTTTAAGCATGAAATCTCCTTTTCTACAAGTAATGACTGCTTTCATTATATCACAGATAGACTAAACTAGCCAAAGGGAGACAATTCTTTTATTTGACACTTCGAATTTTCCTCAAAAAATGGTACAATAGATTCAGAAAAAATAGGAGTGTAGTATGAGATTATTACCTATGAGAAAAATTTCTCGTCATTCAAAAAGATTGGCGCTTTTTTTGACTTTTTGTGCGGGTTATGTAGATGCCTATACCTTTATCATACGTGGGAATACTCTAGTTGCAGGTCAAACAGGGAATGTCGTTTTCCTTTCCGTTGGTCTCATTCAAGACAATGTTTCAGATGCCAGCGCCAAGGTAATGACCTTGATTTCCTTCATGGTGGGTGTCTTCCTTTTGACAGTCTATAAAGAAAAGTTGAGGATTGTAAGAAAACCAATTCTATCCCTTATTCCACTAGCAATTTTATCTTTAATAATAGGATTTGTTCCCTTGACGGTTGATAATATATATAGTACCACCGTTAGCATTTTGTATGGGACTTGTAACAACAGCATTCGGAGAAGTTTCAGGAATTGCATACAACAATGCTTTTATGACTGGAAATATCAAACGAACCATGTTAGCATTTGGCGAATATGTTCGCACAAAACATACACCTTTTTTAAGAGAAGGTCTCATCTTTGTTAGCTTGCTGTCGAGTTTTGTTATTGGGGTTGTTGTATCAGCTTATCTTAGTATTTTTTATGAAGAAAAAACAATTTTAGGGATTCCAATCATGATGAGTATTTTTTATCTAAGTATGCTTTTTGCATCTTGGAGGAAAAAAATAAGAGAAAAAGTTTAAATTCGATGATAAATACTTGTCAAAAACTAGGAATCATGCTATACTTGAAGAGTTGACTATGCACAGTCCTGTGCAACCGCACGAACATCGTTGCTC
>ERZ773196.2173-NODE-2173-length-10309-cov-21.096450_pt1 | contig 10309 bp, 10 predicted proteins | sample MGYA00581009_ERZ773196 | MGnify/ENA primary metagenome ERZ773196 (study PRJEB29015, sample SAMEA2738162) | human oral metagenome | biome: human oral; feature: human-associated habitat; material: saliva | place: China | collected 2243 ...
CCTTACCGTGTAGTTGTTTTAATGCCCCCATGCCGTGAGCCTTGCCAATTTCTTTATAAAAAGCTGCCTTTTGATGAGGGTTTTCGCCATACCGAAGGTCCATAACCTTTTCATAAGCACTTAAATATTCAGAAGGTGTAGGGCCTTCTCCAATTACACCACTCATATAATTAGCAATAGCCGTATCATAAGCGGCTGTATGAGCAAAGGCTTCTTTAGCAAGTGCAAAACGATAGTCTTGCGTCAATGCACCATTTGTTCTAAGCATTTCTAAAATTTCATCATAGTGATCAGGGTTAACTACTATGCCTACATACGCATTATTTTTAGCTGCAGAGCGCACCATAGTTGGGCCCCCAATATCGATATTTTCAATAGCATCTTCTAATGCAACATTTGGTTTTGCAATCGTTTCACGGAAAGGATATAAATTTACTACCACTAAATCGATTGGTAAAATACCGTGTTCTTCCATAACGGCTTGATGCTCTGCATTATCACGAATCGCTAAGATGCCACCATGTACCTTTGGATGTAACGTCTTTACACGACCATCCATCATTTCAGGAAAACCAGTAAGAGATTCTACAGCCTTTGCAGGAACGCCTGCATCAGTAATAACTTTCAACGTGCCACCTGTAGAATAGATGGTCACCCCTAACTCTACAAGACCTTTGGCAAAGTCGACAATACCTGTTTTATCAGAAACACTAAGTAATGCGTTTTGAATCATCGTTCCTCCTAAATATAATGTACAATGCGTCCTTCTATACGTAATGTATTTTCACAGAACAAGCGAAGTGCTTCACGATAGGTCGCATGTTCTACGGGCAATAATCGTTCGGACAAAGTATCCTCTGTATCATCAGGGTATACAGGAACTGTATTTTGCATGATGATAGGACCTGTATCCATACCGGCATCTACAAAATGAACGGTACAACCAGTTACTTTTACGCCCGCATCAATAGCCTGTTGATGGCCATGAAGCCCTGGAAAGGATGGCAATAGAGCAGGATGAATATTTAAAATCTTATGCTCATAGCGAGCAATAAGGCCGGCCCCTACAATACGCATGTAGCCGGCCAATACAATTCCATCGACACAATACGGCTCAAGAGCATCCAATTGAGCTTGTTCAAAGTCTTGCTTTGAATCAAACTGACTACGTTCAATGGCAATGAGTGGAATACCCCAGCCTTTAGAGCGTTCTACAATACCAGCATCTGCATGGTCTGTAATAATAACGACAAACTCGCCATTAATAAGGCCCTCTTGCATCGCCTTGTACAAGGCTTCGCCATTTGAGCCTCTACCACTGGCAAATAGAGCAAGACGCTTTTTAGATACGGAATTAGTCATTAAATACCGCCCCTTTTACGACAATAGGACCTTCGCCTGCAACGATACGACCAATTTCATATACAGCTTCATTTCGGCTTTCAAGATTAGCTTTTACAGTATCTACGTCATCGGCATCGACGATGAGAATCATACCAATACCCATGTTAAACGTACGGTACATTTCATGCCAATCCACATTGCCCCATTCTTGCAATTTTGTAAACACAGGAAGGCGTGGCCATGTATCACAATCTATCTCAGCGGTTACGCCATTTGGTAGTACACGTGGAATGTTTTCATAGAAACCACCGCCTGTGATATGAACCATACCTTTGATATAATTTTCTTTAATCAACGGCAATACAGCTTTAGGATACAAGCGTGTTGGTGTTAATAGTTCTTCGCCAAGGGTTTTACCGAATTCTGGAATTTCTTGATCTATGGAGAAACCCTTATGGTCGAAAACGATTTTACGAACCAAGGAGAACCCATTGGAATGAACACCGGAGGATGGCAAACCAAGAATAACGTCACCAGCTTTAATATGTTCACCTGTAATTAGTTTAGGGCGATCTACAATACCTACGGCAAAACCTGCCACATCATAGTCACCTTCACCATAGAAACCAGCCATCTCAGCTGTTTCCCCGCCAAGAAGAGCACATCCAGATTCTTCACAAGCATTAGCGACGCCGCGTACGATATCAGCGACTTGTACGGGATCAAGTTTACCAACGGCTACATAGTCTAAAAAGAATAAAGGTGTTGCCCCTTGCACAAGAATATCATTTACACTCATAGCAACACAGTCTTGGCCAATCGTATCATGTTTATCCATCATGATAGCGAGGCGCAATTTTGTGCCAACCCCGTCTGTGCCAGATACAAGCATTGGTTCTTCCATGGAATGACCTGCTAAGGAGTAAAGGCCACCAAAGCCGCCTAAATCACCTACAACACCTGCTGTGTATGTTCTTTTTACGGATTCTTTCATCAACTCTACGGCTTTATTACCGGCATCGATATCTACACCTGCATCACGATAGGTTAATCCTGTTTTATTCGAGCACATATTTGACCCCTTCCTCTTGTTCTGTAGGCACATCTACCCTGTAATCACCATTGAAACAAGCGAAACATAAATCCGCTTCTGGCACGCCGCTAACAGCTCGGCACAAGCCTTCTTTTGATAGATAATGCAATTTATCTGCCTTAATATAATCTCTAATTTCTTCAATTGTATGTGTGGCCGCAATCAATTCTTTACGAACCGATGTATCAATACCATAGTGACAAGAATATTCGATAGCCGGCGAACTAACGCACATATAGATTTCCTTAGCGCCTGCCTCTTTTAACATCTTAACGATAAGGCCGCTTGTGGTACCACGCACGATAGAGTCATCGATTAATACAATACGTTTACCGCCTACAACCTCTGGCATAGCATTTAGCTTCATGCGCACAGCTAGTTCCCGTTCTTCTTGATTAGGTTTGATAAATGTACGTCCACTGTATCGATTTTTAATCAAACCTTCTGCGAACGGAATGCCCGATGCACGAGCATATCCAAGAGCAGCCGTCGTGCCAGAGTCTGGAATAGACATGACGATATCTGCATCATATTTAGTTTCATTATATAGTTCACGTCCCATATTGAGTCGTGTTTCATATACAGATTGGCCATCAATTTTACTATCGGAGCGCGCAAAATAAATATATTCAAAGACACAAAGTTTTTTATCAATTTTTTGAGGTTCTGCATAGATTGTGCTGCGCACACCACGATCATCGATAATAACCATCTCACCTGGGTCAATATCGCGGATAAATTCAGCCTTTATAGCATCAAAAGCACAGCTTTCACTAGATAAAACATAACCGTGTTCAGTCTTACCTAAGCAAAGCGGTCTAAAGCCTTGAGGATCGCGAACCCCAACGAGAGAGTCATTAGTTGTAATAACCAAGGAAAAGGCCCCTTCGATTTGACGTGCCGCATCAGCAATGCGTTCCTCTTGCGTATCAGCCTTAGAACGAGCAATTAAGTTAACGATAACCTCTGAATCCATAGTTGTTTGAAAAATGGAACCATCTGCTTCAAGTTGACGACGGATGCCTAGAGCATTCGTCAAATTGCCATTATGGGCTACTGCAATTTGGCCACCTTGATAATGGATTACGAGAGGTTGAATATTACGTGGGTTATTAGAACCGGTTGTAGAATACCGAACATGACCAGTCCCCATATGGCTTTTTAATGTTGGTAATTCCTTGATCGCCTCAGTCAATAAACCCATACCTTTTTTTAGAGCCACTTCATTACCATCGGTAATAGCGATACCTGCACTTTCTTGACCGCGGTGTTGAAGGGCAAACAATCCCCAGTATACATATCGTGCAACGTCAACAGTGCGGTCAAACACACCAAAGACGCCACATTCTTCATGCCATTTGTCAAAAATTGGATCGTAGTTCATCAATAACCCCCAGGTTATGCACGTTCGCCCGTTAAGCGGAATAACATTTCTTTATAAGCTTCTTCGATATTGCCAAGGTCGCGACGGAAACGGTCTTTGTCGAGTTTTTCACCTGTTGTTGCATCCCAGAAACGGCATGTATCAGGGGAAATTTCGTCACCAAGCAATACTTCTCCATTATGTGTACCAAATTCAAGTTTAAAATCGACTAATGTTACATTCTTAGTAGCCAAGAAGTTTTTAAGGATATCGTTAACCTTCATAGTAATTTCGGAAATTCTATCCAATTGTTCTTGCGTAGCCCAGCCAAGAGCTGTGATTTGGGATTCGTTGGCAAATGGATCGCCAAGTTCATCATTTTTGTAGCAGAATTCAAGAATTGGATGTTTAAGAGGCGTACCTTCTTCAATGCCAAAACGTTTAGCCATAGAACCAGCAGCAATATTACGAACGATAACTTCTAGAGGAACAATGTTCAACGTCAATACTGTTTGGTTACGGTCATCTTCACGACGAACGAAATGTGTTGGAACGCCTTCTTTTTTCAATAATTCAAAGAAGAATGAGGAAATTTTATTATTCAATACGCCTTTACCAAGGATAGTATCATGTTTTTCACCATTAAATGCAGTGGCATCATCTTTGTAGTGAACAATATATGTTTCCTTGTCATCTGTTTGATACACTTGTTTTGCTTTGCCTTCGTATAAAAGTGTTAATTTTTCCAAATCGATATTAGCCATGATAGTAATCCTCCTATGTAATAATTATTTATTTAATTCTGCTTGTAATGCAGCATTATCTGCTAAAACCTTGTCAGCCATATCTTTGCGATAGGCAATATATTTTTCTTTTAGTTCCTTGTTGAAAGTAGCACCGATTTGTACTGCAAATAATGCAGCATTTTTTGCACCATCTACGGCCATTGTTGCTACTGGCATACCAGACGGCATTTGTACGATTGCCAAGAGGGAATCAATGCCCTTTAATGCTGTCGCATTAAGAGGAATACCAATAACCGGTACGGTTGTAAAACTTGCCACCACTCCAGGTAGATGGGCTGCAGCGCCTGCACCTGCGATAAAAGCGATAGCCCCTTCATCTTCAAGGCGTTCCACAAAAGACTTAACAGCCTCTGGTGTACGATGCGCAGAAGCGATCACCATTTCATAAGGAATATTGAATTCATCTAATATAGCAGATGCTTTTTTCATCGTGTCTAGGTCAGATTTACTGCCCATGATAATGCCAACCTTCATTGTTCCTCCTTAATAAAAAAACTCGACCTAAAAAGGCCGAGTTTACGCACTGATAGCGTTAGCAGAAATAGTCATAATAGTAACGGATGTTAGGTTCATATGTCTCTTCATGATAACGCCTCCTTATCTGTATCTAAATTGTATCAGACCAATTTCTATCGGTCAATCGTTTTTCGAATAATAATTATATTAGTTTTTATAATCGTTCATTATATTCCGAACTATATAATAATTATATTAAAAATTACACAGTATGATACGAATAATAATTATTATGTACGAATGTACATTGATAATAAAAAAGACTTCCACACATAGGTATGGAAGTCCCTTGTATTCTATTCCCTATTCACACGATATACTATCTTATAAGGAATATCATATTTTATTGTACATTGCTTTCAAAAGCAGCTTTTAAATCGCCAACGGCCTCAGGAATATAATCCACAATCGACGTCATTAAAGCATACATCAACTCTGGTATAAACTCATCATTAGCACACATGTAGACGCAATCTAAATACAATGTAGAATCTTGTTCATCAATATAGAATTTATAGTTTTTATACATTGCATTCTCACGATTGATCAATGCATTAATAGCCGCCATATTCTGCGCTGTTACCTTTTCAGGGCCAAGCACTAAACGGATAACACTGTAAATACTATTATCTAAGATCACGAACATCGGCATATCCCAAAGTGGTGATTTAATATAGGATCGATATACGACTGTACCGTCTTCATCATCAAAATCTTTGCGCTCAAAAGCCGTTACTTCTTCTGCCTTCATAAATTTATCAAAGGCTAATGCTTTAGGATTCATACTAACCTCTTATTTTGCTTGTCCTACAATTTTCAAAATTTCTGGATGAACTTCATCTAAGTGCGGTTTAATAACCTCTAACATAAGATTAACCAATACTGCTGGTTCAAATGTTTCAGCTGTAGATGGCACAGAAATATCAGTGTAAATATTGCTGTCCTCATCATTTACATAATATTTTGTTACTTTAAATTGTTGGTTAAGCTCATTCAATTTAGGCAATACTTTTTTAATGGCTGCATCTGTAATGCTCGTTGTTGTAACTGCAACACGAATATAGGAGAATACAGAATCATCCAACACGATAAAAACAGGTAAAGAATTACCATGAATTTCTAAACGACCATGGTATACAACCGTATTGTATTCATCGCCTTCAATAACATCCTTTGTAAACCATTTATTGCCAGATTTTTCAATGTCCGCTACTAGTACATCAAATTTCTCAGCTTTTACGTTCATTATTTCTACCTCTCTCCGCAAAAAACTATAGGACTAGTCCTCTATAAAAACACATTCATTATCTTTAAATTCTTTGATGCGCACTAAGGATTCAACACGGAAACCAGCATTTTCTAAGCGTTCACGACCTGGTTGGAAAGACTTTTCAATAGCAATTGCCATACCAACCACTTCATCGCCTGCATCTTTTACAAGTTTAGCAAGCCCCATAGCTGCTTCACCAGAGGCCAAAAAGTCATCAATAATTAAAACTTTTTCGCCTGCTGGCAAGAATTTTTTAGAAATTGTAATGTCATAATTTTCTTCTTTTGTATAAGAATATACAACAGAATGATATACATCATCGACCATAAGAATAGATTTTTTCTTACGAGCAAATACTAATGGCACGTCTAGTTCAAGAGCAGCCATCAATGCCAAGGCAATACCAGATGCTTCAATGGTAACAATACGTTGAACACCAGCATCACGATAGCGGTCAGCAATTTCTTTACCAATAGCTTTAAATAAATGTGGATCGATTTGGTGATTCAAAAAACCATCAACTTTTAATACACGATTGTTTAAGACAATACCTTCTTCACGAATGCGTTGTTTTAATAATTCCATTTCGTTTTACCTCCGCATAACTATCTTTAAATTTTAACGTAAATCAACGCTTAGGGTCAACAAAAAAACACACTTTATTGAAAAAAAGAATAAAGTGTGTTTGTAATTCATATTTATAAAACTTTGTCTCGTTTATCTTCACGATTAGTCAATAAATTTGTAAATCTAGCAGCGCCTTCAGATTGTGGAACGAGACGTGACCGAACAAGTACGATATCTCGCGTGGGCACAGGAATATCTGTATCAATTTTTACGACAGTACCTTCTTGCATTTTTTCTTGCACCACATTACTTGGCAACATAGCAATTCCCATGTTAATTTCCACAAGATCGAGGAGAACGTCTACACTACTCAATTCAAAACGCGGTTTACTACAAGCGCCATGCGTTACTTCATCAAAGAAAGTACGGCTAGCTGTTCCCTTTTGTAGTAACAACATAGGCTCACTGAGCAAGCGGCCTTGATCAAAGAATCCTGCCCCTTTATATTCATGACCGCCCACAAAGATATCTTGGATGCTCGCCAAGGTAGTAACTTCTAATTGTGTATTGCTACGCAAACCTTCGTAGTCATTAACTACAGCTAACTGCACTTCTTTATTAATGACCATTTCCACACAATCTGGGGACGGTCTGTTTATGATATGCAATCCAATTTGATTTTCTTGCAATTGCCATTTATGAAAATAGGGCAACAAAAAATGACGACATAGCGTATCTGTAGCAGCAATATTCAAGCTTTCGTAAGCTTGATTCACCCGTTCTTGTAATTGCGTAATCCCATTATCTAGAATGGAAAATGCTTTGGCTACTGTATCGAATAATTCCTTGCCTTCTGGCGTAAATGCTACCGATTTGGTAGTGCGCACAAATAAAGGCATTTTTAATTCACCTTCTAATTGTTTGATACTTTGACTAATTGCGGACTGCGAAACACCTAACTCTTTTGCAGCGCGAGAAAATGACAAATACAACCCAACTCCTAAAAATGATCTATATAGATCTGCTGATACTGCCATTTTATCCTCCTCTGTTATATACTAATAGTATAGTAATACATTATTAATATTCTACTTTTTACGCAAAACAAGATACTATTGTTACAGTTTATGAAATTTTGGTCTTATGACCTTCATGAAAACTTCATATTTATAAGTAGCGTTAATCTTTATATAAGTAAGATTATCTTTACTTATAAGTCTAGACCGACTATACTTATCTTGTCAACACCAGAACTCATTTATTCTGCATATTACAGGAGGCTATATGGCTATTCAACGACTATTTGTAAGAAAACGTGATGCTTTCGCTAATGAAGCAGCACATGTATTAGCTACATTACAGCAAGAATTACATGTACCAGCTACAGCCGTACAAATCTATGAACGTTATGATGTAGAAAATCTTAGCGATGACGCATTACAAAAAGCTAAACATTTGATTTTTTCTGAACCACCTGTTGATTTAGTAGCAGAAACATTAGATATTCCAGCAAATGCATTTGTCTTTGCTATCGAATATGTACCAGGACAATACGATCAACGTGCAGACAGTGCAGAACAATGTATTTCTATGCTCACACTTACAACAGGTCATACCGTTCGTTGTGCAAGAGTATTTGTCATAGAAGGTACTTTTACAGACGAAGAAAAAGAGTCAATCAAACAATATTACATCAATCCTGTTGATTCTAGAGAAGCAAGTCTAGAGTTACCTGATACCTTGGCACTTAAACTAGAAGAGCCAGAAGATGTAGCTATCATCGACGGTTTTACAGAAATGTCAGACGATGTACTACAAGATATGATTAGCGAATATGGACTCGCTATGACATTGGCAGATATCAAATTAATTCAAGAGCAATACAAGAATGTAGAAAAACGCAATCCAACGATTACAGAAATCCGCTTATTCGATACATATTGGTCCGACCACTGCCGCCATACTACATTTATGACAGAGTTAACGGATATTACCATCGAAGACAGTCGTTTCACCGAACCAATCAAGAAAGCCCTTGAAGAATACACCGAAGGTCGCAATTTGTTATATACAACTAAGGTGAAAGCTCGTTCTCTCATGGATATGGCCACATTAGCTGTAAAAGAATTGCGTCATGCAGGAGGTCTTACTAATCTTGACGAATCGGAAGAAATCAATGCATGTACTATCATCGTTCCCGTTGATGTAGATGGCAAAGAAGAAGAATGGCTCTTGCTATTCAAAAACGAAACTCACAATCACCCAACTGAAATCGAACCTTTTGGTGGTGCTGCTACATGTCTTGGCGGTTGTATCCGCGATCCTCTAAGTGGCCGTTCTTATGTATATCAAGCTATGCGCATCACTGGTAGCGGAGACCCTCGCACACCGCTAGCCGATACACTAGAAGGCAAGCTACCACAAAAGAAAATTACTGTTGAAGCCGCACGTGGCTATTCCTCCTATGGTAACCAAATCGGCCTTGCTACTGGCGAAGTTAAAGAATACTATCATCCAGGTTATGTGGCAAAACGCATGGAAATCGGTGCTGTTATCGGTGCTGCTCCGCGCAATCAAGTGCGGCGTGAAGTACCAACACCAGGGGATATCATCGTACTACTCGGTGGTAAAACAGGTCGTGATGGCTGCGGTGGGGCTACAGGTTCTTCTAAGGAACATACATTAGAATCCCTCGCTACATGTGGTGCAGAGGTTCAAAAAGGGAATGCCCTTACAGAACGTAAAATTCAACGCTTATTCCGTCGCCCTGAGGTAACAACACTCATCAAACGTTGTAATGACTTTGGTGCTGGTGGTGTCTCCGTAGCCATCGGTGAACTAACAGATGGCGTTACCATCAACCTTGACTTAGTACCTAAAAAATACGACGGTCTCGATGGTACAGAACTCGCTATTTCCGAATCCCAAGAACGTATGGCTTGTGTCATTGCACCAGCCGATGTTGATGTATTTATGAAATATTGCGATGAAGAAAATCTTGAATGCACAATCGTTGCCGATGTAACCGATACAAATCGCCTAATCATGACATGGCGCGGAGAAACAATTGTCGATATCAGTCGTGATTTTTTAAATACAAATGGAGCGAGTCAACAACAAGAAGTTGTAGTGACAGCTCCTACTGAAAAATCTTATTTCCGCCGTGGTTCTGCAAGTGCCGACAATTTCAAAGATCAATGGCTCGAAGCAATATCTACATTAAACACTGCGTCTCAACAAGGCCTTGTTGAACGCTTTGATAGCACAGTTGGGGCCAACACAGTGCTCATGCCATTTGGTGGTAAATACCAAAAAACACCTACCCAAGGTATGGTTGCAAAATTACCAGT
>ERZ773196.2174-NODE-2174-length-10309-cov-2.132436_pt1 | contig 10309 bp, 9 predicted proteins | sample MGYA00581009_ERZ773196 | MGnify/ENA primary metagenome ERZ773196 (study PRJEB29015, sample SAMEA2738162) | human oral metagenome | biome: human oral; feature: human-associated habitat; material: saliva | place: China | collected 2243 ...
CGGATCTAATGAGGGCCGGATTCTCCAAGATCAAGGCGATCCACCACCCCTCAAAGCCCTGGATTGTCCTTATCGCGAAAAAGTAGGAGAGGAGCAGGCGGAGAATTCGGAGAAGAATCCGGCGCGGAATCTGGAGAAGAATCCGGAGAAGAATCCGGCGCGGAATTCGGAGAAAAATCTGAAGGAAAAGCCGGCGGAGAAGATGATAGAATACAGGATGTCTATCTTCGTAATGTGCAGGTACGCATGTCGAGCAAGTCCAGGTGGCCCAAGGGGATGTATGACCTGCGGCCGGGCTATGGCAAGGGAATCGAAGCGCGCCCCAACAGCGGCTTTTTGTTCCGCCATGTGGATGGATTGGCGATGGAGAATTGTTCCGTCCGTTTTGCGGATAAGGCAGGGGGCTCGTTCGGCGAGGCGGTGGCATTTGAGTCCTGCCGCCGTGTGAGAAATGACCGCTTTTCTGAGCTGTCGGAAGAATGAGAGAGAAAGAGACCGTGAAATCAAAATTTGAGAGCCGGACGATAGCCTATTATCTGATCCTGGGACTCCTGATGTTGGGGCTGGGCAGCAGCGACGCCCTGCGGGGCGTCTTTGCGCCTGTGTTCAGAGAGCACTTTGCCCTCAACACCTCGCAGCTGTCCCTGATCATTACCGTCAGCTACATTGGGAATTTCGTCTTCATGCTCCTGGGAGGAAGGCTTTCCGATCATTTCGGCCTTCGGAGGGCGTTTTGCGGCTCTCTTTGCTGCTGGATAGGCGCGGAGGCACTTTATCTTCTGACCGATCACTACCCGGCTCTTCTGGTCGGCGTCTTCTTCGCCATGGGGACCTCGACCCTTTTGAATATGCTGATGAATGTCATGAGTCCGCGTCTTTTTACAGTGCCGGGGGCCGCAATCAACATTCTCTTCTTTATCCAGGCGATTGGGACAACGCTTACCCAGGGCGGAATCGGACGCCTTGCGACCTCCTTTTTTGCCTGGAAGCTGGTCAGCCTGGTTCTCCTCTTGATCGGGGTCATCGCCCTGCTCGCCTTCGCAAGGCTGTCATCCGGGGATACCGGTCTCTCATACGACAGGAGGATCCGCGAGGAGGTGATCGGAGAGATCAGTAGGGAAGTCGGCGAGGAGACGGCCGGAGAGATCAGTAGGAAGGTCAGCGAGGAGGTGGCCGGAGAAATAAGAAGGGAGGTCAGCGAGAAGACAGTCGGAGAACTCAGTAGGGAAGTCGGCGAGGAGACGGACGGAGAAATCAATAAGAGGATCAGCGGGGAGACTGCCGGAAACATCCATAAGAAGGACAGGGTGGAGACAGGAGAGGGAATTCCTCAGAAAGCCGCCGGGAGGGCCTCAGAGAGAAAGAAGCCTCCCTATCCGGAAGAAAAAGAAGCTCCCTATATCATGATTCTGCACAGACCGGCCTTCTGGCTCTTTATTCTTATTTTTGGCACCTACTTTATCGGCGAGCACGGGGTGATGAACTGGATGAATATCTACTGTCGTGACGGGCTGGGAATGAGCGCCCGGGATGCGGCCCTCATCCCCAGTCTTTTCTACGGGGGTATGATGCTGGGACGCCTTCTCTTCGCCCCTGTGATCGCCAAATTAAAAATTCGAAAGGCACTTCTGATTTTTCTCGGTTCCGGTACGGGAGTTTACATCCTGTCCTTTGTTCTGGGGCAGCGAGCCTTCTTTCTCCTGTTCGCGGCAGGGCTGGGTCTGTCTGTCATTTACCCGACCATGACACTGTGCATTCAGATCTACTTTCACAGGGAGTTGACAACAACTGCGACGGGGGCGATTATGAGTGCAGGAACCCTGTTTGACATTGCGTTCAATGCAATTTTCGGACTTGTGATTGCCCGGGTCGGATACGGGATGGGGATGATGATTCTGCCCCTGGCCATGTGCCTGAGCCTGGGAACCTATCTGGCCCTCCTCCACTGGGGAGAGCAGGTGAGAGAGCTATAAGAGGGGAATTCGGAGGGCGTTCGTCATCATCTTCTGCAGGCAGAGGACGGGCGGTCAAGGGAGATAAGGAGGGGAAATGGGCTTTGATATCAGTTATCATCCTATTCGAGAGGATGAGATGGAAGCGTGGTTTTTCGCGCCGATGAAGGCGCTGAGAGAGGGCGATGACAGCCTTATCCGGAGGGTCGCTGAGGAACGCAGCAAGCAGCAGGAGAAGTTCTTCGCGGAGAAGTACATTGATATCATGAAGACCCTGGCCAGCTGGGATCCCAATCAGCCGACCGAGAAGGGACTGCTCTATGGGATGGCTGTCATCAGCGGTTTCTTTACCAGATACCAGTATGTTCGCGGCACGGCTTACTCTTTCCTTTTGGACAGGCAGCCGCAGATGGGGGAGTACTGTAGTTCCTGGAGGAGTTTCCTGCCGGATTGGATTCCATCACCAAAGCATGAGAAGCTGACGGAGAATTACGCTGCCGGCGTCTACATGAGCCCAGATCAGGTTAAGGCACTTCTGGCAGATTATGAGAAGAGTGCAAAAGTCCGCCAGATCCTGACAGACTTTTTTGAAGGGAATTTGGAGGTTTTTCTGACAGCGCTGCAGGATGCAAAGAGAACAGGGAGCGGTCTTATGGAAGCGGCTGAAGTGATTGAGGTAGAGCCTTTGGATCTGAACCGCACGGTCTGCTATTCGGATCTCTTCCTCTGTGATCCCAAGGGAGCTTATATCTATCAGGATGTTGCCATTGCGCAGATTAAGGCGGCGACCGGTATGAGCGAGGAAGAAATCGCGAAGAAAGTGCAGGAGGGGAAGTTCACCAGCCAGAAGACCTATGTGGAACTGGATGATACCGAACAAGAATAAGAGGTTGTAGAGGCAGGTGAGGAGCCGGTTAGGTAACAGTAGCTTTTCCGCTCCCGACCGATTAAACTAAGGAGGTAAAAAAGGACAAAAAGATTTACCAAAAAATGTATGAAGGAAACAGATTCATGAAATTCCTCGAGAAAAAATTGCTGGGTTGCCCACTGTATGGATATCTGACGGCTGTTTTGCTCTATGCCCTGCAGAACCTGCTCTATGAGCAGATCCGTATGTATCAGGAGCGGGTGGGGGTGGTCTGGCATACGACCAAGATCCCCCTGCTGGACGATCTGATCCCCTTGCAGCCGGAGTTCTGGATTATCATCTATCTCTTCAGCCATATCTTCTGGATCATAGGACCGATCGCGGCCTCGAAGGTGGACAAGGCGCACTATCGTGACTTCATTGCGGGGGTCGTGATTGCGGAGCTGATTGGAGCGGCCGTCTTCGTTCTCTATCCCACAGGGATGAATCGGGCTGCGGAGGGACTGCTCAACAATAACCCGGGCTTCTTCAACGGAATCTTACAGTGGACCTATGCTGCGGATGGGCTGACCTATGGGACCAATCTCCTTCCCAGCTTTCACTGTCTGATTTCGACCTCCTATTTTCTGGTGGTCTATAAGAGGCCTGAGATCTCCAGGGGATACCAGATTTTTGCCGGCATATTCTGCATCCTGATCTTCATCAGCACGGTGACGACCAAACAGCATTTTATCATCGACATTCCGGCGGGAATTGCTCTGGCCGTTTTTTCGTATACCCTTGCCTGTCACTTTCACCTGGGAAATCTGGGGAGAGGGGAAAAAGCCTCATCATGAGCCGAAGGATGAAAATGCCCGATACGTATCATGGGCTAAAGGATGAAAGAGACCAAAGGCCGCGACGGGACCGGGCTGCTTTCTAAGTAAAATCTGTCAGAAGAAGAGGCTACCATGAAGAATTTCAACGATAACTTTCTCAACAAAATCATGCGCTATGTTCTCCTGACCTTTCTGATCATGCTGATCATGGTCTGGGCCTATCGGCACATGGATACGATCCTCTGGCAGGCGGGCACCTTCATCGGGTGGATTACAGGAATCCTAAAGCCCCTGGTCTTCGGGATCATGGTGGCTCTTTTGCTCTCGCCCGTGGTGCACAGGCTGGAGAGGGGGTTCTCGCACGTCCCCATTCTGCGCAAGCACAGGACGCGCGGTCTTTCTGTGGCAATTACGGTTTTGGCCGCGCTTTTGGTCTTCTTCCTTGTGGCCTCCCTGCTTCTGTCCTCTCTGACCAACAGCCTGCAGGCGGTCAGTGTGGAGAACCTGAAGATTATCGCCAACAATTTCCAGGAGTCGATTTCTGGAATCTGGAGTCTGGTGACGGAGGTGATGGACCGTTTTCATATCGACCGGTCCTTCCTCCAGGAGGCGGTCAATAACGTCTCCAACTGGGCGAGAAATTCCGCCACCAGCGCGGCTAAAGGGGTCACGGGATTCATGACCACCGCCTTTTTCAGCCTGATCTTCTCCATCTACTTCATGGCGGATCATGAGGGCTTTATCGCCTATTGGACCAAGGCGGCCAAGTCCATCCTGCCTGAGCGGGAATATGGCTACTTCATGGAGTTTCTGGGAAATGCCGGGCACGCCTTCATCGGCTATGTCCGGGGTCAGCTGCTGGACGCAGTCTTCATCGGCGTGACCATGTCCATTATCCTGTCTCTGATCGAGGTCCCCTATGCCCTCTTGATCGGCATGATGATGGGAATCGGAAACCTGATCCCCTATGTAGGGCCGGCTGTGGGTTATGTCTCCGTGACCTTCGTCTGCGTTTTCGCCCAGGATCACAGCAAGCTGCTGATCGCCCTGATCGCGGTCTTCGTCGTCACAACGATTGATGGCAATGTGATCAATCCCCGTATTCTCTCCAATGCCGTATCGGTTCACCCGGTTCTCGTGATCGCGGCTCTTTTGGTCGGATCCGCGGTGGGCGGGGTGACCGGCATGTTTCTGGCCGTTCCTGTGGCCTCTCTGATTCGCATCTATTTTGATAAGCTGATCGATTGGCGGTGCGAGGAGACGGATGAGAAACTGGGCAAAAAGATTGACAGGACGACAGACGGGGAGAAAGAGACGCGTGAGTGATTGCGCGATTGATTTTGAAGAATTCAGAATTTTACTGAATCCTATGGGCAGAAAAGGAGCAATCTCAGGGGAATACTGACAAAATGACCATTTTTTGAAGAAAAATAGGGCTATAAACGATATTGGAAAGGTTTTCAATTGGCAAAATGCACAAAAGTCAGAGGAGAAATCTGTGAGCCTAACCAAATTAACCGGGAGAGGGCAATATTTCGTGGAAGACCTTAGCAAAGTGCTATAATACCTCTTGTAAACATTGAACCCGGTTGTTTTTGAAACGTTGGAATCGTTTTTTCACTGGGTCATAGTAGGAGGGAATATGAAGAAAAAAACGCTAGCTCTTGTAATGGCAGCCTGCATGGTTGCCTCCGTGTTCGCCGGCTGCGGCGGGAACGGCGGCGGGTCCTCATCCGGTGATAACAATTCTTCCGGCAAGTCGCTTCGCCTGGTAAACGGTAAGATCGAGGTCGATGCTCAGCTCAAGGAGCTGGCCGAGGCCTATGAGAAGGAGACCGGGACTAAGGTCACCATCGAGTCCATGGGCGGCGGAGTCGATATCCAGGGCCAGCTGAAGAATTACAACCAGGCCGGGAATATGCCCGACATCTTTGTGTGCGGCGGCTCCAGTGATTTCAAGAACTGGAAGGACAACATCGTTGACCTGAGTGACCAGGAGTGGACCAAGGACACGGAGCTGGCCTACAAGGAGGACGGCAAGGTATACGGTTTCCCTTACACCCAGGAGGCGATCGGCCTTTGCTACAACGCTGACATTCTGCAGAAGGCGGGCATTGACCCCAAGTCCATTACCGGACCTGAGAGCATGAAGAAGGCTTTCGAGACTCTGGACGCCAAGAAGAGCGAGCTTGGATTGACCGCAGTGCTGGGCTACTCCGCTGAGCCGGTCAACCTCTACTGGTCTACCGGAAACCACATCTTCTCCGCATACCAGGACGGGGGCTTACAGAGAGGTGATACCAAGTACTTTGATATGCTCTCCAAGGGAGAGATCGACAAGACCCGTTTCAACGACTTCTCCAAGATGGTAGCTCTTTTCAATAAGTACTCGGATCCCGCGCTTCTGGTCTCAGGTACCTATGATCAGCAGATCTTAAACTTCGCCTCCGGCAAGTACGCCTTTGTTACCCAGGGCTCCTGGATCGGCGCGACGATGACCGGCAAGGATGACAAGGACGCTTATAAGGCGGCCGGCAACTTCAAGTGCGGTATTCTTCCATACGCTTTCCAGGAAGGTATGGATCGTCTGGAGTCTGACTCTCCATCTTACTGGGCTGTCACCAAGAACGACAACAGCGATGCCGCCAAGAAGTTCCTCCAGTGGTGCGCGGGTGATGCGGGACAGCAGATCCTGGTTGAAAAAGCTGGATTTGTAAGCCCCTTCAAATCTTCCAAGTACGTTGCGTCTGATCCCTTCGCTCAGACCTTGACCGATTATCAGAAGGCTGGCAAGACCTCCGGCTGGACCTGGCCCGGCAACAAGGAGGGTCTGGCTCAGAACGCGCTTGGTCAGGTCTTCAACGACTTCGCACAGGGCAAGATCGCGACTCCTGAGGACTTCACCAATAAGATGGCGACAACGATCAAGGATTATTACAGCAAGTAAGCGCTGCTTGGAATAGGGGGGCCTGGCCCCCCTTTTTTCCAGTTTCAGAACTGACAATCAATCCGGCAGAATATGCACCGGAATAGAGTTAGGAGGAAGAGGGATGAATAAGACTTCCGCGATACGAAAACCTATTTCCATCGGCGTGCTCACCACGGGAATTGTTCTTATGGTAGGCGCGCTGATCATTGATATTACAGGGATAAAATTTGGCGCAAGAGGAGCAATGCTGATTATCGGTCTCCTGGCTGCTCTCTATGGCCTCTACCGTTTCCCCAGCCAGAAGTACCACAGGGGAATTGTCTATTTTATTTTTCTCTTTCCCCTGGTCTTTGCCTTTGCCGTGACGGTGATTATCCCTCTGGTTCTCGGCGTGGGCTATTCCTTTACGGACTGGACGGGGATTAAGATCACCAAGTTCGTGGGGCTGGCGAATTATTCCAGTATGTTCCACGATCCGGCCTTCCTCTGGTCCGTACTGATCACATTCCTCTTCGTGATTCTCAATATTATCATGGTCAACCTGATCGGCTTCGCGCTGGCTCTGCTCTGCACTTCCGCGATCAAGGGAACGGGTTTTTTCCGGGCTGCCTACTTCCTTCCCAACCTGATTGGAGGGATCGTACTCGGCTATATCTGGCAGTTCGTCTTCAACAATGTCCTGATTCAGATGACCAAGACCTCCTTCCTGGCCAATACAGAGACGGCCATGCTGGGAATTATCATCGTCTATATCTGGCAGTATGCCGGTTATATTATGCTGATTTACATCACCGGTCTGACCCAGGTGCCCAAGGATGTGATCGAGGCGGCTTCGATCGACGGAGCCAATTCCAAACAGGTTCTGTTCCATGTGCGAATTCCCCTGATCATGCCCACCATTACCATCTGCACCTTCCTGACCTTAACCTCCGCCTTCAAGCAGTTTGACGTCAACATGGCCCTGACCAACGGAACCGGATCCGTCGATGGCTTCCTGGGCGGATACCTGGCCAACGGAACCCAGATGCTGGCCCTGAACATCTATAATACGGCCATTTCCAAGAACAGCTACGCGGTCGGCCAGGCCAAGGCAGTCCTCTTCTTTATTATTCTGGCGGCGGTATCGCTCATCCAGGTAAGAACGATGAACAGTAAGGAGGTAGAGCTGTAATGAGTACGTCAAGCAAGATTAAGAAAATCCTCTTAACCCTTCTGGGAATCGTGATTGCGGTCTATATTCTCTTTCCCTTCTATCTGGTTGTCTTAAATGCCTTCAAGAAGCAGAGCGCCATTGTGGCCAACCCGGTCTCCTTTGCAGGGGCTTCCTTCAGCCAGCTGATCAGCAACCTGCACAGTGTCGTCAATAATTCGAACTTCCGCTTCTGGTCCGCCTTCGGAAGCTCCGTTGTGATCACAGTCTGCTCTCTGGTGCTTCTGGCAGTCTTAGGATCCATGGCGGCCTGGGTTATCTCCAGAAACAATCGCAAGAAGTGGGCCGCGGCCATTTACATGGTCTTTATCGCGTCCATGATCATTCCCTTCCAGGTTGTTATGCTTCCTCTGATCTCGACCTTCCGGGACGCGGGGAAATTCGTGGGTATCAGTCTCCTGCAGTCGATCCCCGGCATTATTTTCGCTTATCTGGGCTTCGGAGGAGCGATGACAGTCTTCATCCTGACCGGGTTCATCAAGGGAGTTCCCTATGATCTGGAAGAGGCGGCGGCCATTGACGGCTGTTCTCCCGAGGGGACCTTCTTTCGGATTATCTTCCCCCTCTTAAAGCCGGTCATTACGACGGTCACCATCTTAAACGGAATGTGGATCTGGAATGACTTTCTCCTCCCCTCTCTAATGCTGGGACTCAACGGTAAGATCAAGACCCTGCCCGTCGCCGTGCAGGCCTTCGTCGGGTCTTATGTCAAGCAGTGGGACCTGATCCTGTCGGCGGCTCTTCTGGCAATCGTTCCCATGATCGTCGTCTTTCTGATCGGCCAGAAGCAGATCATGAAGGGCATGGTCGAGGGAGCCGTCAAGGGCTAAAGTCCCTTGCAATGTTCTCTGAGGACGGAATGGTTGCGATCAGGCTGTTCTCAGTGCGCTGAGTGGCCATTGCAATGCTCTACGGCAGGCGGATTTGCCGGCCGAAATATAAGAGGCAAAGTATAAGAGACTGTGAAGAAATCAAAGACAGAAGTCGGCTGCTGCATCCATGTCAAAAGTGGTGCGGTACAGGATGGATTGCCTGGCATTTTTTCACAGTCTTTTTATGCTTTTTTGCGGGCTTTTTCTCTTGTGAAGACCCTTTCGTGTGTGGTAATGTGCTTATGCAGGAAATCTTGGAAACAGGCTCGGACGGAAGGAAAAACAGTCAATCGGGATTCGTCAGAAGAGATTCAGAAGAAGCCAAAAGAAGCATGACCTCCCGCGAAAGGAGCGGAGAGAGAAAGGAAAAATCATGAAGAAAGCCTGGTGGAAGGAAAGCGTCGTCTATCAGATTTACCCTCGCAGCTTTTGCGACAGCAATGGAGACGGGATCGGCGATTTAAAGGGAATCACATCCAAACTCGATTATCTGAAGGAATTGGGGATCGACGTCATCTGGCTCTCCCCGGTTTACAAGTCCCCCAATGATGACAACGGCTATGATATCAGCGATTACGAGGATATCATGGATGAGTTTGGGACGATGGAGGATTTCGATGAGCTCCTGGCTGGTCATGGATCTGGTGGTCAATCACACATCAGACGAGCATCCATGGTTTTTGGAGTCCCGAAAGAGCCGCGATAATCCAAAGAGAGACTACTATATCTGGAGAGATCCGGTGGACGGACACGAGCCGACCAACTGGGGCAGCGCTTTCTCCGGTTCCGCCTGGCAGTGGGATCAGAAGACGGGCCAGTACTATCTCCATCTCTTCTCCAAAAAGCAGCCGGATCTCAACTGGGACAATCAGAAGGTCCGCCGCGATATGATGACCCGCTGGTGTCAGAAGGGGATCGACGGCTTTCGCATGGACGTCATCTCTTTAATCTCCAAGCCGGAGGTCTTCGCGGATGCCCCCACGAACGGAGGAATCTACGGGGCCTTTGACGCCGTGGCCAATGGCCCTCATGTACATGATTACCTGCAGGAAATGAACCGGGAGGTTCTCTCCAGATTTGACATCATGACTGTGGGAGAAACGGCAGGCGGCACCCTGGATGAAGCGAAGAAATACGCGAACAGTCAGGGGACGGAGCTGGGCATGGTCTTCCAGTTCGAGCACGTGGGACTGGATGAGGATCCGAAGGTTCCCTACAAGTGGTCAACCAGGAAGATGCCTCTGGTGCCCCTGAAGGAGAATCTGACCAAGTGGCAGCTGGGACTGGACGGCTGCGCCTGGAATTCCCTCTACTTCTGCAATCACGACCAGCCCAGAATTGTCTCCCGCCTGGGGGACGACTCAGACCAGTATCGGGAGAGAAGTGCCAAGGCCATCGCGACGGTGCTGCACATGATGCAGGGGACACCCTATGTCTATCAGGGGGAAGAGCTGGGAATGACCAATGTGGGATTTACTTCCGTAGACCAGTTCCGCGACCTGGAGTCCATCAACGCTTACCATGAACTGACTGAGAAGGCAGGAATGGACCCGGCTGACCTGCTTCCAAAGATCGCTCACAAGAGCAGGGATAATGCCCGGACACCGATGCAGTGGTCCGATGCTCCCCAGGCCGGTTTTACCTCCGGCAAGCCCTGGAT
>ERZ773196.2176-NODE-2176-length-10300-cov-2.458663_pt1 | contig 10300 bp, 8 predicted proteins | sample MGYA00581009_ERZ773196 | MGnify/ENA primary metagenome ERZ773196 (study PRJEB29015, sample SAMEA2738162) | human oral metagenome | biome: human oral; feature: human-associated habitat; material: saliva | place: China | collected 2243 ...
AGCCATCATCAGACGGGTGATAAATGGTGCATCTATCCAATGTATGATTTTGCTCATCCTCTTGAAGACGCTATAGAGGGCATAATAAAGGCCGGCGGCGTACCTGTCCTTGCCCATCCTATCATCTATAGGCTCCCTATTCCCGAGCTTGAGGCTCTTGTAGATACGCTTAAGGGCTATGGCCTAAGAGGAATTGAGACTATATATTCAAGCCACAGCAAGCAGGATGAGGACTATGTGAGAGGCCTTGCCAAAAGAAAGGGTCTCTTAATCACAGGGGGCTCTGACTTCCACGGAAAACCAAAGCCTGCTATTAGCATTGGCGTTGGAAGGGGAAACCTTAGGATCCCTTATTCGATACTCGACAACCTAAGAGAGGAACAAAAGAAGCTCTCTGTACTAAGATAATACTTATTCAGACAAAGAAAACAAATGCATCAGATAGAATGTTGCTTACTTTTACGGATTTATTATTTTTAGTACCTGAATAATCTTTAAGTGGCTGCCACACAAGAACATCCGGCATAACTGCTGTTTACATGTCTAAACAGGCTTATTTATGCGATTTTGTTTATGTGTGACAGCCACTTTTTTCGTCTGTACATACATCAATTTACTATCTTAATCCTGGTTCACGCCTTTAAGGCATTTTCATAGGCACAAAGCACATGACTTGCAAGTACAGATGTCGTAACTGCTCCTACGCCTCCCGGTACAGGAGTGCAGGCAGCTGCTATACCTTCTATACTGGCTGTATCAACATCTCCACAGAGTTTTCCCTCTTCATCAAGGTTAATGCCTACATCTATGACTACAGCACCGTTTGCTACATATTCCTTATTTATAAATCTTGCCTTACCACAAGAAGCAACAAGAATTTCCGCATTTTTACACGCTTCTTTTACATCCTTGGTGCGGCTGTGGCAGACGGTTACAGTCGCATCAAGTCCTATAAAAAGCAGTGCAAGAGGTCTTCCTACCACATTGCTTCTACCTACTATAGTTACCTTTTTGCCGCCTATCTCTACCCCCGCATACTTTAGGATTTCAATAACTCCTGCCGCTGTACAAGGAGCAAAGCCCTTCTTATCTCCTATCATTATCTTGCCAAGACTAGCAGGGCTAATTGCATCTACATCCTTTGCCTGATTAATAGTCCTTATAAGCCTCTCTTCATCAAAATGTTTTGGAAGAGGCCTTAATACAAGGATTCCATCCACCTCATCATCATTGTTGATTTCATCAAACTTCTCATAAAAGGCTTCTTTAGACACATTTTCTTCAAACCACAGCTCTTCATGGGCTATACCCACCATATCCATCCGCTTTATAGCACCTCTTTGGTATGATAGGTCATCAGGCCTATCGCCTACTCTTACAATAACAAGCTTAGGCACTCTCTTTCCCTGTTTGTTAAGTTCATCTACTCTATCCTTCACTCTTTTGCTTATATGTCCTGCAACTTCCTTACCGCTTATGATATTCAAGTCATTTCCCTTTCCTTAAAAAATCCCACAGTGAAACCACAAATCTCACTGTGGGACAAATATAGTTAATTAAAAATCTGATGAATAATTAGGAGCTTCCTTTGTGATGTGGATATCGTGTGGGTGGCTTTCTTTAAGGGATGCCGCAGATATCTTCACAAACTTTCCTGTATCCTGAAGCTTCTTAATACTGTCTGCTCCACAGTAGCCCATACCTGAACGGATTCCACCTACAAGCTGGAATATGGTATCTTCTACAAGTCCCTTATATGCGACTCTTCCTTCTACGCCTTCAGGAACAAGCTTCTTTGCGTCTGTCTGGAAATATCTATCCTTGCTTCCATTTTCCATAGCCGCAATAGAACCCATTCCACGATATACCTTGTATTTTCTACCCTGATAGAGTTCAAACTCACCCGGGCTCTCATCACAGCCTGCAAAGATTGAACCCATCATACATACGTCACCACCTGCGGCAAGAGCCTTCACCATATCTCCTGAATACTGGATACCACCATCTGCTATTACCGGTATGCCATGCTTTTTAGCTACTTCATATACATTCATTATAGCGGTAATCTGAGGTACGCCTATACCAGCAACTACTCTTGTTGTACATATTGAACCAGGTCCTATACCAACCTTAAGAGAGTCTGCTCCGGCTTCGATAAGATCCCCCGCAGCTTCGCCTGTAGCAATATTTCCAGCTATTATGTCAAGTTCAGGAAAAGCATCCTTAACCATCTTCACACATCTGATAACGTTGGCAGAATGCCCATGTGCAGAGTCAATTACTATGGCGTCTACCTTAGCATTAACTAAAGCTTCAACTCTCTCTAAGATATTAGCTGTAACACCTACTCCGGCAGCGCATAAAAGCCTGTCCTTGGCATCCTTTGCAGAATCAGGATATTTTATCTGTTTTTCTATATCCTTAATTGTAATAAGTCCTGTGAGATTGCCCTCAGCATCCACTATAGGAAGCTTCTCTTTTCTTGCAGACGCAAGAATCTTCTTTGCCTCTTCCAGTGTAATGCCCTCTCTTGCAGTAACAAGACCTTCACTTGTCATTGATTCTTTTATTTTCTTAGAAAAATCTGTCTCAAACTTAAGATCTCTGTTGGTAATTATACCAACAAGCTTTCTTCCCTCAGTAATTGGCACTCCGGAAATTCTGTATTTAGCCATAACCTCATTGGCATCAGCCAAAGTATGTTCCGGTGACAGAAAAAACGGATCCGTTATAACTCCATTCTCAGATCTCTTAACCTTATCTACTTCCTCTGCCTGACGCTCTATGGTCATATTCTTATGGATAACTCCGATACCTCCCTGTCTTGCCATAGCTATAGCCATTCTGCTTTCGGTAACTGTATCCATTCCTGCACTCATCATAGGGATTTTGAGTTTTATCCTCTTTGTAAGCATGGTTTCAAGGTTAACCTGATTAGGTATAACCTCTGAATAGGAGGGTACCAAGAGCACATCATCAAAAGTAATTCCGTCGCCAATTATCTGTCCCATTTTTTCCTCACTTTCTTTAATCAGTTAGACTGCTGTAATAGTAATTTTTAATACGTTTTTATACTTCTACAAAAAGTATTTCCACACAGTATAATATCAGAAAAAAATACTGTCAAGAAGGAATAAAAATTATTTTAAAAAACTGAAGTGATTAATTATTCTGGGTTAATGATAAGACCTTATTCTTAAGCTCTGCTTCTATTCTTGCCATCTCTACCTCAGCCGCAGCCCTCTTTTCCCTGCCTTCCTTCTGAATCTGCATAACTTCATCAAAGGTATTGATAAGGGTTTCATTGGTCTTTGTAAGTGTTTCGATATCTACAATTCCTCTCTCTGATTCCTTAGCGACATCCACAGAAGCCTGATGAAGCATCTCTGCATTCTTTGTGAGGAGCTGATTGGTCATATCGTTTACTTCCCTTTCAGCCTTCGCAGCCTGTCCCGCATGCTCTATGCCAAGTGCAAGGGCCATCTGCGTCTTCCATAGAGGTATGGTATTTACAAGAGTTGACTGTATCTTTTCACTCATTACTATGTCATTTTCCTGAACCAGTCTTATCTGTGGAGCCGTCTGCATGGCTACAGTTCTTGTAAGTTCAAGGTCATAGAGCTTTTTCTCAAATCTGGTACACTGAGCGTCAAGATCTCTAACCGCCTGAGCATCCTCTGGTTTACCGCTTGCGGCAGCCTTTTCCTGCAGCTCTTTAAGCTCAGTATTTCTAACCTCATAAAGTCTCTTCTTACCTGCAATTATATACATGGTAAGCTCTTTAAAATGTGTGAGGTTTAGCTCATACATCTGGTCAAGCATAGCGGTATCCTTCATAAGAGTAACCTGATGGCTCTCAAGAGCATCGGTAATCTTGCCAATATTTACTTCTGCCTTGTCATACTTTGTCTTTAAGACCTGAAGCTTGTTGGTCTGTTTCTTGAAGAAACCGAATATTCCCTTTTCATCATCTTCATTGAAGTTCTTAAGCTCAATCACAACATCCGAAAGAAGCTTTCCTACCTCTCCCATATCCTTGGTTTTAACGTTACCAATGGCTTTTTCCGAAAAATCAGCCATCTTCTTCTGGGCACCTGAACCATACTGTAGTACTACATTTGAGTCCTTGATATTAATCTGTTTTGCAAAATCCTCAACCTGCTTCTTCTCAGCATCTGACAATATATTTTCATCTACACCTATCGGATCGTTGGCATTGTCTACAACCAACTGGTTCTCAGCCTTTGCAGGTTCAAGAGTAAGGCTTGGTGCAGGAGTTGTTTCCTGCTCCAGTGTAAGTGTCGGTGCTGCCACATTTTTAACATCGGCAACAAGCTCAGGCATTACATTTTCATTTTCGTTCATAATCTTCTCCTTAATCTGTAATATTATCTATATTTCACTATGGTACTATAAATTATACTCAATCTAGAGCTTTAATTCTATTCCTTTTTCAGCCTCATTTTCGTAAGCCTTAGGCACCGTCTGACTTTCCAGCTTGACCTCATTTGCCTCAGGCTTCGTCTGTGAAAAGCCATCTGAAGCAGTGGTGTTAGCAGTATTATTAAAATCGTTGCCCTTAAGTCCTTCTCTCTTTAGCATGGCATTAAGCACAGACACATCACTTGATATATCCCATGCCGTATCTTTATAGAGGTCATCAAGAAGCTTACTGAATGCATCGTTTAGGCTGTCAAGCACATTTTCAATCTCTTTTTTGGATTTATCGATATTTTCCACTTTTACAGGCTGTTCGTCCATTTCAGCATAGGCTGTAAGCAGCTTTATTGTCATAGGAAGATAATACTTCATAAGCTGTTTTATATCATCTACACTGCTTGGGTGCTCCTCAACCCTGCTAAGTATCCTGCCTGTAATATCTTCTATCTTGAATATCTTATTTGATACTTCCACTCCTGGGATTCTGTCATTTAAGTGGCTTATCTGGGCGAGATACTTCTTGCCCTGTTCAAGAGTTTCCTTAACCTCTGCACTAATATTTTGCTCATTTGCAGGTTTATTGGCACTTAATTCCCTGTCTATTTTAAGTCTCTCTTCATAGTCAAGCTGAGTTTTCTGGTAGAGTGCATAGGTTTCATTGGTGGATATGAAGGTAGTTTCACTCTTATCTATATGACCTTCCTTAAACCATCCGTTTCTAATCATCTTTCTAAGGCGCTTCAATGTCTTATCCTTTGATTCGCCCGTTTCCTGCATAAGGTCCTCTATCTTGGCATAGGATTTGTTGTCAGATAGATTAAGTATCTTTTGATAATTCTTAAATACCAGGCGGTCTTTAAGGGTATTTACACCTGTCATAAGCCATAACCAGGACAGTGCTAACAATCCCGCACACACCGCTGTTCCCATTAGTGAACCATCGCTTGCTGCTCCCAGGGTTGCTATTGCTGTTCCAAAGGTTGCAATACCTCCAAATATAGAGTTTGCCATACCTTTACCAAAGAGCTGATTGTCCGATACGTATAGCTTTGCATTGGAAGGAACTATAGCGTTTTTATTTGCAGGACGGCTGATTCTGTCCTGATAATTCTTATCCACCTCAACGGTATTACCACCCAGGTTTACCTTTACTGTCTTATTCCTTGCTTCTCTTAGTCCTCTGCTTAAGGCATCTTCAAATGTATGTGAAGCATCCCTTATAATATTGTTAATATCTCTTCCGAGTGAATTATAGTTACCTGAATCAATGGCTTTTTGAATAACATCATTGATTCCACCTCCAAATTCATCCCATTTATTGCTGCTCATAATCTTCTCCTAATAATGTAATCTACAAGTTTACCTCAAATTATCCGGGAAAGGTCTTGTAAAAGAGTCATATAGTGCGAATAATCGGGGGTTGCTTGTATTATTTCTTCTAAATGCTAATATCATCTAGAATTTTGTATATGATTAATCTCTCATATCATTATAAATATTTTTTACCTTTACTTCAAGGGCTTTTTATGCTATTCTTCATATTGCGATGTATCCCTATGGGCTAAGCCTAAATTAGAGGGAATATCAGCAGGAGGAAAAATGAATAGATTAAGCACTAAAACCGCACAATTGGTCGGTATGGGCATACTTACTGCCCTCGTTATAGTTTTGCAAACCTTTGCAAGCGGATTTAAAATTGGAACCTTTTCACCACCACTATCTCTAATCCCCATTATTATGGGTGCGGTGCTTTTTAGCGAGCTGGCTGGTGCAATACTCGGCCTTGTCTTTGGAGCAGTAGTATTATTTGCAGTCATCTCCGGTGCAGAGCCTTTCAGTACTCTTATGCTGCAGTACAACCCGGCTTTTACTGTAGTTATCTGTATATTCAAAGGCTTATTAGCAGGATATGTTTCCGGAATTGTATACAAACTGCTAAAGGGTGTAAACAACATATTTGCTACGATAGCTGCCTCTGTGGCTGCACCTGTTGTAAATACAGGTATATTCTCTGTGGGAATGCTTACCGTATTTTACCCTCTTCTTGCACAGACTGCAAGTACGGCAGGGGCTGAAAATGTTATATTGTTTTACTTCACTATATTTATAGGAGTTGGCTTCATTTTTAATCTGGCATTTATTGCCATACTGGTACCCGGACTTCTTAGAATAATAAAGATAGTTAGAAAATAAAAAATAAGGCTGTTGCAATCATATAACTGCAATAGCCTTTTTGTATCTACTAATAGATGTCCCGAATGAAACACTAAAAGTTTTATTTCTTCTCGCCACTTTCTGTGTTAGACTGTCCTGGTTTTTCTACCTCAACAATAGCTGTCTTCTTCATAGGAATACGGCAGTTCTTGTTGCTTCCGAACTCTACTACAACTATTTCCTCCATGATATCAATGATAACACCGTAGAACCCTCCTGTAGTCAGCACTGAATCTCCAAGCTCAAGACTGGACATAAGCTCCTGCATCCTCTGCCTTTCCTTCTTCTGTGGCTTGATGCTCATAAAGTACATCATACCACCTACTACCACTACCCAGATAACAATCATAGGAAGCAGTGATGCAAGTGACTCTCCTCCTGTTGCCGCTCCTGCTGATAAAACTCCAATCATTTTTTTCTTCCTCCTAAACTTTATTAAATATTTTACTACATTATAGTGTATGTGTCAAAAAAATATCAACACTAGGACTTATTGCTCTCCGGCATTAAACCCTTCAAGCTTGGCCTTTTTGTATGCCTGAAATTCGCCTTTTTCTATCGCAGCCCTTATTTCTTCCATCATATTGTTATAGAAGTAAAGATTATGCATAACCAAAAATCTCATTCCTAGCATTTCGCCAGCTTTAAGCAGATGCCTTATATAAGCTCTTGTATATCTTCTACACACCGGGCAGTCACAGGTACTGTCAAGAGGCCTCTCGTCAAGCTCATACTTTGCATTGTTTAGATTCATCTTGCCGTGGTTGGTATAAGCATGTCCATGTCTGCCATTTCTTGATGGATATACACAATCAAAGAAATCCACTCCGCGCTCAACGCTCTCAAGGATGTTCTCCGGTGTGCCAACTCCCATAAGATAAGTCGGCTTATTTTCAGGGAGATAAGGAACCACAGTCTCAAGAGTATTATACATCTCCTCGTGAGTTTCTCCTACAGCAAGTCCACCGATGGCATAGCCCGCCAAATCCATATCTGTAATTCTCTTGGCATTTTCTATTCTTATGTCACTGTAGACACCACCCTGATTGATACCAAAGAGCAATTGCTCCTTGTTGATTGTATCAGGCAGACTGTTGAGTCTGTTTAGCTCATTTTTACATCTCAGGAGCCATCTCTCAGTCCTAGCCACTGACTCTAACATATACTTTCTCTCGCAGGGAAGTCCCGGACATTCGTCAAAGGCCATAGCTATGGTAGATGCGATATTGGACTGAATCTGCATACTTTCCTCAGGTCCCATAAATATCTTTCTGCCATCTATATGGGAGCTAAACTTCACTCCCTCTTCCTTTATCTTACGCAGTTTAGCCAGGGAAAACACCTGAAATCCACCCGAGTCGGTTACAACAGGCTTATCCCACACCATAAACTTATGGATGCCTCCAAGCTTCTTTATTACCTCATCACCGGGTCTTAGATGCAGGTGATAGGTATTGGATAGTTCAACCTGAGTTTTAGGGTTCTCTAAGTCTTCAGTAGATACGGCTCCCTTGATAGCCGCTGCAGTTCCCACATTCATAAAAACAGGAGTCTGTATCACTCCGTGTACAGTGGTAAACTCCCCCCTCTTGGCTGAACCATCTTTACATAAAAGACGATACATAATATTTCCTTTCAAAGTATTCTCTAAAATGCACAGATTTTATTATAATATGCCCTCAGAGTTATTTCAATAGAAAATTATAACATCTTGATGGTATTGACAAGGTCTAATGAGTACCTTGCCAATATGCATTTTTTATGCTACACTAAGCCCTTGAGAAACACAGATGGTCGCGCCTGTCTTATGGCAGGTGAGGAAAGTCCGGGCTTCACAGGGCAGGGTGCCAGATAACGTCTGGTGGAGGTGACTCCAAGGACAGTGCAACAGAAAATAACCGTCTGACCTAGTCAGATAAGGGTGAAAAGGCGTGTGTAAGAGACCACCGCTCTTTCGGTAACGAAAGAGGCTGTGTAAACCCCATCCGAAGAAAGACCAAATATAAAGCTATACGGCTGCCCGTCGTGCTTTTAGGTGGGTCGATAGAGATTGTCGGTGACGGCAATTCGAGATAGATGATCATCAGATACATAACCCGGCTTATAGTGTTTCTCACTTAATAATAAAATAATCTAAAATATGCAAAAAAGAAGTACCCTTTCTAAGATAGATTAACGGCTTTTAGGATAAGTTCGTATAATCCCTTAGTCAGGTGCTTCTTTTTTCCTGCAAATCATATTTAGTATATTTAGTTTTTAATGCTTAGCAATACCTCTGAATTGATGCCTTACACAGGGAAACAATTTCCTCCTATAAATTCCTTAACAAGCGAATTCTTTGGCACATTGTCTGATGGCATAGTAAGGAAATAATCCAAAAACTTAAGCAGTCTGTTAGCCTCAGAATAATAAGGCGAGTCTGTAGGTATACCAAAAAGCAAGGGTTCTGCATACTGCTTTAACACTGCAAGCTCATAAATAAGTGAAGAATCAAACATCTCATCTGCGCCCTCCTGGAATGGGAAGATGTTCTTTTCCTCTCCCCTCCTCACAGACGCCCATCTTGCAAGAGTATCCTCTGCACTGCTTCCTCTGGTTCTTGCATCTCTTACCATTCTTCTAAGCAGCCTCAAGTCAGTAGTATGGATTCTGTTGTGGTCATCAATGTTGAGCTGGGTAAGTGCACTTATGTATATCTTAAACTTGCTTTCCTTTGGAAGTGATGCGGAAAACTTATCGTTTAAGCCATGAATACCCTCAATAACAAGGATATCCTCATCTCCCAGCTTAAGAGTCTTTCCCTTATACTCCCTCTTACCGGTTTTAAAGTTAAAGGAAGGCATCTTCACTTCTTTTCCTGCAAGAAGGTCTGTCATATCCTTGTTAAACTGCTCCACATCTATAGCCTCAAGGCATTCAAAGTCGTATTCTCCGTTCTCATCCTTTGGAGTATGCTCCCTGTCCTTAAAGTAATCATCCGCAGCAATAGGATGAGGCTTAAGTCCCTGAACCATAAGCTCTATGGACAATCTATGTGAAAATGTAGTTTTGCCTGATGAAGAAGGCCCTGCTATCATAACAATCTTCTTCTGCTGTTTTGCTATATTCTCAGCAATCTTACCTATCTTGCCCTCCTGTAGTGCCTCGTTTACAAGCATTACATCATTTATACGTCCCTCGGAGATGGTATCATTAAGATTGCCTACATTTGCTATCCCAAGGCGTTTACCCCAGGAATTTGCCTCCTTCATAGTCTTGTAGAGTAGTTCACGAGGCTTCCAGGATGGGCGCTTTACTTCAAGCCCTTCTCCTGCATTAGGCAGAGCGATGACAATGCCACCATCATAAGTCTTTAAGTCAAATGACTTCAAAGCACCTGTAGTAGACGGCATATAGCCATAAAAATAATCATGATAATTGCCAAGTCTGTATATATTGGTGGTTGAGCCTCTTCTGTATCTAAACAAATGTTCTTTGTCAGATAAATCGTTGTTAAGGAACTTGTCTATGGCCTCACTTGTAGATACCGTGCGCTTTTCAAACATGATATCCTCACTTACAAGCTCATCCATCCTCTCCCTTACTTTGAGGGCGAACTCATCATCTACCTTTACATTGATTTTATTAGCATAAAATTCCATGATTA
>ERZ773196.2177-NODE-2177-length-10297-cov-7.388987_pt1 | contig 10297 bp, 8 predicted proteins | sample MGYA00581009_ERZ773196 | MGnify/ENA primary metagenome ERZ773196 (study PRJEB29015, sample SAMEA2738162) | human oral metagenome | biome: human oral; feature: human-associated habitat; material: saliva | place: China | collected 2243 ...
TTTCCACTGCTTAATGAACAAAAAGAGATTTCGACTCTTTTTGAGAAGATGGATAGTATTATTACCCTTCATCAGTAAAAGCCATTTCTACAAAATAATCCTCAAGATAATCCAGCCATCGACCGCATCACCAGATCAATATCTCTATTTTCCATTTCTTGAATTATATGTATATATGTTTTCTGTGTTGTTGTCATACTTGCATGGCCTAGCCTTCTTGCTACGCTTGCAATCGACACACCTGCAAAAAGTAATAATGAAGCATGTGTATGTCGTAAACCATGAATTGATATGACTGGTATTCCTAACTTTTTACAATACCGCTCTAATACACCATTTATTGTCGAATTGAATACACGACCTTTCACAAATATAGGCTTATCATCTGGTAAACCTTTTATTAGTTCTGAAAACTTAATAATCGTCTGCCAATCAAGCTGTATTTTTCTTACAGATGAGCGATTCTTAGTAGGTAAAAATCCTCCTGTGCCTTTATAGTCCCAAGTCTTATCTACGATTAATGACTGATGTGAAAAATCAAAGTCCTTTGGTGTTAATGCTAAAGCTTCAGAAAATCGCATTCCAGTCTTTGCAATTATCAATATCAACCAGTCCCAATTAATTTCTGCTGTCAGCTTCAAATTCACCAATAATGTATGTAATTCAAACTGATTCAGATATTTAATCTTTTTAATTCTCGGTGACCTACCTTTAATAATGGCCTTTCTTGTTGGGTCCCTATCAATTAGGCCTTCATCTACGGCATCTAATATGGCCGCTTTTATTTGATGATGAAAGTCCATTGTTGTTTGCCGTTCATGAAATTCAGCATAATCATTTAATAGTTGTTGATATGATATTCTATTTAATTGTGAAAGCCTAAGATTAGGTACTAATCGCTTTAACCATAATAACGTTATCTCATATTTTCGCATTGTTACATCACGAATAGCCCCTTCCTTATATATGTGTATCCATTTTTCATAATAAATATAAAATAGTTCGGATTTTTCCTCTATTGTTAACATAATTCTACCCCACCATTTATGCTGTTCCCACATAGAAATGGCTCTTGCTGATGAAGGGTAATATTTTTACTTAATATGCTTAATAGAGTTCCTATTTTCTTCTGTTCCTCAATATTAGGAACTAAAAGTTCCTGATTTAAGAAATGATTATGATCCAATTTATTTGATGAATTTCCTGATGAAGTAATAGATTTTGCAAATATAGGAGCCATTACTCGTTCAAGTTGAATCGCATATTTCCAAAAATCTAAGTCATATTCAGTAATAGGTCTATAAATAGGAAATAGCTCTGAAATGATACCTGTACCTATATCGTTCAATACAAATCGGCCAAATTTAAATTCATTATTTGGATGCCCTTCAAAAGCTATATCGCCTTTTTTCATCACATAGGTACGAGTATCTAAATTATTTGATTGTACCTTATCGGGCTCCTGAAAATACATCTTTGCAACAGAAATCCATTTATCTCGTCCTAAAGTTCCATCATTACGTTCATTTACACGTTTATATAAATCCCCTAACTTACGTTGTTCCCAAGAACACAAAAAGAGGTAGAAAAGTCCTATTTGGTCTTTTCTACCTCTTTTCCTTACATTTTGACGCCTAATAGGGCTAATTGTTCGGCTATGTCTTTTTCAAGTTTTGCAATTTCTTGGTTATCTTGTTCAATCATACGGTTGATTTCATCAAGATCAAGTTCTTCTTCTTCCCCAAATGTGTCTACATATCGAGGAATATTTAAATTATAGTCATTCTCTTTGATTTCTTCGACAGATGCAACGTGTGCATATTTATCAATGCCTTGTCTATTACGATATGTCTCAATAATTTTAGCGATATTTTCTTCACTTAAATTATTTTGATTTTTACCTTTTTCGAATTCATTGCTAGCATCGATAAATAGTACATCCCGTGTCGTACGGTTCTTCTTAAACACAAGAATTGTTGTAGGGATACTTGTGCCATAAAACAAGTTCGCAGGCAAACCAATCACCGCATCAAGATAGTTTTTTTCTATAATGGTTTGGCGAATCTTACCTTCTGCCGCACCACGGAATAGAACACCATGAGGTAGAACGATTGCCATCGTACCTTCATTATTTAAATGATACAAACTATGTAATATGAAAGCGTAGTCTGCTTTAGATGCTGGTGCTAATTTACCATATTCACTAAAGCGTGGATCTTTAAGTTTACTTTCATTATTATCCCATTTAGCAGAGTACGGTGGATTTGCAACAACCGCATCAAAAGATCGTGGTCTATCAATACCGTCAAGGTCTGGACCATCTGGCCAGTCGTTTTCAAGAGTATCCGCATTATTCAATGTCATATTATTATAAGTAACACCATGCATCATCAAATTCATACGAGCTAAGTTACATGTTACATTATTAAGTTCTTGCCCGTAAAAGCTAACAGCACCTTGACGGGATCCATCAGGTAATTCATTACGAACTGTCAATAATAATGAACCAGACCCCATCGTAGGGTCATAAACTGTGAAAGTATCATGTTGAGATTTTATATTACCTGTTACAATTTTAGCCAATATTTGGCTAACTTCATGAGGTGTATAAAATTCACCACCTTTCTTACCAGCATTAGCTGCAAATTTACCAATCAAGTATTCATAGATTTCTCCAAGAATATCTCTACCATTTTCATCTTTGTACTCAATTTCATCTATTTTAGTTACAACCGCATTCAACGTTTTAGTTCTACCAGCAATTGTTGAACCTAAACCAGAATCACCAAGATTAACATAATTAAAGATCCCTCTAAAATCTGCTGCAGCTTCTTTATTAATTTCAGCATTCTTATTAAAGTTTTCAAATAATCGTTGATAATCGCTAGGAACAACAGAGCCATTATGAACGTTTTCAATCAAAGACGCCCAAGTATCCTCCGGATTAATAGCATATCCTAATGTACCTGCAATATCGATTAAACACCCCTCTAAACCAGCCTCTTCAACAAGTTCTTTATAGGCTTCATTAACAGATTTATCATCAGAAGTATCAACTAAATCATTATTAACAAGATATTCTTCTTGATGAATAGAAAGGTATTTATAAAATAGAAATGAAAGAATGTAGTCCTTAAAAGAACTGGCATCCATTGTGCCACGTAAATCATTGGCAATAGCCCATAATTGGCTAGAAATATTCTGTGCTTTTGATTCAGCCATACAAAATCTCCTTTATTTATACAAACATCTGTTGAAGTAATACTTTTTTCTGTAATTGTAAGTGCTCTAACTTACGCTGATGAAGGGTAATAATAGAATTAACATTATTAAGTAGCATACTAATTTTAGTTTGTTCTTCTATAGACGGAATATCTATAATTAAATCTTTAATATCATTTGAATTAATTGATTCAAATGTCGATCCAGAACTAAGAGATACCCAATACCGACTATTTTGTAGTTTTTGTAAAAACTGATATATATAATCGTTACCTTTAATCCCAGCAACACCACGACCAAGTACAACCTTATAATTGGTTTTAGCTACATCCCCTACTGGTGCACGAACGGTTAATATTATTCCATCTTTATCAATGGTTTTTGTGATTTCTTTAGTCCATAATCTAGGTACTACTTTTCCATCTTTTAAATCAGCATTTCCTTGAACTAAAATATTATCATTCGGATTATCTGTATAATTTTTAGAAGATGGAGATTGTCCCATTACAATTTCTGTAATATCAGATAACTTACGCTGTTCCCAAGCATCAGTAAATCCTGGAAAACGAAGTTCTGGATAACGCTCTCCATTTTTCGGAAAAAGTTTCTGAAGTAACGCTTTTTTCTTCAAATTTAAGTGCTTAAGCTTACGCTGATGAAGGGTAACAAGCTCTTCAAGACTTAGAATTAGTTTTGTAATTTTAGTACGCTCATCTACTGATGGTATCAATATAGAAATATCAAGAAAATCTTTTTCATGAATTCTCCATTGACCATATACAACACCTTGTCTAAATCGCACCATCTTAGCAATAAATCTTGGTAATAATGACATTATTCCAATAAATTGACTATCACCAATAGATACACCATAAAAAATACTATATACAGGCGATATTACAGCTTTACCAGTTTTATTTATCCCTATAGAACCAGTTTCTAAATTATTAGAGCTATATATGAAATCTCCTAATTCAGTCCTTTTATATTTTTTTGATTGATCTAATACTAAAAAACTTCTATCATATCTTTCACCTTTTGGTATTACACCATCCCCCTGAACAAACGACATTAATGGATATTCATTTGTTTCCACCTGCTGTTCATTACGTTCAACTAATATATCTGATAACTTACACTGTTCCCAATCTTCCGTAAATCCAGGAAAACGTAACTTAGGCACGCTCCGTTTTTCCTTACTCATCGCAACCCCTCTTTCCTTTTACCATAACAACACTACCTTTCATTAACATAGGAATCTGCAAATTTATATAATGCAGCAACTAGCTCGTTGCCATATGTAATCTTATTAAGTCCAGCCACTTCTTTATCTTGTGCCTTAGCTTGATATTCTTTACGAGCATCTTTCTTCAGTTGACTAATACGTCCAGTACTGTCGAGATCCTGTTTGCCTGCGGTATGTCTGCCAAATAATTCCAATATTTCATCATTACTAATAACATCAATGATCCCCCATTTTAAACGGAAGTCAAAGATATTATCTTTTACAATAATAGTGTTAGCATCATGTATAATATCCAAACTAGATTTCAATTGAACGGGATACGTTACTTGATGTCCCTCAGGAGGATAGTGACCACTATAAATCGCATCAGCAGCATTATTAATTTGTTTTGCATATTGACGGTCTTCCAATGCCATAGCAAAATCACTAATCTTATCTCGATAGTCAGCAGCTACATCCATACGGTCCTCATGCACTGCATTCATTAATGCTTCTACCAATTCAGTTAGATAATCATAATTAACACTAACATCTTTCACATGAATCATGCGTAACTCAATTTGTGCTACAGGAACATCATGTATTTGTGCAATCCGTTCTTTCAAATCGTTATATAAAGATGTTGTTAGCATTTCCTCTTGTTCAGGTGTCATGCCAAGTAGTGTAACAAGTTCATCTGGGTTATCATAGTCAAAACCAACATCCTCACCATTAACCGTTTCTGGGTCATATTGTTTTAATTTAGACATTCCCGAACTATAGGTACGCATGAGATTAAACATTTCTTCTTGTTTCGCTTCACTCGCTGGTACTTCTGTGAAAGTATCTGTAATATCCGCTAATTGATCTACTACATGTTTGACCTCTTCAAATTGCTCTTTGAAAGATTTTGCTAAAACACCAGCATCTACTAATTTTTTTGTATCTATCAATGTTTCTTGTACATCAGCGGAAGCTTTATTAGCATAGATACTTAACGCACGATTCATGAGTTCTTCGTTCTTAGCTGGCCATCTATAATTAACAATACGCCCCCAAGGCTTACCTTGATTATCAGCAATACGATTTGTTCTCGAATAGGCCTGAATTAATAATGCATCTTTCAATGTACGGTCTACATATAGCGTATTCATTTTAGGAGCATCAAAACCAGTTAATAGTTGGTCCACAACAATAACAATATCTAAATATTGCCCGTCTTCTGCAGTTTGATTCAACCGTGTTGTCAAATCTTGTGTATACCCCGATACATCATCTAACCCAAAGTTTGTGCCAAACATCTTATTGTAATGATTCATAGCTCGTAATAAACCATCATTTGTCGTTAATTGGTTATCACTATTATTCGTACTCATGCTGAACGTAACGCCAACTTTCAGCGTAGGCAAACCTTGTGCTGCTCGTTCTTGATTAACACGTTCAAATTCATCAAAGTACATCAATGCCATCGGCGTACTTGGACGGTTACCACCTACATGTGTCGTAAGCATAGCATTATAGGCACCATCATTAGAGCGATTACGCCAATTTTTGAAGATATCTTCTACAACTAATCGTACATGATTAGGATTATTATCATAGAAACAAGGTTCAATCATATCATCCATATCATTATCAGTAAGATTAGCGATTTTACATTCAATATCTTGTTCGTTCCAATCAGGATGCTGCGCCTTATAGAATTTTGGTAAGTACTCTTGCTTCATTTGGTCTTCTGCAATAGTAGTTTCAAAATCCACCTTGAACCCTAATACATTTTTATCGGCAATAGCTTCGCGAATCGTATAAGCATGGAGTAATTTACCAAATACTTCATGAGTCTTAGTGCCTTTTTTACCAACTACTTCATCAAACATAGGTGTTCCTGTATAACCTACCCATGCAGCGCCTTTAAAGATTTTTTGCAATTCTTCAAAGCTTTCACCACCCGTGGAGCGATGAGCCTCATCGACGATGAATACAAATTTTTTCTTAGGTACCACAAAATTTTTACGTTTAATAAGAGTATTTAACTTTTGTACAGATGTAACAATAATACCATAACCATTTTTATTCAATTTACTCGCTAAAGCATCTGTATTTTGTGTGCCACTAACATTGTTATACTCTTTACCGCCATCATCTATGGAGCCTTCCGGATCATACGCTTTATAATTGTCTTCAGTTTGCTTGGTCAAAGCAATACGGTCTACTACGAAGATAACCTTATCTACATTAGGCATACGGCTAGCCAACCATGCTGTTTTAAAGCTAGTGATAGTCTTACCAGATCCAGTGGTATGCCATACATAGCCCAATTTATTAATAGGCAAATCAAAGTCTGCACGTTTTAACTCATTTAAAACGGCCTTAGTAGCATATACTTGGTAAGGACGCATAACCTTAAGCATTTGCTTATTTTTAGTTCCGTCAAGAATTGTAAACAGTGTAGACATTTGGTGCGCCATTGGAATACTAAGGAACATATCAGCAAAAGTAGTCCAGTTACGAACCACTTTATTATCATTAGGATTTTGCCATTCAAATGCAAAGTCCTTATTGAATAACTCCGCCGTTGTATTCGCCATATATTTAATTCGATTAGGCGTCATAGCTACTAGAATTTGAACTGTTGAGAAAATATCACTGTACTGTTTCTCTTGAATATATTGATGCATTTGGTTCAATGCTTCATCAACAGAATGTTTAACAGATTTCTCCTCAATTTGAATGATTGGTAAACCATTAATAAGTAGTGTAGTATCAAAACGACGTTCTGGACGACCCGCAATTTGTGATTCTCGCTTAATTTGACTTACCACTTGATATACTGTATTACCTGCTCCAATTTGTTTTTGATCAAATACCGTCAAGAATACATGACGTCCATCATCAAGATCTACTTCTACTTGAGATACGCCATTAATACCATATAAAAATTGACCCGCTTGATATGGTGTATAAAGTTCATTAATAACCTTTTGAACCTGTTTAAACTCTGTATCACTTAATGGTTGTGTCAATTGATTTTGATTCAATTGATACAAAATAGACCGAAAGTTTTCCCACAAATCTTCAGTCGTTTTAATTGTTGGCTCATACTTCCATAATTTGCTTTTAAACACCTTCATATTACCGTATGGAACTTTAGTATCTCCCATTTGGTTAGCTGTACTACTAATAATCCCTGACGATAATTGTTCAATTAGCTGACGTTCAAATTCTAGTTCTGTCATTTACTCCACTCCCTGTAACATAACAATTGATAAGCGATATGTATTCTCGGCTACCCGTTGTCTTAATGAACGTAATAATAATTGCTTAAAGTATATATCCCCTATCACCCGTTGAATCTCTATTGATGGTAATTCTGGTAGCGTAATTTCTTTCAATAGTTTTAAACTATATCGTATCACCTGACTACCTTGTAAATTTTGTTTAAACTGACGTTTAATCGATTGATTTTCATTAATCAAATATGCCATATACTTTCTATCTACTAACCTACTCATAGGCTCCATACGAGCATAATTTTGTGTAAATACATAGCCATCGTGTTCCGCACTTACTATTGTAGCTTCACCAGAAATTGTGCTAAATAATAAATCACCTTCTTTAGCAATAGCACCAGGCCCCATTCCATCTACTTTTATCTGTTTCCGATCACTCATAGCCCCAGGTACACCATATAAATCCTCATATAATTCATTCTGCCCATATAAGGTATATACCTTCGCATCCGGACTATTACTTTCTTCAATGCGATACTGTGATATACCAGTATTACTATGAAATACATTTTGAATATACATTATTTCACCTCTTTCCTTAAGACTTCTTTCATTTTACTTTTATTTTTGCATTTAAAAAAATTACACTGTACAACTTTTAATTAAAGTATACAGTGTAATTCATCTAAAAGCAAATATATTTTGTAATTTTTAAAAATGCAGTATCAATTTAAATATTATTGTTTCTATTACGTATTTCTTTTAAATTCACGCCTTCCTTATTTTTCCAAAGAATTAATCCATTAGCAGTTTGGCCAATTAAAAACATAGCTGCTGTAGATGGACTGTTAAATAAAATATCTTCCATTATACAATTATCATTATCTTTTTGGGCTATTTTCCGACGTAACTTAAGTGATTCAGATATAGTTTGAGCAGTCTTATGAGAAACTTTACTTCCTTTTAGAAGTAAAAATCCTTCATTAGTTTCTTTAGCATAACCAGTAATCACTTCACTGCCAACTTTTTGAGTCATAGTATAAATAATCTCACCTTCGCTGCGACCTGAGTCAGCCAACTCATCAATAGGTGTTAACACTTTCTTACCTAATAATCCTATTGGTAATTTTGAGAACTCTACATACGCTAATAACTCACTAACTTTTTCTTCAGTTACATTTCCAAGAGTTGGTTCATTTTCATTAAAGACCTTATATCGATTGATTTCTTTAATCAATTTATAGTAACGATTCTCTAAGAAATTTAAATCCGTAGGACCAAAGCTATCATTCGATGTTGTTAGCACTACAGCCTCTGTCCAAAAGTCCTTACTGCTATCTGTATCATGTTCTTTTAAACGCTGTAATACACCATCATCATTTTTACGAATTCCAGCCTGACCAATATATACTAACGGTTCATTATTATCATCCATGCCAAACAACATATAGATTGCACTTTGATGTAATGCACTAATGTCTTTAGATTCATCTAATAAAGATCTAGGAATTTTATAAACTAATCCAGTCCAATTAGCCAAAGTACACTTAATACGACCAGTAACCTCTCCATCTAGTAAAAATAAATTTACATTCTGTCCTTTTACCATATATATACTCTCCTATTTATTATGTATAATTTTCTTGAATAACAAGTCTCACACAAAACAACTTCATTTAATTCTCATTCTACTACAAAAATAGCCACATATAAACACTTTACTACAGTAATAGTAAAACATGTGGCAAAAATTAAACATATTCTAAAATAAGAGGTCAACATATTCTTTTACGAAAAAACAATGTACCAATATATTCCATAAATTGCGCCCAATATAGATAGTGCACATAATACTTCATCTATATATTCTGGTAGTAACTTAATACGGTATATATCAAGATATCGATATATAATTTTTGTTGGAACATTTTTTGTAACCATAGAAGCAAAATAAAAATAGAAATCATAAGTGCTTTCTACTGCGTCTATAATGGCGAGAATCATAACGACAATAATTGCATAATACATAAGGTATGGCATATTTATTGCTTGAATTATCAAATAAAAACCTACAGTGTTAATAAGATTAAAAATAAATATGCCCAATGTTACGAGTGCTATAACGATAGTTTTAACTTTAGGTGTAACGTTAGCCAGAACACTTAATCGATTAGACTCAACATAATCTTCCATTTCCTCTTTAAGGGCATCTTCATCATGACTATTTATTGGCCACCACGTAAAGTCAACAGGCCCGCGATATAAACGAACTACTAGCCAGAATATAAAATATAGTAGTACTAATCCTGTGTAATATTCCATAATATAATACCTCCCATGAATCATATATAAATAAAATACCACATCATATGGGACAAAAAACTCCTATATGATGTGGTATTATTTTCTTTACGACCTATTTCATCGCTACATGTTAAATGTAATACTACGTTTCGGATTCTTTAGTTTTGGGTTTCATTCGTTCAAGTCATTCATCTATCATGTTTCACCACGTCACTAATTAATCGTCCTAAATCAATAGCATTTTTAGATGTAATAACAGGTTTACCAGTTCTAGCTTCAATCGATTTACGTGCATCACCAGCAATAGAACCACCAT
>ERZ773196.2182-NODE-2182-length-10288-cov-36.684355_pt1 | contig 10288 bp, 10 predicted proteins | sample MGYA00581009_ERZ773196 | MGnify/ENA primary metagenome ERZ773196 (study PRJEB29015, sample SAMEA2738162) | human oral metagenome | biome: human oral; feature: human-associated habitat; material: saliva | place: China | collected 2243 ...
ACCATGGTCATGATCACGATCACGGCAGTGATGCAGTAACAATTGCAGTTATCGTAGCAGGCTTGTTATTCATGGCCTACGAAGGGTTGACTACGGTTGTGCCGTCCATCGGCTTGCCAGAGTCTATCGAAACTCCAATTTACTATATTGCCTATATTCTCCTTGCGTTCCCAGTATTGCGTATCGCAGGTCGCAATATCTTAAAAGGCCAAGTGTTCGACGAGAACTTCTTGATGTCTATCGCTACATTGGGCGCTATTGCTATCGATGCATTGCCTGAAGCCGTAGGCGTTATCTTGTTCTACCGTATCGGTGAGTTCTTTGAACATAAAGCCACAGATCGTAGCCGTACAGAAATCATGAACGCTGTTGATATGCGTCCACAAGAGGTGCGTGTTGTTGATACATGCTGCGGTGGTGAAATCGTAGTTATGGCTCCTGAAAAGGTTGAGGTAGGCTCGACTATCGAGGTTCGCCCTGGCGATTTGATTCCGTTAGACGGCACAGTGCTTGAAGGCGAAACTCGCGTTAATACAGCTCCTGTAACAGGTGAGCCTGTACCGGTTCGCGCTGTACCTGGCACTCAACTCATGTCTGGTTGCATCAATGAATCTGGTCGCATTACGATGCGTGTTGATAAGGTTCTTGAAGAATCCATGGTTACTAAAATTCTTGATGCCGTGGAAAATGCAGCATCTTCTAAACCTAAAATCGACCGCTTCATTACGCGTTTTGCTCGCGTGTACACTCCAATCGTTGTATTCCTTGCTCTTGCTGTTGCTATTATTCCATCCCTCATTACAGGTGAATGGCATAAATGGATTTACACAGCATTAACATTCCTCGTTATTTCTTGCCCATGTGCATTGGTGCTTAGCGTGCCACTTGCATTCTTCTCCGGTATCGGCAATGCGTCTAAACACGGTATCTTGCTTAAAGGTGGTCGCGTTATCGAGGCGTTGGCTAATGTGAAAGCAGTAGCTCTTGATAAAACTGGTACTATCACATCTGGTGAGTTCAAAGTTCACAGCGTAGAAACTGTAGGCTCTCATGTAAGTTCCAGTCAATTGTTATCCATGGCGGCAGCTATCGAAGCCGTTTCTACACATCCAATCGCAACAAGCATCGTGTCTGAAGCAAAAGATCAAGGCCTTACAGTGGAACCTTCAGATTTCGTTCAAGAGTTAGCTGGTGAAGGTATGGTAGGTATGACTGATGGTCAACAAGTACTTATTGGTAACCGTCGTCTTATGGAACGCTATAATGTTCAAGGCTATCCAACAGAAGCTGCTGAATATGGCACAGAAGTTCTTGTTGCAGAAGGCAATACATACTTAGGTCGTATCATCATCGCTGATGAAGCTCGCCCAGACTCTGCTGAAGCGATTGCTAATCTTAATGGTCAAGATATTAAAACTGTTATGCTTACAGGTGATGCTGAAGCAAGTGCGAATTACATCGCTAAAGAAACTGGCGTAAGTGCTGTACGTGCTCAGTTGTTGCCTCAAGATAAATTGTCCGTTGTACAAGATATTCGCTCTGAATATGGTCCAACTATGTTCGTAGGGGATGGCATCAACGATGCTCCAGTACTTGCAGGTGCTGATGTAGGTGGCGCGATGGGTAGTGGTGCTGATGCGGCTATCGAGGCAGCAGATGTTGTGTTCATGCGTCCATCTTTGACTGCTATTGCACATATCCTTGACTTGTCCAAAGCGACATTGCGTGTAGCATGGCAAAACGTTGTATTCGCTATTGCTGTTAAAATCCTTATCATGGCGCTTGGCCTCATGGGCTATGCATCCATGTGGTGGGCAGTATTTGGTGATACTGGCGTATCCATCCTTTGTATCTTGAACTCTGTTCGTATCTTGCGCCGCAATTAAGTGAAAGCAGAGTTTATAGCTCTGTAGAGGAACGAAATAAATTACATTCTCCTGATCTGAATGATTAGGGTTGATATAAATAACCTCTAGGTTAGTAACTGACTAACTTAGAGGTTATTTTATTGTGTGGATTAAACATTTACGATACTTTTACTATATACATTTGTACATCATAAATAGACATAAAACTGTATATGTATGTTCTAGATACACAAAACTTTCACAATTGAATTGAATAATAGCTATAAAATAGTATATAATTTATTAGATGATTACTATAAGTTCGTTGGAAGGAGGGATAGCATGATTACGGTGTATAAACATATAGAAGAAGAGTTAGTTTCCGATAGCACTGTATCAGATGCCACAAAAGGTTCTTGGGTAAATTTGGTGAACCCAGACCCCGATGAGTTATCCCTTATCAATATTTTGACGGAAATCCCAACGGACGTTTTAAAGACCGCTCTCGATATGGAAGAACGTTCTCACGTGGAGTTAGAGGATAACTACATCTTTATCGTTATTAATATTCCGGTTATCCGCGGTAACGATATGTATGATACAGTACCGCTTGGTATTTTCTTGACGCCAGACTTCTTCATTACTATCTGCTTAGAAGAGTCTGAAGTGTTGTATCCATTTATTTCTAATCAGATTTCTACGTTCTATACATACAAAAAGACGCGTTTCTTGTTCCAAATCTTGTATCGCACAGCAACTATGTTCTTGCGCTACTTGCAACAAATCAACCGCCGTACTGACGATATTGAAGTCCAATTGCGTCATACTACAAAGAATAAAGACTTCTTCCAATTGTTGGAATTACAGAAATCCATGACATACTTTACATCTGCATTGCGCACGAATGGTACCGTTATGGAACGTTTATTGCGCTTGCGTGGTCATAGTTCCTATAAACATCTTCTCAAGATGTACGAAGAGGATGAGGACTTACTAGAGGACGTTATCATCGAGAATAAACAGGCCATCGAGATGGTTGAAATGTACTCCAATATCTTGATGAACATGATGAACGCCTTTACATCCATTATTTCTAACAACCTTAACTTGGTTATGAAAATGTTGGCGACCCTTACTATTGCTATGGCGGTGCCAACAATCGTATTTAGCTTGTGGGGGACAAACGTGCCATTGCCATTCCAAGATGATCCAGAGGGATTCTATGAGGTTATAGGTGTTGCATTAGTATTCTCTATTATTGCCATTATCGGTATGTGGAAAAAAGATTTATTCTAATTTATGATAATTAGTGAATACTTAATTCAATAGTAAGTAGTTGAAACATTACTTTAACAACAAATACACATGAAAAAGCTGGCTTTGAGCCAGCTTTTTTCTTGTACGATATTACGTTGTTGCTTATTGTTAGGCCAATCTGATATAATAATACCGTTATGGAGAGGTGTCCGAGTGGTTTAAGGAGCTGGTCTTGAAAACCAGTGACTCCGCAAGGGGCCGTGGGTTCGAATCCCACCCTCTCCGCCACAATTTAGAAAGCCCTTTAGGTTATGATATCTACCCCCTTTACTGGATAACCAGTAAAGGGGGTATTTTAATGAGATATAGTTATGAATTTAAAAGTAAAGCAATTGAAAAGGAAATTGTTATGATAACTCTGTGATAGAAACCTTTTTTGGTAGATTGAAAACAGAAATATATTATGGTTTTGAAAAAGAATATATATTATTTAATGCTTTTGCAGTAACGATAGAAGAATACATTAATTATTACAACAACAAAAGGATCCAGAAAAAAATAAAATGGATGCCTCCTGTAAAATACAGGGAAGCATCCATGTGTTTAGGCTAGTAAATAATATGTGTCCAGGAAAATGGGTGCAGATCAATATTTTCAGACGACCTTTTTGGTGCCGTACTTAACCGTCACTACGCCTATATCTACATTCAGTAAGCCTTCCACCTGCAAAACCAATATGTCGACCGTAAGACGGGGCTGCATTACAACCTGATGCGTTATTACGAGCCAGAGGCCGGGCGGTTTGTGAATCAGGATCCTATTAAATATTTAGGAGGTACAAATTTTTATACTTATGCATTTAGTATCGTAAATTGGGTAGATTTTCTAGGATTAAATCCCTTTAGAGTGTTTTGCAAAGTTACAATAATTGTTTAACAAAGCAAATAAAAAAATAATAAATCTGATAAACGTGATCGAGAATATCAACTAGCGAAAAGGTTTTGTGATACTCCAGTATCACCTCAAGCGTCTATATGCACAACTCTAAGTGCGCAAATTAATCATGCCAAAAGATGTATCGAGTTATAACTAATTGGGACAGAAAAATGTAACCCGGGAGACATACAATCAAAATAAATGGTTGTTAAAATAGGCTAGATGCTTTAAAAGAAAAAGCAAAATCTGAATATACTAAATAAATTCTTTATGAGGCTAAATTATGAATAATTCCTTGAAAAATCTTTTTTTTAAATATCAGGATTTCCCTAGTTTTTTGAATCATAGTCCTATAACCTCCGTACATGACTTAGGATCTATGGGAGAAACATTATTAAATTTAGCAGTTAATTCCCAATCTAAAAAAGATGTTATTCTATTAATAGAAAATGGAGCAAATGTCAATCAACAAGGTGAATTAAATTTCACTCCTATTCAAAATGCTTGTCTTCATGGAAATCTTGATATTATTGAAATTCTTTTAAAAAATGGAGCTAAAACAAATATAAAAAATGAGTTTGGATATGATGCAAAACATTATACATCTGAAGAATATCACGATAAAAAGAAATCTAAAGAAATTAGAAACCTAATGGGATATTACAAACAATAAGTTACATATTTAATAGAAACCTGATAAAACATTAAGGCCGTCTGAAAAACGAAGAAGTTTTAGACGGCTTCGAAGAGGAAACCGGATTTGTTTGGGACGGCAGTTACCTCTTGCAGAAAGTTCAGCCGGATGGTAGATATACCTATATCTACACCGATTCCTATAGCTATAACCCTTGGCACAGGTACACAACCGGACCAACATGGTAATAAATACTCTTTAAAGAATGCACATAAGAAGGAGAAATTATGTATTTAGATCAAGTAAATTATGAATTAAACAAAAAAATCAATGAGTTTGTATGTAACTCAAATGATGCTACTACGCCGGAGGAAAGTATTGATATTCTGAATCAAGCATGGGAACTTTTACCTAAACCAGCCACTCAGTTCGTTGAGCCTACTTCGGCAATCGCCTGTGGTGTTTCAGAAAATTATAAAAAATTAGGTAATTATCAAAAAGCCCTTGAGTGGATGTTAATTGCACTTGAGGCACGAAAAGATGAACCTGCAGCAGGTGTGTTTATATGGACAGGAATCGTTTATTACGAATTGGGTGATATGGAAAATGCCTATAAATATTTTGACCTAACTTATAATGAGCTACGTTACACACCTTTCTCTATGGAAGACAAAAAATATTGGCAATTTTATAAGCAGCGTAAAGAAGAACTAAATCCTAAGAAAAAAACCAAAAAGTAAGATTCGATATTTTCAGATGACCTTTTTGGTACCGTACTTAACCGCCGCTACGCCTACGACCCGTTCGGCATACCGAGAGAGATGACTGACATCCACGGCAACCTCTTGTGGTTCGGCGAATACATCGCATGGAAAAATCACTATAAATGTAAAAGTTATCTAGCATAATGGAGATAAATATGCCCTTCTTGAAAATTCCTTATAGAGATTATCCTAAAAAAGGATTGTTCAAAAAACTTTATCGAGAAAACATCTATAAAATAGAGGAATTTAAAGATGAATTTAAGTATTACGAATACACCCCAATAGAGAAAATTATTATTGATGAACATAATTTAGTACCATTTATCTTTTTTTCACCAGAAGGAATAAATTATTTAATGCCTAAAATTATTGATAGCATCAGTAATAGTATTAGAAATGATGATATTCCAGTAAATATAGAAGAATTTATTATAAATATACCTACCGCAGAAAACATCACTCATGCTTTAAATCTCTTAAAAAAAGATGAGCTTATAATTCTTAAAAAGTATTTAGAAAAAATATTATTTGGGGATCCATCAAATTTGATACAGCAAATAGGTGAACATTATTTATTCAGAAGTATTAAATATCTCGAAAAGTTAATAAGTAATTCCTAAATCTACTTATTATTTTGTTAATCGAATACATAAGCCAAGGTTTCTAGAAAAGTAGCCGTAGCCCGCATGAAACCTCCAATCCCGATATAGGGTGTGCGCAGTACTGCATTACCTACACAAGCACAATCGATTTTTAAATTTTGGTATTAAGGAAAGAATGATGAACAAAATCCGTCTCTTTACTATATTAGTATTTCTTTGTTTTACTTCAGCTTTTGCAAAAGATTTTTTAGACAAAAAGGAGAGCAATATGTTAGTCAGTTCAAAAAATATGGCGCTTGATCTTGCTGAAATATACATAAAAAACGTATATGGAAATACCGTTTCAATAAATCAAAAACCATACCGTATTATTGAAGAGAAAGATGTCTGGATCATTAATGGAGCCCCTCCAAAAGCACTAGGTGGTAATTTCCATATAGTTATTTCTAAAAAAGATGGGAGAGTAGAAGAAATAACCCATTCAAAATAGCAAGCCGTAGCCCGTACGAAACCTCCAATCCCGACGTAGAGCATTGTGGTACGCACGAAGGCGGTTTCGCCTGTCTAAACCACATCAGCGAAGACTACGAAAACTGCCAACAAACCCACTACTTCCACTTCCACTGAGACCAAATCGGCATCCCGCGCGATATGACTGATAAGGATGGCAATTTGTTGTAGTTCGGCAACTACACCGGCTGGGAAAATCACTATAAATGTAAAAGTTATCTAACATATTGGTAATCAAAAAGGTAAAGGTGTAGGAAATGACAGTGTCAGACATGATTTTTGAAATTGCCGTATAGAATATTGGAAATATAGAGCCAGAAAAGAGTTAAGACGTAGAGACCTAAAAGCAGGTAAGTCTTATTAGTTTAATAAGGAGTATTTATGTTAAACAAATTTGTTTTAGAGCAGTTAATTGCTTTCTTTCAAAAAAATCCAGTCGCTCAAGGAAAGCCAACAACTGATGATGAGGTCCTCAATGTAGAGAAATCACTTAATGTTAAGTTAGATGAGGATTTTAAAGAATTTACAATGAGATTTGGTGGGTGTGTCATTAGGGATGCTCAAATATATGGAATACATAATTCCGAATTTCTTGGGGAAGATACAATTATTGATTTAAATAAAGAATTTTCCGATTATCTTAAAGATGGCCAAAGTAATTTAATAATTGGCACCGATGGCTGGGGAAATCCTATTTATATTTCCCCATCTAAAACGGTAATGATTTACAATCATGATACTGATGAATTGCTAACTTTAGCAGCTAATTTTTCAGATTATTTAGAGAAAATTCTTAACAAACAAATTTAGTAAACTATTTAAACTCAAACTATTTCAGACGGTCTCGATACCTCTTTGAGGTAGTCTGAAAAGCAGTCAAGAAGTTCCAGGTAGCCTCGAAGAGAAAACTGAATTCGTTTGCGGCGGCAACCTCTTGTGGTTCGGCAACTACACCGGCTGGGGTCGTCTGAAAGAGGAAATTCGAGTAGCGGATAGCGCATACCAGACCTTCCGCCTGCAAAACCAGTATTGCGACCGTGAAACGGGGCTGCACTACAGCTTCTTTAGGCATTATGAGCCTGATGCGGGTCGGTTTGTGAATCAGGATCCGATTGGGTTGGATGGCTGTGATAACCTTTATTGGTTTGCACCTTATGATTTACTTGGCTAGATTTATTTGGTCTGAATAGAATACCTATATCCTTTACAAGCTCTACAGAACTAACTTTGTCTGTTATAGGATATACAGGACTACAACATTTATCAGACTCTCAAGTAAAATCATCACATGAAAGAAACTTTACTCAACTTATACTAGGAGGGCTATCAGATGAGGAACAATTCACTGATGCACTTGAGAACTACGCTACAGTATCCGATATATTACTTCCAACTTTCTTTAATGTGTATAAATTATGCGGAGAGGAACTTTGTAAAAAATATCTAGAGTTTCTATTGAATCATCCTATTTTAAAGAAATATCGTGTTGAACATGTTTGAACTAAAAGTTGCATATAATGATTGAATTTCCCAAAGCAAGCCATAGCCCATATGAAAAATCCAATCCCGACATAGGGTACGGGCCATACGTACGCACATGGGTTCTGCTTTTCAGACGACCCCATCCCCACGATTCAGATAATGATACAGATACATATAACGTAGAAATGGATTAGCCAATCGGCTATGACAGAGATGCAGGAGCAATTCTTACAAAAGTAAAAATTATTGTAATGAAAGGCACCAATAAAATTATTACAGGAGACCCATCATGATAAGTACTGATTATTTTTGGTTTAGAGCGTGCCCCATATGCGATGGGCAAGGTAGATTAATTATAAAGAAAAATATTGACTCTAATAAATTATTTTTCTGTTGCGATGAATGTATGAGTTGCTGGGAAAATGAGGATGACTTAACTCAACAAAGAAAAAAATTTATGGAATATTCTATCAAGTCAAAGATAGTGAATGCTTCAGAAGACGATATTAGTAATTTTCATTGGGAAAAATATAAACTACATAAGTGTTCTGATACATTCATTTAATTTTATTAACTGTAGTTGGATCGAGGTCCAAAAAAACGGCAAGCTATCATGAAATACTGGAGGAAAATATGAATAGCTTAAAATTTTTAGGATGGGACAAAAAACCTAAAACTTTGTATAGATATATTAAAGAAGGTGATATTTTTGCATTTCAAATAAAAACAGACCTATTTGGTTTTGGCCGTATTTTAGCAAAAAATCCATTAGGTGTATCTGCAGAGATATTTGATATTTTTCAACCCAATCCGGATGATTTATTTAAAAATTATGATTATGATAAACTACCTATACTGTTTATAACAATATTAGATGCACATTCTTTATTCCAGGCTAAGTTAGATACTGAATGGCGTATTATTGCAAAAGATACAAATTATAATAATCCATATATTAATACTTATACATCTATTAATCCTATTATGAAAATTATGCATAATCCTGACTTTTCTAAGAAAATGGAAGTAACAAAAGAAGAGGCAATTTCAAAAATAAAACAATCCCCTTGGATGGATGAATTCCCACATCATCATTACCATATACTAGAATTACTCATCAAGTGTAAACCTGAATTATTCACACTTCCTTTATTAAACTTTATGGGATTTGAAAAGTTTATTTCAGATACTCTTTCTAAATCTAAAAAATAATAACGTTAGTAGCTTTAAATTAGGTCAAGACATAACAAAAAAATTAAGGTCATCTAAAATACATTTTTAGACGGCCTTGAAGAGGTAACCGGATTCGTTTGGGTCGGCAGCCACCTCTTGCAAGAAGTCCACCCGGACGACAGATATACCTATATCTACACCGATTCCGACCGCTACGAACCTTTGGGGCAGGTGCGCAACTGGACCAACGAAGACGGAGAAAGCCGCCAATAAATTCACTACTTCCACTGCGATCAAATCGGATAGAAATTTTAGTCAAAAAGAAATAATGGGAATCGTACATTTTCTTTTGAGTACTACAAAGATAATGTAACCGTACAATATAGGAAACAATATCATGACAACTTTAGAAGATAAGATCTTCACTTTAAAACAGAATAATATAATGAAAAAAATGAAAGAAATTCATTTTTTAAATAATTTAATTTCAGATTCTGAAAAAATTATTCCATATCCACTCTCATGTGAAATAATAAATCGTACTTTTACCCCCTATAGAAATATAGAATTATCAAAAGAAAATTTTAGTTTATCGATAAAAAATGAACTATTAAATTTTTTTGCACCAGAGGAAAATGATATTGCTTATGTATACTTTTATGGAGGAATAAATGATTCGGCTAGAATACCAATAGAATTATTCCCCTTGTTTATTATCAAAATAAAAAATATTAGCAGTTGGCTAGAATTAATAAACAAACCTAATTTTTATTGTTTAAAATTATTTAGTCATAAAATTGATAAAGTTATCGATATATCTCTATTCGACAATGAGGAGGATGTGTTATCTATTTCTATTGGAGTGAACGCTTAACTTTAAAAATAAATAAACTATTCCAACAGAAGCAATCCTTTGCTTTGTATAACTTAAAGGAGTTTACCATGCTTAATTTTTATGATTGCGATAAAAATTTATCTGAAAACGATTTTAATGAAGTTGAAAAAAAAACTAGGAGTATCTTTTCCATCTTCATTCAAGTCACATTACTTCAAATGGAATGGAGGTACTCCCAATCTTTCTTG
>ERZ773196.2187-NODE-2187-length-10262-cov-7.142353_pt1 | contig 10262 bp, 10 predicted proteins | sample MGYA00581009_ERZ773196 | MGnify/ENA primary metagenome ERZ773196 (study PRJEB29015, sample SAMEA2738162) | human oral metagenome | biome: human oral; feature: human-associated habitat; material: saliva | place: China | collected 2243 ...
TCGGCAGCCTCGAAGGCGAGCGCTACGGAGCGGAAGCCCTCGGCGGCGGTTCCCCGGCACGACGCTGCGTAGGTTGAGCCGACAAGCGATCCGATGGCACCGATTCCGATGAGGCAGCCGAGCTGTTGGAAGGTGGAGATCAGGGCGGATCCACCGCCTCGTTGCTGCTGGAGAACGCGTTCCATTCCCCATCCCTGCATGACGGGCAGTCCCATCGCCATGCCCAGCCCGCAGGCGCACTGCCCCACGACCATGAGTGGATATCCCACGACCGCCGTCGAGACACCCATAACCGCCAGACCAAGAGCAATGAGGACGAGGCTCGCCACGCAGGCGCGCCTTTTGCCCAGCTGCTCCGCGACTCTCCTGGTAACGGCGGCCCCCACCATGGCGGCGCCCACCATGGGCATGAGCATGAGCGCCCCCACCAGCGCGCTGTTCCCCAGCGCCGTCTCCACGTAGGCGGGCAGCACAAACATGATGCCCGAAATCGCGACGTTGAGTGCGAGCAGGGACAACGAGGCGGCGGCAAAGGAGGGGATGCGCAGCAGACCGAGTTCGGCCAGCGGGTTCGGCGACCGGGTGTCACGGCGGACGAACACCGCGATCACCACAGCGCCAGCCACCATCAGGCCCCACGAGTCCGGTGAAGTGGCGGAAATCTGCGCGTTGATGAGTCCCGCCGAGACCAGGGCGAGCCCCGCGAGGGCGAGGAGCGCGGACACAAGCGGAAGCCGGGCACGGGCGCCGGTGGTTCCACGGGACTGGCTCCAATCCGGCGGCAAAAGGAGGACATCGAGGAGGAGGACGATGAGGAACGCCGCCAGGTCGAAGGCGAAGATGGCTCTCCAGTCGGCGACGTTGACGAGCAGGCCCCCGAGCACCAGGCCGAAGGGGGCGCCGAGGGTCATGGCGACGGCATTCATCGTGAGGGCGAGGACTTGCCTGTCGGATTCGAACAGGCGTGTGATGAGCGCGAGAGTCATCGTGATGGAGAAGCCCGCGCCGAAGCCCATGACTCCTCGCGCGACGATAGTGGTCGCGGCACTCGTCGCGAGGATACCCGCAGCAGAGGCAGCCGCAAAAGCGCCAGCACCGACCAGGAGCGTCCTCTTGACGCCCCACCTGTCGCCCAGGGAACCCGCGAGAAGCATGAACGCGCCGAAGACCAGGTTGTAGGCCGACACCATCCACTGCTGCTCGACCTGGCCGGCGCCCAGCGAGACCGAGATCGCGGGGAGGGCGATGTTGAACGCGGTCGTGTTGGTGAAGCACACGAACGTTCCGAGGCACAAGCCAGCCAGCGCCCGCCAGGCCCGTGTGGCCTCGTACGCGTCTATGCCGTCACAGTCTCCTGCGGGCATGCGAACCATCCCCTCTGTACGTTCCCGCACTCCGCGCTCATGTTGCAGTGTAGGACTCGTTGACGCGGGGACGCCGCTGAGTCTCAGCGATCAGTCGCCCCATCGAGCGCCTTCGGGTCTGTTGGCTGCGGTGCCCCACACTTGACGGCTTTGGCCGAGGTGGCGAAGGGGACGACTTCGAGGCTTCCGTCAACCAGCTCGGCGAGGAAGATCTGCTTGACCGAGGAGTACCCCTGCTCCTTCAGCTGCTCCTTCACCCAAGCCTTGTCCTTACCGGCGAGGGTCAGGCCGTCGGGCACGAGGTGCCCATCGCTGACGAGCGGCAGGAGTGCACGCTTATGCTCGGAATTGCGCTCCCGGATCGTCAGGGAACCGTTCGTCTCCATGACCGCAGCCTCAACATCCTCGAGGCTGGTAATCCCCTGCTCGCGCAGGCTTCGACAGAGTCCCTGGGCGGTCAAGCCGACCTTCGCGCAACGGGCGATGTCCACCTTGCCGTCGCGGACAATCAGCTCGGGCTGGGAGGCGGTGAGGCTCTTGAAGGTCCTGCTGGTGTCAATAAGAATCTTCGTCACGATGACGACGAGCGACCAGATCAGGATGATGAGCAGGAACTGCAGGACGGAAATCGACGAGTTGTAGATGACGCCGCCGATGATGCCGCCCAGCACGTAGTTCTGCACCTGGTTGAGCGGAGTGTTCACCGAGAAGTCGCGCTTTCCCAGGATGTTGATCTGGAAGATCATCATGAGGATACCCAGCGCGAACTTGATCGCGGTCAGCGTGTAGAAGTCCATGTCAGTGCTCCCCGTTCACGTAGACGGCGTGATTGATGATGTGCGTGCGCTCGAGCACATAGGAATTGTTGTCATCGTTGAGGTGAACGAGGTAGTCCTCCTCCTTGAAACGCACGATCATCCCGTCTTGCAGGGATGTCGAGTTCACCAGAACCTCACCCGTGTCGACGCCTTGGTCGGTCGCCACGCCTTCAATGAAGTGCACGAGCAGCTGGGATTGGGAGAGCTGGTGGCTCACGCGGGTGTACTGCTCGGCCTGGATGCCCAGCAGGATCAGTGACAGGACGAGGAGTCCGATACCGGCGTCACGCCAGCGGGTCTGCGCCCTATTGCGCAGGTAGAGGACACTGAACGCCAGCGCTACGACAAGAAAAACGATGACGGCGGCAACGCGACGCGTCGAATCCAAACTCTGATGCGAGACGATGTAGTCGAGAGTGTAAAAATCCATGCGTCTTCCCAGTTCACGCACACTATGAAACGACACAACACTAGCACCGGGATTCACGCTCACTGTCGACAGATTGTCCCCTACACCGCGCACGATCACTCACACTATCGCGCACGGGTGCACGAAGGCCTCGTCCATTGACGAGGCCTCGGCCGGGAAAGCATGAAACGCTCAGTCGGTCCCGTGGAACGCCCACGCTCGGCCGCGAGCGCTGCGCATGATGTAGCTGGCGCCCGAGAGCGCGAGCCCCAGGCCCGTGTAGAAGAAGGCGATGAACCAGTCGGGGAAGATACCTGCGGCGCGCATGCCGATCCCGAAGGACATCATGAGCGCCATCATGACGTAGCTCTTGCGGTCGAAGAAGCGAAAGACGAGATGGCGTTCTCCCTCAAGGTCGGCAATGCGCTGGACATTCTTCTTCACGAGCTTGGAGAACATCGAGTGGAAGGCGCAGAAGATTGCTGCCGCTCCGCCAACGAGGGCGAGGACGATGATCGTTGTGACTCCGTGCATGCCGATGGCCGCGCACACACCGAGTTGGGCGACGTTCACTCCGGCGATCAGCCACACGATGCCGGCGAGGATGATCAGGGGTTGTTTCGTGAGGTGCAAACGGGTCATCGGAGGGCGTCCTTCGTCGGATGGTGGGCGTAGACCGAGCCGATGGCGATACCGCACGCGGTGGCAACCTTGCGCGCGGAGAGCGCGGAGATGCCGTCACGTGAGGCGATGGCGTAGGCCTGGCTGACCAGTTTGCCCGGGTCGATCACTTGTTTGGGCACGACTTCCTGCTGTTTTGCTACCTGCAACAATCCATAATGAACAGTGTTCAGTATAGGGTTGTCCGGGCCCGCGACAACAGCAGCAACCAGGGATCGCGCCACTTGTGCGCCAACTCGCGATATGTCACGCGTCCACATACGCCCAACCACAGCACACAGCTCCTCGCGTTAGGCATGCGCTGATAGTCAGCAGCGTCCGCGCAGTTCAGCAACCACATTGCCCTCCCACCACACGCCACTCACGAGAACATAGGAGCTCACATGGACCACATCACCCTGAACAACGGCGTCAGTATCCCTCAGGTCGGCCTCGGCACCTACCTGCTGGAGCCGGACGACGCCCAAGCCGCCGTGACGTTCGCGCTCGACAACGGCTACACGCTGATCGACACGGCAAACGTCTACGTCAACGAGCGAGCCGTCGGCCGCGGCATGCGCGCGTCCTCCAAGGCCCGCGAGGAGATTTTCCTCGAGACGAAGCTGTGGCCATCATTCTTCGAACGCGCCACCGCCGTCGACGAGACGCTCGAGCGCCTGGGCACTGACTACATCGATCTGATGATCCTGCACCAGCCCGCGGGCGACACCGTCGCGGGGTACCGCATCCTCGAGAAGGCGCATAAGGAAGGCAAGATTCGCGCGATCGGCCTATCGAACTTCGGTGTCACCCAGACGCAGCGCATCCTCGACGAGTGCGAGGTGGTCCCGACGATCAACCAGGTCGAGTGCCACCCATACTTCCCGCAAACTGAGCTCAAGGCGCTCCTCACCGAGCACAACATTGCGCTGCAGGCGTGGTACCCGCTGGGCGGGCGCGGCAACGATTCGATCATGACCGAGCCCCTCGTCCAGGGCCTCGCCGAGAAGTATGGCAAGTCCCCCGCCCAGGTGCTGCTGCGCTGGCACATCCAGCAGGGACACATCGTGATCCCGGGCTCGAAGACGCCGTCGCACATCGCTCAGAACATCGACCTGTTCGACTTCACGCTGACCGACGAGGACATGGCCCAGATCGACTCCCTCGACAAGGGGAAGCCGTTCTTCGAGCACAACGACGAGGTCTTGGCCGGGTTCCTCGCATACGTGCCCGACGTGGAGGGCCAGAAGTAGTCCCACTACCGCGCACTGAGCCAAACGCACGACTGTTTCGGTAGCGACACCAGGCGCACATAACGAGACCTACCCTGCTTGGCGGGGCAGGCCTCGTGACAAGATAGCGATGTTATAGTCATTGCCAGTCAATGAAGCCCTATGAAGAAAGCTGCTCATGGACAGAATCGCACGCATCGCCGCACCCCTCTTCTTCATCGCCATGGTCTACGCAGGGTGGCGCTTCGACCTCAACCTCCCCATCCAGCCGCTGCTCTCGCCAGGCCCGTGGATCGTCGCACTACTCATCGCCACTTGCTTCAGCGCACTGACAGTACTCCACTCTCAAGACAAGGTCACTCCACGCGTACTCGCTTTTTGGGGACTCATCATCAAGCTTGCTCTCCTCCCCATTTTCCTCATCATGCTCATTCTGACGATCATCGTTCCGCTAGATAGCTCCAACGGCAACGTCAGCGGCTTGCTGATGATTTTCCTCATCCTCCCCCTTGACGCGGGAGTCTACTGCTTGATGCTCGTGTCATCCTTCCATGGGTTTGCCGCAACAAAACGCCTACTGGCCGAACAGACAATCCCATCAGCAACAGTGAAAAGACTCAGGAAGATGCACGCCGTCCCCATCGCGGACTTGGTCGCAGCCATCTGGCTCTATGTGCTCCTGCGTCGACTCGACAGCGCCGCTCCGGCCAGCGCTCAGGACGCCTAACCCTGCATCACCACCGAGGCCACCCCATCGGCCAGAGTTCCGTACTCGGTGATGCAGTGCCCGAAGAACATGTCGTCGTCGTCGAAGTAGGCGGAAAATGAACCGTCGGCGTCCATCGCGATGCTGCTCAGTTTAATTCGGCGCGTAAAGCTCTCTTCCGTAATCTCGGGGACCTCCTCGTCGGCAGACTCGCGCCACTCGCACGCGAGTTCGGTCAGCTCACGCGCAGCAAACGCCCGCATGTCACGGTCCCACCGCTCCTGGTCCGCCAGCACCGTCTTCATCGCCTGCACGGCTTGTTTCCAGGTTTCCTCGCAGCCCGAATCGACCTCCAGAGATACAGAGATCCGCTCTCCTCGCCACGCAATATCTACCTCAAACAGGTCCAAGTCCTTGTTCAGGGTGAGTTCTCCCAGCACCTCATCGCTTAGAACAACCGGCCTGAGGTACTCCGCCAGGACCTCCTCCAGCTCCGGGCACGCAGCATCCTCCTCGAAGATTTCCACGATGAGGAACTGGTTGCGCCAGGAGGCGGTCATGCCCTCGGGCACTTCTTCAGACTTCTTCTTGCGCGCCTTCACGCGATAAATGACCTGCTCAGGAAAGCGACCTAGCACGTTACCCGCGGCATATTGCTCGTCACTCAAAGGGTAGACCAAGCGGCCTTGATTCACGTGCAGGGCACCAGTCGCACAGTCAACATACGCTAAGAAGTAGTGCGAGATGTCCCAGAATCCGTTCCTCTTGCCGGCACCTGCACCACCAGCGAGCAGAACAAGAATTTCCCGAGCATCCTCCTCGAAGGTACATTCCCATTCCGCTTGTGTCATGCGGTTTTTCGCACGCATGTACTCAAGTAAATTCATGTGGGTTCCTCCTTGAACGGCCAGGCGGGTACATTACAATGTAACGCTACACTACTCAAGGATCCGCGAGCTCAACACGCGCTTTGATCTACACATAGATCTGTTGGTTCATTGTGGTACTTGGCGGTCAATTGTAGATTCTCTGACAACGAAGCGCTCCGTTCCAAGCGCTAACTATTTGCCTCGCCCATGGCATCTCCCGTACTTCATTCCACTTCCGCATGGACAGGGTTGATTCCTCGCGATTCTTCCATACTGTTCTACATACTTGGCGACTCGAAAATCACCCATTCGCTCGCCGCGCCTTCTCAGTTCGCCAAAACGAGATGAAGGGATCTGAGAAAGGGTGATTGTTCGCATATCAACCGTTTGGAGGGCTAGGCTCGTATCGAATCTAAACGACAACAACATGCGTTCGTCTTCTCTGTTCGCAAGAAGGACGGTTGCAACATAGTCGAACATTTCTTGATCAGACATAACGTCAGACAATTCATCTTGAAACACGAAACACGTCAGACGAAGTGAATTCCCGGTGCCTGAGAAGGAAAGAACGACCTGTCTGCCAGTTGTGGCTTGTCTCTCCAGGGACATTTCAATGCCGTCAGATAGTTGCTCACGTGCTTCGCTGGAGAAATCAAGCAGGTACAAGGAAACGTGAACAGCTTGAGGATTGCCAGAGCTGAGCAACACGTCAATTATTTCACGAAAGCGCTTAGGCATACTTTGCCGAGGCTTCCGAAGCTGGGGCGAAAAAGTGCCAAGCCGCTCGAAATATTCGTCCAATTCCTCTCTGTAACCTGAGACATAAATGGTCTTATCTTTCGCGACGCTGTCAACTTCTAGCGAATAACAATTATGCGCAATGTACATGCCAAGGTGGTCGAGTTCGTCTTTGAGGATGAGCCTCTCATTGAGGGCCGCAATTTCTCTCTGTTTGAGGAAGTGGAGGAATTCTAGCGGATTATCAAAGTATTCCCTGAAAGTCATGAGGTCGTCGATTGCGATGCAAGACACGCCTTCTTCAAGGTCTAAAAAACCAAGTTTCTCTGCACAAGCCGCATAAGTGTTAATGTTGTCTACCGTTACGGAGAGGCAGAAGATGCTCTTGATGTCCGAGATATCAAGTATTTGCTTCGGCTGCATATGCTCGTCGTAGAGGACCAATTTAGTGTTGGAACGGCGAATATAATCTCTCATCTGAGCACATTGACTATTTGCTTTTCCTATCAGCTCTTTATAGCGGTTGATGTGCGAAGCGTAACCCGACACCGGCGGAGCATCAGTAAAGCTGCCAGCTTTAACTTCGATCACCAACAACGCATCTCTATACCTAATCAGAAGGTCGTTTTCACTTCGATGCTTCTTGCTGCCGTAGTAGTTATCCCTATGCGTGGAGCACCCTGGAAGCATCTCCTTGAAAACCGATTCGACCATTCTTTCACTAGCCTCTTTTTGCCTTTGCTGCCATCGCTCTGAATAGCCGAAATCGGTACGCAGAATTAATTTCTGGATTACCCTATAGAAATTATCGGTAAGCGAGTAGTAGTCGAAGCAGTAGCTATCTCCGCCTATCTTGATGAATGGCCGATCTACGATCGGAAGCGTAACTATCGGCCAATACTGCATTTCTCCTTCTTCGAAGAAACAAGCCTCACCCGGAGCAAACGACAGGGCATCGATAAAAGCCTCGGGCCAACCAGTAATCCTAGTGACATTGAATAAGCTCACGGAGAACGCGTCTTCAACTGCTTTCACATCCTCGTCAGGAATACTCGAAATATCGAAGTCGTCAGCCAATCTTGCCTTGTCACAAAGCTTCCTCAAAGCATCCAGGCCTTCAAGTCGGCCGTTTAACAACGCTATTTCAATTTTTTCATATCCAGCGACCACTTCATTTGCCGTCACACCGAACAATTTTTGAAATTCATCATCGTGAGCGAGCACAAGTGGCCGAAGATAATCAATCTGAAGGAAGCGATATCTATTCCCTCTAACCATATGCATTAATTGAGCTTCGAAGGCCAGCTGACTTGTTTCACTGTCATCTCCGAGCTCCCAGTACCGGTACGACAAGTATTTTAGCGACTTAAAAAACAGTATTTTTTGGTCATCAACATACCTATGCGCCAGTCGGTCAATATCTTCATCAGAGACATGGGCACAGATTGTGTTATCCGTTGCAGCGATGAGACTTTGCAGGTATTCGACGGGACGGGACGGCACATCATCTTGCCTGTAGAAGAGGACATCACCTTCAGGGATAGGATTACTGAAAGTCGTGATATCGCTAACTGCCATTAGCAATATCTCTTGTCGATCAATTTGAATGTATCTTCGAATAGATTCGATGCGCTCGTTAATTTCTTCAGCCAGCTGTTTCATTCCGGCCGACGCTTCATTCTTAATTTCATTGCCATTCACATTTGCCCCTTGGAACACAACGCGCCACACCATTAACCCAGACGAACGCTAAGTCAAACACCTTGCCATTTCAGTTCTTATACTATTTGCCGCAGAGCTTAACTGCCAATGTTGGTCAACTCTTCGAGAACGGCCTTTGCCGTCTTGCAGCACTCTTGAAACGAAATTCCTTTTGCGAACGGATTCTTCCTCACATACTTCACCCACTGCGCTTGCATGACTGCGTCGCCGGCAACATCGTCGAGCACCTCTGCCCAGCGCTCAATGGCGGCTTGACTATTCCTTTTCTCGCACGTCGACACCAAAGCGTTTTTCAACATTCCCATATCGACATCACTTCTTTTGACTCCCAGCAGGACATGGATGTCATAGAAGTCTCGCGGGCGAGTGTTGGCAACGCCGCGGGATACCACGGTCTCAAGTTTCTCCGCAAGCACCGTCTCAATCGGGTAGGCCATGAGGCTGATAACGCCCTCATCAAAGAGGAGCGGGTAGCTATATTCCACCGCGTCCGGCGTAATCCGGTCACCAGTGGTAACGTCCACTGTCAGTGGGATCACCATGGGCGCGTAGATCCCCTTCAGGTGCACACGAATACCCGTGTACTCACCGGTCTCCCGAATGTCTTCTGTCCTGTCGAACTCGAACTTCCAGTCATCGTCTGCTTGCACCGCTGCAATGTCACGGAACGCTCTTTCTGCGGATTCGTGAGTAAGGGCGAACCCTCTGACCGTCGTATCCAGGTCCATTGTGGTCCTTGACCTGACGCCGACAAGGGAGGAGATGAGCACGCCTCCCTTGATAATGACGTTATTCCTCCACTTCGATCTCGAGAGGCGTTCGAGCATCCTCTCGAGGAGGTAGCTCTGCATGAGCGCTTGCGCAGGGATACCCGCCTCCTTGGCCATGCTATTCACGCGCACCTTAAGCTGCATTGTATTCCTTGTCCTCACAGCAGCACCTCCAGGTAGTTCCGGATCTTCCTCTCGACGCCGAGCTTGCGTGCGTACTCGATGAGCTTCGCTAAATCTCTCTTTGGGCTTCTGACATAGGTCTGCATCGCCGGGGTAACTACCTGCGAATCGACCATACGCTGCCCCCTGACCAGGTCACAAAGCGTTCTCTCCAAGACGTATGCCCTGACGGCGTTGCCGTACTGGGTAGTCAGTTCTACCAACCCTAGCTCGAGCACTTCATCAGCACAGGAACGGCAGACTATCCCCAGCTCTCTGGCGGGTGTGGCATTGTAAGTTCTAGGAAAGGTCATGGTGAGCGAAAAGGGCGCACGGTCGGTCATACCATGCAGGAAGAGCGCCGTGTCATCGGAAAATACACCGCGCGAGAATCGGTGCTGGGCAACGAAGTATGGGTCCTCCCATGTCTCCGGAAGAGCGTAGAGGCCGCGTCCAGCTTGAACAAGCTCTCCTTTATCAACTGCCTCAGTGAGCTTCCTTCTGGGAATGCCAGCTTCAGTGGCCTGCGATGCAGACACGTAGCCGTTCTGCCCTTTCGCAATCTCAATTAAGGTCATAATCGCCTCTTTTTAGCTCGTACATCTATGCGGAATATTACCACATATTAAGCATAGATGTACGCTTTTGGGTGATTGAGCCTCAAACTTCCACAAGAGAGCTTGAACAAGAGAATTGGACCCGGGAACACTCGCCAGAGCGCTCCCGGGCACACACGTTTAAACCGACGCGGAAGGTTTACTCCCACTCGATGGTGGCCGGGGGCTTGGAGGTCACGTCGAGGACGACGCGGT
>ERZ773196.2191-NODE-2191-length-10249-cov-5.479498_pt1 | contig 10249 bp, 8 predicted proteins | sample MGYA00581009_ERZ773196 | MGnify/ENA primary metagenome ERZ773196 (study PRJEB29015, sample SAMEA2738162) | human oral metagenome | biome: human oral; feature: human-associated habitat; material: saliva | place: China | collected 2243 ...
AAAACCGATCAGGGCAATGTTTTTTCTTCCCTCCATTTTCCGCCAAAGATTTATATATTCTTCTATTCCGAGCTGCCCGGGAGCCGAGGCGGAAAAAGCCTGCACAAAGCTGTGTTTTGAGCCGGAAAGACTTCCCAACACCCGGGAGCTCTTTCCCATTTCTCCCATTGACATACAGATTAAGTTTCTTTCCGGATGCTTATCCTTCCATTCCCGAGAGGCCAGCATAAGATTCAAAACATCCGCTTCCTGTCTTGGCATACAGGCCAGTTTCACCGTGTCCGTTCCATAGGAAGCCAGAGCGCTGAGAATCTCTCTACATTCTCCCCGGCTGGGTGTCTTTTGAAAATCATGGTAGGAGGCAATGCATTTTCCTCCCAGCTGCAAAATCATGGCGTGGCAGTCTAAAAAAGCCTGCCGACCTTTACTGTCCAGCTCCACTTCTAAATCGATATAATCCGGATAGCCGCTTTCCATGGCCATCATATTCAGTTGAAAATAAGATTTATCATAGGGGAAGAAACCTCCCTGACGCTCTGTACGAATCGTAAAAATCAGCTTCTTCTCTCCTAAAATTCTCCGAAGCTCTCCCAGAAAGTTTCCTAACTTCTCCTCACGCTTTTTCAGACAGTCATAGCGAATTTCCACCCCGTAAAGAAATGGATACAGGGGATGCAGGGCTAATGCCTTGGCATCCCTTATAAAATCCTTTTCAGAATCCCCTGTTAAAGGTACAATCATTCCCATTTTCCCTCTTCTCCTTTTCCGCTGTGAACGCCTGATATCTGCACTTTTTCCTATGTATGCTTTTTATATGGAGACTTTTCCCATTCGACTAGGCCATTGCCGCAATTTCTTCTTGAAAGAGAGCATGCTTTCTCTGATAAGCTAAAAGAAAGGGTTTTTCCAAAATTCTTTTGAGAAGAATATGAAAATACTTTTCCTTCCCCATAGGCTTTACCAGTACAGTAGCTACCTCCGCACGATTTCCTCCCAGGATATCCGTAAACAGCTGATCGCCGAAAAAGAGCGCCTGCTCCTTTGCAATCCCAAACTGCTCCACCGCCTGTAAATACGCCTTCGCTTTCGGCTTTCCCGCATTGGGAATAACCAAATCCGCATGAACCCTGTCTTGAAATGCTCCCACTCTTTCTACTCCGTTGTTGGAAAGCACCGCTGTTTTGAAACCGGCAGCCTTCATCCGTTGAAACAGGGCGACCGTTTCTTCTCTGGCAGGCTCATCATGCAGCACCAAAGTATTATCAATGTCAAAAAGCAATGCTCGATAGCCCTTTTGATACAGCTTTTCAAAGTCTAAGGTGTAGATGGAAGAAATGGAAAAACAGGGAAATAGTGCAAATGTCTTATTTTTCAAGTTCTTTTCCCTCCGTCTTTAAGCCTCCTCCAAGAAGCTTTCCGATTTCCTCCATAAAGGTGTTGATATCTTTAAATTCTCTGTAGACAGAAGCAAAACGCACATAGGCCACCTGATCCAGGTTTTTCAACCTTTCCATCACCATTTCCCCGATGGTATCGGTGCTGACCTCCTTACTCTCCTGATGAAAAATTACACTTTCAATCTCATCCACCAAGGCGGAGATTTGCTTAGGAGAAATGGGGCGCTTATGGCAGGAACGAAGAATTCCCCCTTCCAGCTTGGAACGGTCATAGGGAACGCGACTTTCGTCCTTTTTCACCACCATAAAGGGAAGGGTTTCCGTCTTCTCGAAGGTGGTAAAACGCTTTCCGCAAACCTCACATTGTCTTCTTCTGCGGATGGCCGTATTATCATCAGCCGGACGGGAGTCAATGACTCTGGTATCCTCCGCGTTACAAAAGGGGCACTTCATACTTCCTCCTTATTCCTCATAGTCGGTATACTGTCTTCTGGCTTCTTCAAAACTCATTTTATGATTGGGATCCCGCTTGCTTTCCTCATCGCTTTCAGGCTTGCTTTCCACATCGCTTTCAGGCTTATTTTCCTCATCGCTTTCAGGCTTATTTTCGATGGTAGCCTCCTGCTTCGCCTCTGTGGCTTCCGTTCCCGCGGCAGGGGTATCTTGCTCCACCCCGCCGGCTTCCATTCCTTCCCCGGCAGTCTCCGACGCTCCAATCAAGTTTCGCTCTTCCTGGTCCTCGGAGATTACCACAGAAAAGCCTCCTTCATTTTCATTAGGCTGTTCTGTAGAAACAGATTCAACTATTGCGGACTGTTCTGTAGAAGCTCCTTCAACTGTTGCGGACTGTTCTGTAATAGCCGCATCGACTGTTGAGGGCTGCTGTTCGGAAACCGCAGGCTCTTCATGTCTCTGATAGGCGTCTCTGTTCGTAGCGCTTATCGTTGAAAAATCCCCTGCTCCCTTTCGATAAATTAAAGCCTGCACAAAGCCCATGTAAGGAAGCAGATAAATGGATAAATACAAAAACAACACAAAAATGGGTAAAGCCGGAGATTTTAGAATAAAGGACCACATTACCGCAATAAATCCGGCAACGGAAGTTACCAAAGAAAAATACAGAATTTGACGGAAATAAGAGAACTTCTGGCCCTTCATTACCGCAACACTTTTTTTCATATTCTGCCAAAGACTATTTCCCTCTCCATCCCAGACGGTAAAGAAGGTCATATCAAAGAAAAGGGAGAAGAAGATTAAAACCGCAAAGCTTACTCCGTAATAGGACCAGTAAATGAGTCCTTCTCCCAAGAAGTAATCTATCGCTTCCTGCCCTAGGGAAATCACCGTGGAAAAGAGAAAAGCCAAGATACTAAAGCCCAGCATTCTTCCCAACAGAGGGAAGGAATTAGGATGAAAGCCGTAAAAAATCATAGCGGCATTCACCTTCTTTTCTCCCCTGGACATCTCCAGCAACATTTTTCGAAAAGAGAATCCCAATACAATAAAGTAAAAAATACACACAAAAACATATAAAGCAAAAAGGATTCCCGTAAGGCTAAGACCGATTCCTCTCCTTAGCTCTCCCAAAGAAAAATCTCCGGTAAAGAGGATGAAAGGGTTAAGGAGAGAAGAAAAGAGCATGGTCAAAAGAACGAAGCCCAATAATCCTGCTATATAGGAAAGAAAAATCGTAAACCAATTTTCCCTCCAAAATTTTCTTGCCACTCTTCTCATGTCTTTATTTTTCATATACAAAAATCCCTTCTGCAAATCAAAATGGGACTATGAAAAAGGGAAGTCGGGATTCCCCTTTCCGCTTTTTTCACAGTCCCATGTTCACTTTGTTTTTATTGAATAGGTACTACTCCGCCATCATACTTCTTGTTGATAAAGTCCTGAATTTCCTTGGACTGTAATACTTCCACAAGAGTCTTTGCCCATTCTGCATCCTTATTCTTCTCTGCTACGGCAACGATGTTTGCGTAAGTCTGAGCAGCCTCGGAATCAGCCTTCTCCACAACTAAAGCATCAGATGGCTTAAGGTTTGCCTGAAGTGCAAAGTTTCCGTTCATACAAGCAAAGTCTACGGAATCCAGAGAACGAGGAATCTGTGCAGCCTCTACCTCATATAACTCGATGTTGTGAGGATTCTCTACCACATCCTGCTTGGTTGCGGTAAGACCTGCCCCATCCTTTAATTTGATGATACCGTTGTCCTGAAGCAGTAACAGCGCTCTTGCCTCATTGGTGGTGTCATTAGGAACCGCAATCTTAGCGCCGTCCTTAATCTCCTTTAAGTCCTTAGACTGTCCTGCGTAGATACCGAATGGCTCATAGTGAACCTTTCCTACGGAAACAACCTTGGTATTCTTTTCCTTATTAAACTCCTCTAAGTAAGGAAGATGCTGGAAGTAGTTGGCATCGATTTCTCCCTGATCTGTAGCCAGGTTTGGCTGTACATAGTCGTTGTAGGTAACGATTTCGATTTCCACGCCCTTCTTCTTTAAAGCATCCTTTGCAGCCTCTAAAATCTCTGCATGGGGGCTGGGGGTAGCACCGATTTTAATCTTTACGGTCTCTCCCGCTTCAGCCTTCTCTGTAGCTTTCTCTGTTTCTCCGGCCTTCTCGGAAGCCTTTTCAGAAGCCGCCTGGGTCTGCTTCTCACTCTCCGCCTTAGTTTCTGCCTTCTGTCCTCCACATGCTACAAGCCCAAAGGCCAAAGCAAGGGATGCCACAAGCACGCCAATTTTCTTTTTCATAAAACTCCTCTTTCTCTCCCCTTAGGGAGAATCCTTTCCTTCCCATAGGAAAATGTTCTTCTACTCCATTCCTTGGGTGTGCTCCCTGTTGAAAAGTCCTATTCAACTCCCCTATGGTATAAGAAAAAATAGAAAAAAGCAAGAACTCTGAATTTAATTCAATTTTATAAAATTTCCCTAAAGCCTCTATCCCGGCTTTTCCAAAGACTGCCGCTTTGCCTGAATATCTTAATTCAACTTTCCTCTTTTATCGCTGTACTTCGCCAGTCTCATCCAGAATTCCTGTACCAGCTGAACAATAAGCACCAGCACCACCACTGCAATCAGCATCATATCCGTCTGGTAACGATAGTAACCATAGTTTAAGGCAATGGCTCCCAAACCGCCGCCCCCTACAAAGCCCGCCATAGCGGAATAAGAAAGGATAGAGGTCATACAAATTGCCGCCCCCACATAGAGACTGGGTCTGGCCTCCGGAAGCAAGACCTTAAAAATAATCTGAAAGCTGTCGGATCCCATGGATTTCGCCGCTTCAATCACTCCGCTGTCCACTTCTTTCAAGGAAGATTCCACCATTCTGGCTATATAGGGTGCGGAAGCAATTACCAGAGGCGGAATAATCGCCTTAGGTCCCAGCGTCGTATGAACCAAAGCCTTAGTGATGGGAAGCACCATAACCAAAAGAATCAGGAAGGGGATGGTTCGGAAAATGTTAGTGAAAAATCCGAGAATCCCATGAATAATCTTATTCGGTGCAATACTGCCCTCCTCCGTTACCACCAAAATCACCCCCAATGGGATACCGATGGCATAGGAAATCAAAGTGGAAATACTTACCATATATAAGGTTGCCAATGTCTCCTTGGAAAAAAGTGCCAAAAGCTCCTTTAAACTCATGCTCATGAATGCACCTCCTCATACAGAATTCCTCTTTCCTTTAGGAAGCTGAGAATCTGGAATTCATCCTCCGGATTCTCCGGCAGCTCTATAATCATCTGCCCCATGGCAATATTATCCACATCTTTGGTATTGGCAAAGAGAATATTCACCGGTGCTTTGGCGGAAAGAATCATTTCCGAAATCACAGGCTCATGGGCGGAACGTCCGTCAAAAACCAAACGAATGCGCTTTCCGGTACCGAATCGAGTTTCCTTCTCTCCCTCTCCCAAAATCAGCTTTCTTCCGATTTCCGACTTAGGGGAACGGAAAACCTCCTTCACCGGGCCTGCTTCCGCAATCCGGCTGTGATCGATAATGGCCACCTCATCACAAATGGCTTCAATCACGGACATCTGGTGGGTAATCAAAATAATGGTCACCCCCATCTCCCGATTGATCTTCTTCAGCAATTCCAGAATCTGCTCTGTAGTTTTAGGATCCAAGGCAGAGGTCGCCTCATCACAGAGCAACACCTCCGGTTTTGTCGCCAAGGCTCTGGCGATGGCCACTCTTTGCTTCTGTCCTCCGGAAAGCTGGGAAGGGTGACTGTACTCCCTTCCCTCTAAACCCACCATCGCCAAAAGCTCCTTCGCCCTCTCCAGTCTTGCCTTCCTTTTCTTAACGTAGGAAATAGGACCGCCTTTATGGGAAATTTCCAGGGGGTAGCTGACATTTTTCAACAAATTCCTCTGCTCAAGAAGATTAAACTGCTGGAAAATCATGCCCATGTTCTGCCGCATAGCAAGAATTTCCCTTTGCTTCATGGAGCCCAGGCTCTGCCCCCGGAAATAAATCTGTCCACTACTGGGCTTTTCCAAGTAGTTGATACAACGAACCAAGGTGGATTTTCCGGCACCGGAAAGACCGATAATACCTTGAATGCTTCCTCTTCGGATGGACAAATCAATCTGATCCAATGCCACAAAGTCCTCACCGTCGGTTTTAAAGGTCTTGCCAAGCCCCTTGATTTCTATAATATTTTCATTCTTCAACTCTTCCCCGGAACCCTCTGCTGTATAGTTCTCTTTCGGAAGAGCCTCGTTTTTCACAATCGCTTCTGTCATTTTATCTTCCATAAATATCCCGGTGCTTCGCCGGATTATTGGCAAAGCGCCAAAATTGCCTCTCCGTAAATTTCTGCCGCCAAAAGTAGATCCTTTACCTTAATCCACTCATCAGCCCCGTGCATTCTGGTGTCCACATCCGGAAGAACCGCTCCGAAGGCTACGCCATTTTCCACATCATGCACATAGGTACCGCCACCGATTGCCAGGCACTCTCCCTTTAATCCGGTCACCTTCTCGTAAACAGAGAGAAGATTCTGTACAAAGGGGGAATCGGAGGGTACATAGTGGGGAGGAATCATTCCCTTGGTTTCAAATTGGAAGCCCTTGGCTTCTACATTTTTTCTTGCGGTATTTACACAATTCTCCTCCGTAGCACAGATAGGCACACGGGAATCATAGGTAAAACGAAGCTCTTCTCCGTCAATGGCATAGATATCCAAGGTACAGGTTAAATCCTTACTTTCCTTATCCTCCATCTTAATACCCAAGCCGGAGCCGTCGGTCTTTCCATAAGGGAAAAGTTCCAAAAGATGCTCTAAATCCTGCTTCAGCTCTGCTCCGATAGAGGGAAGCTTTGTGGCAAAAATCACCGCTGCAAGACCTGCATTTTTTCCAAGGTAAGGAGTTGCCGCATGGGCGGAGGTTCCGATTACCGTAACCTCATTGCCGTTTTTACTGATCTTTACCTGACACTGCTCTTCCACCGCCTGCTTTGCAGCTTGGAACTCCTCTTCTCCTAATGCAGAGAAAACAAGTACAGCTTTCTGCGGTACCGCATTTACCGCAATTCCCGCCTTTAAGGAAAGAAGACTGCTCTCCTCCTTCCCTCTTTTCTTGAAAATTGTTCCTCTGAACTGTCCCTTTTCCACGTTAATGATGGGGAACTCCGCATCCGGAGTAAAGCTCATCTCTCCCGCCTTCTCCCGGGCATAGTAATACTCCAAATCCTTGGAACCGGTCTCTTCATTGGTTCCCATAATCATACGAATTCCCTTCTTCAGGGGGTAGCCAAGCTCCTTTACCGCACGCATAGCATAAAGTCCCGCAAGCATCGGTCCCTTATCGTCACTGACGCCACGTCCGTAGACAATTCCATCCTTTTCCAGCATTTTAAAGGGCTCGGTAATCTCCCAACCTTCTCCTGCAGGAACCACATCCAAGTGTGCCAAGATATCCAGACTTCTGGGAAGCTTTGCATCCAAATCCGCTGTTCCCACATAGTTTTCCATATTGTTTACGGAGAAACCATATCCTTCGCAAAGGGACAATGCCTCCTCTAAAGCCTTCTTGGGGCCTTCTCCGAAGGGGGCTCCCGGCTTTGTCTCTCCCTGCACGGAATCGATGGCAATCAGTCTGCCTAAGTCCTTAACGAATTCCTCCTCATGCTCTGCCAACCAAGTTTTGATACTCTTTTCCATAAGGTCCTTCCTTTCTTTGTGCTTAAACCATGTATGCCGTTACTTATACCTTTATGCCCTTAGACTTTAATGGCCTATAGTATCCATTTATGCCCTTAGGTTTATTTTCCTATATTATGCCTCATGTCTTAAGGCTTGTTCACTGATTATTGTTTTTCTTCCATTTTTTAGTTTCTGGAGAACTCGCTGAGCTTTAGATTTTCATTTCTATCCAAAACCATACCGATGGACCAGGGATGGGCGAAAAGAAGTAGGGGTCTATCCTTTAAGTCCTTTACCAGCTTCATATCAGAGGTTCCGGAAATGGCGGAAACATCGATTTCCGTATAATTTTCAATCCAGCGAATATGTTCGTAGGGAAGCATTTCCAATCGCACCTCTACATTATACTCGTTTTTCAGACGGTAGGTTAATACTTCAAATTGCAGGGATCCTACAACGCCTACAATAATCTCCTCCATACCGCTGTTATACTCCTGAAAAATCTGAATTGCACCTTCCTGCGCAATCTGAGAAACCCCCTTTAGGAACTGCTTTCTCTTCATGGTATCAATCTGTCGTACTCTGGCAAAATGCTCCGGAGCGAAGGTAGGAATTCCCTCATAGACAAACTTTTTGTTGGAAAGCTCCAGGGTATCTCCGATAGAAAAGATTCCCGGATCAAAAACACCGATAATATCTCCTCCATAGGCCTTATCCACGATTTTTCGCTCGTCTGCCATCATCTGGGTAGGCTGGGAAAGCTTCACCTTTCTGCCTCCCTGAATATGGTTTACTTCCATTCCCGCATCAAACTCTCCGGAGCAGATCCGCATAAAAGCCACTCTATCACGGTGCTTAGGGTCCATATTGGCCTGAATTTTAAAGACAAAGGCGGAAAATGCCTCTTCCACCGGATCAATCATGCCCTGGTCGGACTTTCTGGGAAGGGGAGACTTGGTCATCGCCAAGAAATGCTGTAGGAAGGTCTCCACACCAAAGTTGGTTAAGGCGGAGCCGAAGAATACCGGAGTAAGTTCTCCCGCATCCACTCTCTTTTCATCAAAGGCATCTGCAGCGCCATCCAAAAGCTCCAAATCCTCCTGTAGCTTTTCAAAATACTCGGCAGAAATATGATTGGGAAGCTCCGGATCCTTATAATCAAAAACTTCCTTCTCAACTGCCTTCTTTCCTCCCGCATTACTGTGGAAGAGACTGACCTGCTCTGTTTCTCTGTCATACACGCCCTTAAAGTTATGTCCGCAGCCGATAGGCCAGTTAATAGGGCAGGTTCTGATTCCCAATACCTCCTCAATTTCATCCAAAAGGGCATAAGGATCTCTGGCCTCTCTATCAAACTTATTGATGAAGGTAAAAATAGGGATATGTCGCATAACACAGACTTTAAAGAGCTTAATGGTCTGGGGCTCCACACCCTTTGCTCCGTCAATGACCATCACCGCACTGTCTGCCGCCATCAAGGTTCTATAGGTATCCTCCGAGAAATCCTGATGTCCCGGGGTGTCCAGAATGTTAATGCATTTTCCGTCGTAGTTAAACTGAAGCACGGAGGAGGTTACGGAAATTCCTCTTTCCTTCTCAATCTCCATCCAGTCGGATACCGCATGCTTTGCGGACTTTCTTCCCTTTACCGTTCCTGCCAAGTTGATGGCACCTCCATAGAGAAGAAACTTCTCTGTAAGGGTGGTTTTTCCTGCGTCCGGGTGGGAAATAATCGCAAAGGTTCTTCTTTTTTCAATTTCTTCTCTTAAATTCGCCATGGTTCTCCTATTTATATTTACAAACACTTAGTTCAAGCCTAACTAACCTGCCTTTTGTATTTTAACCTTTTTGTATTTTAGCCTTTTTTTCTCTTTACATCCAAGGAATCCTTAGATTCCTCCTATTACGATAAAAAAGGCTATGCCCAAGGGACATAGCCTACTTTCCGCTTTTATCTTCTCCGAAGGAAATCCGGAAGATCGATGTTGTTTTCTCTTCCTGTTCTAACTCTGCTGCTTGGGCTTTCTGTATTCTCTACAGGTCTGGAAAGATTGACTTGCGGAGTCGGTGTATATCCTCCAATATTAGCCTGACTGTTCTCTACAGGCACCTCCGGTCTTTGAGAAAGTCCGGGAGCAACAGGTCTTTGATTGCTAAGGAAAGAAGGAAGTCCGGGAGTAGCATTGCTTCCTGTTCCGGTATTGTTGGCAACGGAAGGAGTAATCTGTGGAGTCTGTGTATTTACCGTTCTGACAGTTTCTACAGTCTTGGTTCTCTCCTTGATACCGGTAGCAATAACGGTGATGGATACCTCATCCTGACTATCCTCATCATACATAGCACCGAAGATAATGTTGGCATTCTCGCCTACCAGCTCTTCTACATAGGAAGCCGCATCATTTGCCTCGATGAGACTGATGTCTCCGGAAATGTTGATGATAACATCGGTAGCGCCCTCGATGGTGCTCTCCAAAAGCGGAGAAGAAATCGCAATCTTTACCGCTTCGATAGCCTTGTCATCACCCTTGGCCTTACCGATACCCACATGGGCAATTCCCTTGTCCTTCATAACGGCAGAAACATCTGCAAAGTCCAAGTTAATCAGTCCGGGTACATTGATCAGGTCGGTAATTCCCTGTACGGACTGCTGTAATACTTCGTCAGCCTTCTTTAAAGCTTCGGGAAGG
>ERZ773196.2192-NODE-2192-length-10243-cov-66.192678_pt1 | contig 10243 bp, 9 predicted proteins | sample MGYA00581009_ERZ773196 | MGnify/ENA primary metagenome ERZ773196 (study PRJEB29015, sample SAMEA2738162) | human oral metagenome | biome: human oral; feature: human-associated habitat; material: saliva | place: China | collected 2243 ...
AACAGTTTTTCTTTATCTACCTTCTATCAGGTATGATGGGAAATCTCTTTGTCCTAGTTTTTAGTCCCAATGCCATTACTGCGGGTGCTTCAACTGCCCTCTACGGTATGTTCGCTTCTATTGTCGTTCTTCGTTATGCCTCACGCAACCCCTATCTTCAACAGCTTGGTCAATCCTACCTCTCCCTCTTGGTCATCAACCTAGTAGGAAGTATTTTAATGCCTGGCATCAGCCTTGCTGGACATGTCGGGGGAGCTGTCGGCGGTGCATTACTAGCTATCGTCTTCCCAGTTCTAGGCGAACGAAAGATTTACAGCCCAGGTCAACGGGGTCTTGCAACCCTAGCTTTCATTGCTTTATCAGCTCTACTACTTTTTATCGGACTATTCTAAGAATAAGAAAAACCATTGGAAACTCTCTCAAAGAGCTTTATTTCCAATGGTTTATTTGAATCTATTTGAAAAGTAGTTTAAAACCCATTATTTTCGCTGAGTTCTTTGAACCAGTGGCCTGATTTTTTCAGGCGTCGTTCTTGCGTTTCAAGGTCAAGCTCGACTAAACCATAACGGTTTTTATAGCTATTGAGCCATGACCAGCAATCGATAAAGGTCCAGATCAAGTAGCCTTTACAGTTGGCACCATCTTCAATGGCACGATGAAGCTCACGAAGGTGACCTTTGACAAAGTCAATGCGGTAATCATCCTGAATCATACCATTCTCACGGAATTTATCTTCACCTTCAACGCCCATCCCATTCTCTGTCAACATCCACTCGATATTGCCATAATTTTCCTTGATGTTTTGAGCGATATGGTAAATCCCTTGCTCATAGATTTCCCAACCGCGGTGCGGATTAATCTTACGACCTGGCATGACGTAAGGTTCATAGAAATGCTCTGGCAAGAGTGGACTGTCAGGATGCTTAGCAAAACGCGGCGCCATGACACGCAAAGGTTGGTAATAATTGACTCCTAGGAAGTCAACGGTGTTCTCGCGTATAAGTTCTAACTCTTCGACTGTGTACTCTGGTAACAAGTCATGCTCAGCCAAAATTTCTACCAACTCTTCTGGATAAGCTCCTAAAACAGACGGATCTAGGAAAGATTGAGCTTGGAATAGATCAGCAATGCGTGCAGCTTTCACATCCGCAGGATGCTGGCTACGTGGATAGGCTGGTGTTAAGTTGAGGACAATCCCAATCTTAGAGCCCGGTAAGACTTCATGACAGGCCTTAACGGCAAGAGTGCTGGCTAGTTGGGTATGATAGGCAACCTTAACCGCCGCTTTAGCATCTACCTTATGAGGATAATGGGCATCATAGAAATAGCCGAACTCTACAGGAACGATAGGTTCATTGAAGGTAATCCATTGGTCCACAAGGTCGCCATAAGTCTCAAAACAGAAGCGAGCATAGTCTTCATAAGCCTTAATAGTTGCCTTATTTTCCCAACCATCCCCATCTTCTTGAAGGGCAAAAGGCAGATCAAAATGATAGAGATTGACTAAGAGACGGATTCCCTTGGCCTTAATAGCTTCAAAGACCTGACGGTAAAAAGCCACTCCTTGAGGATTGACTTCTCCACGACCCTGTGGGAAAATACGAGACCACTGGATTGAAGTCCGAAAGGCTGTATGACCTGTTTCTAACAATAGTTCGATATCTTTTTCCCAATTTTCATAGAAGGTCGATGTCTTATCTGGTCCAATCCCATTATAGTAGCGATTTGGCTCTACTTGGTACCAATAATCCCAGAGATTATCTCCCTTGCCGTCTCCAGGCACTCTTCCTTCTGTCTGTGGCCCAGAAGTTGAGGAACCCCAGACAAAATCCTTTGGAAATTTTAGCATAGCTCTACCTCTTTATTTACTCTTTTTATGTTTATTTTATCTCATTATAGAGAAAAAACAAGGCAAAAACTAGTTACATTTTTGTCTTGTTTTTCTTCTGATTATAGATTTTATTTATTTGTTTGTTAGGATTTCAAGGGTTTCAAGCAAGCTATCTGCGTGAACTTCGATTGTATCTCCTGTCGCCTTAATCTTCACTTCTACGATTCCATCCGCTGCTTTTTTACCAACAGTGATACGGATTGGAAGACCAATCAAGTCGCTATCGCTGAATTTAACACCGACACGTTCGTTACGGTCATCCGTCAAGACTTCGTAGCCTTTATCTACCAAAGCTTCTTCGATACGATTTGTCAATGTAAGACTTGCTTCATCCTTGACATTAACCGGAATCAAGTGCACATCAAATGGCGCCAATTCTTTAGGGAAGTTGATTCCCCAAGCGTAACGATATTCACCTTTTGGAGTTTTGTTAACAAAGAGGCGAGCGTGTTGCTCCATGACTGCTGAAAGGAGACGGCTCACACCGATACCGTAGCATCCCATGATGATTGGCACAGCACGACCATTTTCATCCAAAACATCTGCTCCCATACTTGCTGAGTAGCGAGTTCCAAGTTTGAAGATGTGACCAATTTCGATACCACGGGCAAAGTTGAGAACTCCTTGTCCGTCTGGAGAGATTTCACCCTCACGAACTTCACGGATATCGACATACTCAGCAGTGAAATCACGACCTGGGTTTACACCAGTCAAGTGGTAGCCATCTTCGTTAGCCCCCACTACAGCATTACGACTATCTTGCACCTTGCGGTCAGCAATGATCTTAACATTTTCAGGTAGACCAACTGGTCCAAGAGAACCAAATTCAGCTCCCAACAATTCTTTCACTTCTGCCTCAGTTGCAGGTTCCAAGAAGTCTGCTCCAAGGTAGTTTTTAAACTTAACTTCATTGAGTTGGTCATTGCCGACAAGTAGAGCCACAACTGGCTCTTCGTCTGCGATATAAACCAAGGTCTTGATTGTTTGCTCTTCAGAGACATTCAAGAAGGCAGCCACTTCATCAATCGATTTGACACCTAGTGTTTCCACGCGAGCCACTTCATCTTCAGTCACAACACGATTGCTTGGTTTGTAGGCGTTGGTTGCCATTTCCAAGTTGGCTGCATAGCTGGATTCACTTGAGTAGGCAATGGTATCTTCACCAGAAACCATCCATTTGAGCAATTCTGCCTTGATTTCTTCTTGCACTTGATCAGGAATTTCGTCAAATGATGCAACAGACTTGTCTAATACCACCCAACGGTCAAGGGCTGTACGAGCAGGTGTGATAGCCATAAATTCTTGGCTATCCTTACCACCCATGGCTCCACCGTCACCGATGATGGCTTTAAAGTCCAAACCACTACGAGTGAAGATACGTTCGTAGGCCGCCTTGTACTCATCATAAGTAACATCCAAACTATCGTAGTTAGCGTGGAAGCTATAGCCATCTTTCATGATGAACTCACGGGTACGAAGAAGTCCATTACGTGGACGTTTTTCATCACGGTACTTAGGTTGGATTTGGTACAAATTCAGTGGCAATTGCTTGTAAGACTTGACAGAATCACGGACAATAGCTGTAAAAGTTTCTTCGTGAGTTGGCCCCAAGATGAAGTCTGACTTCTCACGGTTTTTCAATTTGTACAAGTCTTCACCGTAGGTTTCATAACGGCCAGATTCACGCCAAAGGTCAGCACTAAGAAGGGCTGGAGCCAACATCTCAACAGCGCCAATCTTGTCAAACTCTTGACGCATAATCTTCTTGGCTTTTTCGATAACACGGTTAGCAAGCGGTAGGTAAGAGTAAACTCCTGCTGATACTTGGCGAACATAACCAGCACGCAACATAAGGGCGTGGCTAATAACTTGAGCATCGCTTGGCATTTCGCGAAGCGTTGGAATAAGCATTTTACTTTGTTTCATAATGACTCCTCTAATTCTTAAAAGAAGGTTCGCATGATGTCATTCCAAGTTACGGCGATCATCAAAACGACCATAATGACAACTCCGACCAGAGTGACATAGGTTTCAATTTCTTGTTTTAGTGGTTTGCGACGGATAGCTTCTAGGATATTGAGCACGATTTTTCCACCGTCGAGCGCAGGGATCGGAATCAAGTTGAAGATACCGATATTGATGGAAATCATAGCCAAGAAGAACAAGACATTCTCAAGACCATTTTTAGCGGCATCACTGCTTGCCTTAAAGATAGCAACGGGGCCACCTAATTTATTCAAATCAGGTTGGAAGATCAAGCTTTTCAAAGCATTCAGGATGCGTAAAGCTGAATCAGCCGCAGTTGTAAATCCGCCCATAAACATAGACCAAATATCTGATTTGAGCCTTGGCTGAACACCCAGTATATAACGACCTTGGCTTTCTTCAGGTGTCACACTGACTTGTTTTTCAGTTCCATTTTCAGAAACCGTCACATCCAAAACGGGCGCTGTTTTGTCCTTGGTTTCTGCATCGACCGCCTGAATCAAATCTGACCAGTTTGAAATCTCATAACTGCCGACTTTAGTGATTTGGGCAGTATTTTCAACACCAACCTTAGCCAAAGCGCTATCTGGAATAATACTGAAGTTATTCGTTTGCGTATCACGGACGCCACCTTGCATGAAAATCAAGATCCAGAAAACGACGACTCCTAGGATAAAATTATTCATAGGACCAGCAAAGTTGGTAATCAATTTGCCCCAGACAGTCGCATTTTGATATTGGACGTCTAAGGGAGCGATACGAACTTCCGTTCCATCAGCTTCCACAATGGTCGCATCATGGTCTACTGAGAAAGTCTTTTCCTCTTCTAAGACCAAGCCTCTAATAAAGAGTTTATCCTCAAAATCAAACTGAGTGACCTGCATAGGCAGAGCTGTCTGGTCAACCTTTTTACCAGAGAGATTGATGCGTTTGACCTTACCATCCGCTGCCAATGTTAGGCTTGCAGGAGTTCCAGTCTTAATTTCTGTCGTATCTTCACCCCAACCTGCCATCCGAACGTAACCACCAAGTGGCAGGAGACGAATAGTATAAGCAGTTCCATCTTTTCCGATGTGGGCAAAGATTTTGGGACCCATACCGATGGCAAATTCACGAACCAAAATTCCAGATTTCTTAGCAAAGTAAAAATGTCCGAATTCGTGAACCACTACGATAATCCCAAAGACCAGGATAAATGTTAGTAATCCTATCATTTAATTTCTATTTACCTTTCCTTAAAATAAGCCAAAGAGGTGCATAATCGGGAAGACAGCCAGCATGCAGTCAAAACGATCCAGTACCCCACCATGACCTGGGATAAACTTGCCTGAGTCTTTGACACCAAAGTGACGTTTCATCGCACTTTCGATCAAATCCCCCAACTGACCAGCTATACTAAAGAAAATAGCAAAGACCATCATTTTGTAAATCCCATAAGGTAAAGCAACGGTACTATCAACTAGCATAAAAATCAAAGTCACTAGCATAGCAGCCACGATCCCCCCCATAGCACCCTCTATGGTCTTGTTAGGGGAAACTCTCGGAGCTAGCTTTCTCTTACCAAACTTCATTCCTACTAGATAGGCTCCACTATCGGTTGCCCAGACCATACAAAGTCCCAAAAGCGCCTTATCCAAACCTGCAATACGAGCATCGACCAAAGCATTAAAACCAAAGCCAACATAAAAACTCATGGCAATCGGAAAAACAGCATCCTCAATAGTATAGTTCTTGCTGAAGACTGTTGCCCCTAGTAAAATCAGTATCACGACACTATAAGCAACAACGTTCCCATCCACAGGCAAAAACTTCAGGTAGTTTTCCAAAGGAATAGTCAGAAAAAAGGTTGCTAGTAAAGTCAAGAGCCCTTCAGGCGTCATGGTATTTAAACCCTTCATGCGCAGTAACTCATGTACTCCCAACATAGCCACAATCCCCATGGCAATCTGGAGCCATAAGCCACCAATCGCCAAGATTGGGATAAAGATAGCCAAAGCCAAGATAGCAAAAAGGGTTCTCTTTTGTAAATCCTGTATCATAATATCTCCTAAACTCCTCCAAAACGACGGTTGCGACGATTGTACTCGATGATAGCTTCTTTCAAGGCTTCCTCATCAAAGTCAGGCCACAAGACATCCGTGAAATAGAGCTCGCTATAAGCAGCCTGCCATGGCAAGAAATTACTCAAACGAAGTTCACCGCTGGTCCGAATAATCAAGTCAGGATCACGCAAGACTTTTGGCAAATGTCCCGTAAAGAGATATTCCCCAATCAACTCCTCTGTGATATCACCAGGATTGATCTTAGCATCTAAAACATCCTGTGCAATCAACTTGACCGCTTGTGTAATCTCAGCTCGTCCGCCATAATTAAGGGCAAAATTAAGAATCAATCCTGTATTTAACTTAGTCAGCTCTTCTGCCTTTTTAAGAGCATCAAAAGTCTGCTTCGGCAAACGATCAGTCTCCCCAATCATTTGAATCTTCATGTTCTTCTGATGCAATTCGGGAACAAACTTATCATAAAATTCAACTGGCAGGTTCATGATAAATTTGACTTCCTGATCTGGACGGGTCCAGTTTTCAGTTGAGAAGGCATAGACCGTCAAGGCTTTGACTCCCATATCACTAGCAGCAATGGCTACCGTTCTCAAAGCATCCATCCCAGCCTTATGCCCAAAGACACGCGGTTGCATCCGTTTTTTAGCCCAACGACCATTACCATCCATGATAACTCCGATATGTGCTGGCACCATTGTGGGGGGTTCTGTTGCTTTATCTTTTTTTAAAAATCCAAACATGATTGTATTCCTATTCAAAAATCTATCGTTTCATTATACCATATTTTTCACTTTTCTTCTATTATCGTCTATCATTCTACGGCGAAATTTCCCATATATCTCCTATATTTCCAGTATATCAAGCCTTGCATTTCCTAAAGAAAGTTGATACAATAAAATCATAGAGATTCGATCCTTGTTCAGCCACAGGGATTTTTTATTGAAAGGATTTTATCATGTCAAAGACACTCCAACGTAAAAAACAATTGAGAAACAGCCTACGTCGCTCAAGTGCATTTTCAAGCACTGTAAACAAGGTTGTCGAAGAAACAAAAAAAGTTGTAAAACATGCTGAAAAAGCAGCAAGCGATGCAGGTAAAGCTGTCTCTAAAAAGGTTGAAAAAACTGTAGAAGCAACCAAAGAGCAAGCTCAAAAAGTTGCTACTTCTGTAGAAGATTTCGCAGCGAATCTGGGCGGACTTTCAGTTGACCGCGCTAAGACTTTCTACGATGAAGGTATCAAGTCTGCTGCTGACTTCAAAAACTGGACAGAAAAAGAACTCCTTGCCTTGAAAGGAATCGGTCCAGCAACAATCAAGAAATTAAAAGAAAACGGCATTAAGTTCAAGTAATCTTTCTTGTTCCTTGCTTTTCCGTCAAAAACTTGTTAAAATATAGCCATTAGAGGTGTTTTGAGTCCCACATTTTACAGAAAGTGGCGGTGCTGAGAAGTCCACAAATGTGTCAAAACTGGTTGCTAATGGATGAGATTTAAAAATGAAATATAAATCTTTTTGTTTCCTTTTAGGACTAGACAGCGAGTTGCAGGCTGTACTTAAGTACGGCAAGACGAGCTAACGACGTCATAAAAGAGAAACAAGAAGATTAAAGTTGCGGGCATCTGCCCGAAATTGGGTGGTACCGCGGATTAACACATTCGTCCCTGTCAGATTGATGGCAGGGGCGATTTTTATTTTAGACCCCTAGCCAAAGGAGGTTGTCATGAAACAATCTTTTAACACCAGCAAGCTCTACTATGGTTTTCCTATCTTCATTTTGGGCTATCAGGACCAGAACTTTGGGCACAATATCACGACCTGCAGTTCCTCTTATAGTCTGGGAGATTGGTTGGTCATCGGTGTTGGTGCTGAGGAAAATGCAGCCGACCAGATTAAGCATTATCGACAGTTCAGCGTGAACATCCCTGACGAAAACCTCATGCTTGAGATGGAGCAGGCTGGCTTTATCAGCCATCGAGAGAAATTGAAACACCTAGGGCTTGACTACGAGATTTCTGAACGGACTCAGGCTCCAATTTTGGAGGCTTGTCCAGTCGTATTGGACTGTCAGGTAGATCGGATTATCGAGGAAGATGGCATCTGCCATATCTTTGCTAAGATTATTGAGCGACTTGCTGATCCAGAGTTCTTGGATGACAAGGGGCATTTTATAAATGACCGCTTTGCGCCGACTTACTTTATGGGGGACGGCCACCAGCGCGTTTATCGTTATCTAGACGACCGAGTCGATCCCATGGGAAGCTTCATCAAGAAAGCGAGGAAGAAGAATGACAAGAACTGAACTGCCAGAACAAATCGAAACGGAGCGGCTGGTCTTGCGAGTCCGAACAGTGGCTGATGCCGAGGATATCTTTGACTATGCCAGTCGTCCAGAAGTCTCTTACCCAGCAGGGTTTCCACCTGTCAAAACCTTGGAAGATGAGATTTATTACCTAGAACATATCCTTCCCGAGCGTAATCAAAAGGATAATCTCCCAGCAGGCTATGGAATTGTGATTAAAGGGACCGATACAATCATTGGTTCTGTCGATTTCCCCCGTCGCTACGAAGACGATGTGCTGGAGATTGGCTATACCTTGCACCCAGACTATTGGGGCCGAGGTTATGTGCCAGAAGCAGCCCGTGCCTTGATTGATTTAGCTTTTAAAGAATTGAACCTACACAAGATTGAACTAACTTGTTTTGGTTACAACCTTCAAAGTCAACGAGTTGCGGAAAAATTAGGATTTACCCTTGAAGCTCGTATCCGAGATCGCAAAGATGCCCAAGGGAATCGCTGTGATGATTTGAAATACGGCTTGCTGAAGAGTGAGTGGGGGAGTTTAAACTGTTAAATGAGGGAGGTAATTTTTGAAATTAATGTGTTTTCTTGAGACCGATGATAGAGTAAGGAAGTTTTTTGTTCAAGTTTGGAAAATATGTTTGAATGCGCTTGCTTTTTTTCCTATACTGTCCCTTGTATCTATTTTAGGATTAACACTTCCCGCATTTTTATTAAGCTTATTTTTTAGCAAGGATATTACATTTTCTATTCTGGAGATAATAACTTTTTTGTCTTTGATATGTTTTTATCTTAAATTATTCTCTAAAAGAAGGATCTCTGAAATTGCTATTCTTACTTATTGGTGCATTTCTATCTCAACTTTGATTATATTCTTCCTAATCGATTTAAAATTAGTTATAATTTTCCAGTTTGCATTGATACTGATACATGCACTTAAATATATAAATCGATTTAATAAGTTTAGAGACTTTCTTACTAAAAGTACTGAATCCTTGGCTTTTATAAATGTTTTTGATGGAATATTCTGCGGAATATTGATTTACTTTTTACAAAATCTGAATTTAGTTGAATCAATTTTGATTAACGTATCTCAGTATTTCTTAACTAATTATGGTATAAGTGAAAATCAAATAAACAACTGGTTCAGTATTTTAACAATATTAATACTACCATCTATATTATCTACCATAAAAAGTATAGTATCAATTAAGATATTTAAAAAAGTTAATAAAGTAGATGTTCCTAAGGGAAGGACACTATGGAATGTATATGCCACGATGTTTATTACTTCGTTTTTGTGGTATTATATCTATCTTTATTACTTTTTTTCTAAAGCTATGAATTCTGAGACTGTTTTAGTAATTGACATTCTTACATTCATTTTATATATTGTACTTTATTCATTCTTTTGGTGGCAAATTTATAATATGATTGGATATGGTGCAAAAGATATAAAAGAAGTGATTGCTTCATGGCTAACTGCAACAATGAGTATATTATTGTTGACAGTATTTAATCAAGTTGAAAATGAATTAATCAATGCTCTAAGCTGGTTTTTACCAATACTAATTCCAAATCTAATAGGGGAAATAAATTCTCAGTTTGATACAAATAAATATAAGAAAAAACCAATAAGAACTGATAAAATGGATAGGCACCTCTATCGAATTCAAATCTATGGTTTTCTTACTTTATTAATGTTGAGCATTATTCCAAAGTTAATTGAAATTATATGGGGATTGAAGATCAAAGTAGAGTTGGTCAAACTTATAAATTCGTCATCTGATTGGATGTCTGAATTTCTTGCCTCAACCATAATTATTTTCTTCTGTTTCAGATTATCATTAATTATTGGAGGAGGCCTGATTTGGTTGTTAAAATATTTCTATTTAGATCCATCAAAAAGATATTATAAATTTGAAAAAAATAAAAGGAGATTTTACTAATGAAAGAACTTTCACCTAAATACAATCCAGCCGAGGTTGAGGCTGGTCGTTACCAAA
>ERZ773196.2193-NODE-2193-length-10243-cov-15.805065_pt1 | contig 10243 bp, 7 predicted proteins | sample MGYA00581009_ERZ773196 | MGnify/ENA primary metagenome ERZ773196 (study PRJEB29015, sample SAMEA2738162) | human oral metagenome | biome: human oral; feature: human-associated habitat; material: saliva | place: China | collected 2243 ...
ACTCGCTTGGCTATCTGTTTATATTATAGGGTTTATATCATATATCGTCAAATACAGATAAACAATACTAATATCTTGTGTTATAAACCAAGAGGCAGCGACTGAGTCACTGCCTCTTATCTTTTTATCTTTATTTACGCGCCACGCGCATAGCCGCCATCATGCCTGGGGATTTCCAGAGGGATTGGCCTTTATCGCTTACGAGTTTATCGTTATTGTAAAATACATCTGCATTGTAGTAGTCATCATTGCCAGATGTTACTTTATAACTCAAACCAGCCGTTGTGTACACTGTAAAGTTGAGGATATCCCCCACTCGTTTTATAGAGTCTTGGTCTACGTACCAGCTATTGCCATGATATGTCGTAGCATATACATCTCTACGAGCTTCTACGTCACGTGTATTAATGCCAATTAACACGAGTAGAGCTGCCATTATATATATAAATTTGCGCATTGTGATTACCTCCGTTTTATGGTGAAAATATTTTATAGTATACTCAAAAACGGTGAAAATCTCATTAAAACTTCAGCTTTCTCTCTACCCCTGATTGAATACGTTCACTGGCTCAAGGCTCTCAAACTATTAATATTCTTCATATCAGTTTATTCTTTAGAGTCTAATATGCTCGTCTTTAGCATATACGACTCAGTACGGCCATACTTTACTTTTATAAGATGGTCTTTAGGAATTTGTTTAAACCTAGTAAAGATAGTTCCTCTACTTTTACCACAAGCATTCATGATTTCAGCTTTACTAATACCTACGCCTAATGAAAATAGCCGTGCCTGTAGTAACAAGATGTATATTTCTCGTAATAGTGGATCGGTAATTTCATTAGTGCTGAAAAATTGCTCTAACTTTTGTTTTTCTTCGGATAAACGATTTATTCGCTTATTCAATAGTTCCGTAGCATTATCAATGGTTTTCTCTATAAGCGAAATAAAAGCAATTATAAAATAAGTTAGATCACCACCATTAATCTCAGCAGTAGTCATTTTAAAAGCATCATAATATTCTTTTTTATTATTATTAATAACTGCAGATAAACGTAATGCCACAAGAGGGTGAAAGTATTTTGCTAAATAAGCCGTTGAAATAAAACGATTCGTACGCCCATTTCCATCATAGAATGGATGTATATAGCCAAAATAATAGTGAAAAAGAGCTACCCGAATAGGAAGAACAAGCATCTCATCATTAAGAACTGCTAAAGCTTGATCCATCTCTTGTATAATACGCGACTCAGGTAATGTCCCTCTATGAATTACTTTACCTTGATGATTAACTATATCTACAGAGTCTCGTCTGAATACAACTCCATCGGGCTGATTTTTATCATCTATTTCACTACTAATGATATCTTCAAATAACGCTCTTATATCTGGGCTACTTTCAAAGGTAAAGTCATGAGGATTCTCAAGAATAGCCTTATATTTACTAATAATACTTGAAAACCTAAGTTTATCATTTTCTATATTTTGTATAGCCTCTTGGATTTCTCTTCGACTACTATATACGCCTTCAATATCATTACTTGCCTTAATTTCAGTAGATAAGAAAGCATTCATAACATGAGAGATCAGGACTGTAGGAACTTCAGAAACTAAAGTAATAAATGCGCTGCGCTTTCCTTCTAAAGATAGTAACAGTGTTACTAATACAGGGTGATACATGAAAAACGCACCATATGTATTACGCCTATTATACTCGTGGATAGGAATAGGTAAGGAAATAGAGCTTTCAGAGTTACGACGATTATCTAATATACGTAGCCACTCAACCGGCTGTTTATAATAAATTTTGTGCATAGGTTCATACTTCATTATGTCCCTCCTATCTAGCCTAGATAACGATCATAGTAAAAGTACAAAATAATATTATTTTATACTCTAAATGTTATTAATCATAAAGTAATGTTCAAAATCTTTATATTTTGAACATTACTTTATCTAATTATATTAATTATGTTCAAAAATAGCAAATTTTGAACATCAATCAAAAAATATTAAGTAAAATTAAATGCGTAGGTACCACAATACGAGTACAAAAAGAGGCTGCTCTACATGAGCAGCCTCTTAAAGTATCTAAGTATTATATTCTTAAATTAGAACGTGCGTTTTACGTCTACGCCTACTAAGTATGCAGTTTTATCTTTTTTATCGGTCATGTTATGAAGTCTAGATACGCCTACCTTCGCAGCTAAGGACCAATCGTTAGATAATTTACGACTGTGATCAACCCAAACGTTAAGGGCTTTCGCATTTGTATGGAGTTCACGGTTTAGGCGCAAGTACTCAACGTTGAAACCTATTAAGTTTGCTTTTTTATCCCAGTGACCAAGGCGAGCATATAAACGATTACTGCTGTTGCCCATGTAGTCGCCGATGATATTGCCTTTGTGTACATAACCATCGTTATAGGACCAGTGAGCATACCACCAGTTACTTGTTCTACCGCCTTCTAAGCGAAGGTTCCAGTCGTCGTGGTTGCCAAGTTTTGGCAAGTATACGCCTGCAGTCCAAGCGATCTTAGATGGACTCGGAATAAAGCCAAGGCCTGTAGCTTGGTCTTCACCATATACCATGCCATATACCTCCATGGATGGTAATGTCCATTTAATATCGTAACCAGCAATGCTATTCCATTTATCTTTGGAACGGCTACTTTCATTTTTACCAGTTAAGAAGCGACCATAGTCAGAAAGGCTCAAGTGACGGCCTGCACCGCCCATGATGGATGTTAAGCTAGCACCTACTACAACGCGTTTTGTAGGGGATACTTCAACGCGAGCGCCTACAAAGCTTGGATGTTTCACGTCGTTACGATCATCAGATAATTTCGCATATACGAAGGTTGGCTTAATGGAACGCAAGAAGCGGAATGTACCGCCCACTTTTACAGGGTTAATGGTCGTTACTTTCACACCGGTTAAAGCATTCATATTGTTGGATAGATTGAGGGATGATTGGTGCATAGGTCCCCACCAAAGCTCATCTTTACCAGCTTGTACCTCTACGGCACCGATATGTGTTTTCACGTAGCCGTTCACAAGACGCGCACTGTTGTCCCCAGCAAATAGGTCGGCGCGCGGTGTAATGGCGTACGCTACATGATTGCCCGCCGTACCGCGAATGTGCATTTCACCGCTCACAGTAGTGCCGCGATTGTATTTATAACCATTGTTATTGCTGTTTAATGGTTGATACGTGCTCGCCGTACGAACCCAACCACCACGGTTTTGGTTGTACTCTGGAGAATTCGTAGATGTAACAGATACAGTAGCAGAGTCGACTACTACTTTGGACTCTTGTTTTCCTGTTGCCAAAGTTTGGATATCATCGGCATACTCAGTTTCAAGATTTTGAAGCATGGATTGAACAAATTGTGGTGTATTAGCATCCACTTTACCATTCGCTTCTTGTACCCATTCAGCCACCTGTAAACGGCTGTAAGGCTTGGATGTTGGCAATGTATCGATATAGCCTTGAGCATGCAAGGAATCGATCATGTCATATGTTGTAGAATTTAAATTTACATTTGGTGATACAATTTGTGCACCATAAACTGGAGCGATGGCCATTGCCATAATAGCGCTTGTAACTAATAATTTAATACGTTTCACCCGATAACTCTCCTCAGTGTAATAAAAATTGTACGATTAAAACATACTATCTTTCTCAAAATAATAGTACTGCTGTAAGAAAGCAACTACTTTCACAGATAACAGCGCCTTAACTCTCTTGAGCCAAGTAATCCATGAGCAGTTGATAGCCTTCTTTCATGTTAATTTGAGGCGCCCAGCCCAACGCTTGGAGCTTGTCCGCCGTTAAATAATACTTCACAGTTGGTGCATAACCATAGTTATTTGTTTCTGGAATATCTATCACTACGGAAATGAGGCCCCCTACGACCTCATCAGCCACGAGTTTTGCAATATCATAAATGCTTCTCGTTTCCTTAGCATTGCATATATTATACGCCTCTCCCGGTGCGCCAGCTTTCAGCAATACTAAAATACCCGTCAAGGCATCGGTGAGGTAACAGAAATTCGATAAAGACTCGCCCTTTGTATGCAAAACGATATCTTTGTTTTGCAACGCGCTTTTGGCGAACTGAATCGACACGCGATTGTCCTCACCTGCTACGCCAGGGCCAAAGGTTTGTGCCAAACGAGCAATAGTGACGTTCACACCGTATTCCTTGGCATACGCATAACAGTAACATTCACAAGCGCGCTTGCCTTCCGAATAAGAACTGCGCGTATCTAGATGATTGATATACCCCAAATCATCTTCGGTCATTGTTTGGTAATCCTCGTATTGAATGCCGTATTGCTCCATAGACGACAAATAGACCATATTCTTAATGTTTTTTGCTTTTGAAAGCTCCAAGCATTCCACCGTTTGATTGATGGATGTATGCAAGGTTTCTACAGGATTGCTGATAAAGAACTTGGACTGCGTTGGTGATGCGGTATGAACAATATAGTCGATAGGCTCCGCAATATCCTTTACGTTTACCTTCGTAATGGTAAACGTATCTCTTCTAAAGCCTTCAAAAACGGCTTCTGCTTTTTCTATATTACGCACGTGACCAATAACGCGGATATTTGTGTGTAATACATCATTAGCAGTCATAATGGACTTGATGAGCATAGAGCCAATCAAGCCAGTAGCGCCAGTAATCAACATAGTGCGACCACTAAAGAACGTAAACAAATCCTTGTTGCTATTGGCGGTCCGCATCAACTCGTCTTGTAGTACTCTGTTCATTATCTATCCTCTAAGTAACTATAAACCAATAACATTCATACTATCTTGTACATCTAAATAGGCTTTAAATGTGTAGAAGTCGATTGGCGTTGTAATCTTAATATTCGCAGGCAAGCCCTCTACAAGATATAAGGTGTGTCCAAAGTGCTGCATCATGGACGCAGAATCGATAAATTCCAATTTCTCTTCATTGGCCTTTAGATGAGCCTTATGAATATCACCTAAGAAGAAGCACTGCGGCGCCTTAGCAATTACACATTGTGAGCGATCTAAAATTGTACCTGCCGTATGAGGCTCCGCCCCTTTTACGAAGGTAGTTTCCGTAGACGGTGCTACGGTAATGGCATTACCATGATGAAGCACGCAAGAAATGCATTCTTCAATCATCATTTCATTGATGATCGGTCTAACCCCGTCATGCAAGAGCACTATAGTTTCATCATCGAATAGTCTGCGACATTCTTCTAAACCGCGGAAGATAGATTCCTGACCTGTACTACCACCAGGAATGATGGATACAACCTTCGTTAGACCAAACTTAGCCACCAAAGACTCCACTTGAGGAATCCCCGACGCTAAGGATACTACAATAATCTTGTCGATATTAGGCGCATATTGGAAATGCTCCAACGTATGGACAATAATTGGCTTTTGATTGACTAGCAAAAATTGTTTTGGAATACCGGACGAGCTCATGCGTTGTCCCGTACCACCTGCAAAAATGATAGCTACATTCATGGTAATACCCTCCTTTTTTTGATAACTACTAGTTAGCGAAATGCTTCTAATCAGTAGATTACAAAAATCAGTAGATTCTACTAGTTAGTTACATTATGAAGTGTATAAGCAAGTGACGCAAATGGTGCAATATCACTTGGAATAATACGGTGAGATTTAGGTACGTAGATCATATCGCCATCTTCAAGAGCGATGTTTTGTTTAATATCTTGTTTCTTGATGAAAGCTTCCATATCTACTTCTCGTACGTATACAGTGTCATCGATAACGCGCACCACTTGGATGTGACGTGGACGAGCCTTTCTAGCTGTACCTTGTGCGCTAGAGATGGCAGCAAATACGTTCATGTAGTCGGCACCTAAGCGGTAGATACCAGGTTTTGGTACTTCGCCCATTATGTATACTTGACGACCGCCGTATTCAGATACGTTAACTGTCAAGTCTGGATCATGGACGTATCTGGAGAACTTCTGATTGAGCAATGCTGTTGCTTCATTCAATGTAAGACCAGACAATTTAACAATACCAGTATATGGTGTATTGATTCGACCATCTGGACCAATCATGAGGGTAATACCAGACTTGCTTGTCGCATCCCCACCACCAGTAAAGCCGAGCTCACCATTGCTATAGCCTAACATGTGAAGGTTGATTTTATCGTATTTAGATAAACGGTATTCCCCAATATCTGTACGAGCCAAGGAGAATACGCTGTCTTTTGGATCAATGTACTCGCCATTTTCTAGTACCATCGTCAACTTTTGTTCCTTCGTAGGATGTTTTGTTTTGAAAGTAACAACCTCTCTACCTTTAACATGGCTATCTACGACAGATACGTCTTGTACCTCTTGATTATAAGAAGTAGAAACGCCACCCATATACTCAACACCAGCTGCATTTGCCATAGCTACATTACATGCCAAGCAAGCGCCTACCAATGCCATTAATAACTTACGTTTGTTCATGTTTATCTCCTTAGTATTACCTTTTCTTCAATCTTAACTTCACTAAAACTGAATCACTTAGCTGCCTTTCATAGGTGTTAAAGTTAATCACTCGTTGAAGCCCGAAGTAAATAAAAGCATATACTAACATACTAATAATCAGAATATAAATGGATTTATTTAAATCAATATAAGGAATAATATATAAGCCCGCTGCTGTTACTACGATAGTAACGAGGGACAAGCGGAAAATTTCTTTCCAGAAATGAATGATGTTCAGCTTCATTGTCCGTTGATAGTATACATTCATGATGAGGCCATTGCCTAGCACCATAGAAAGACCAGTAGCCGCCGCACCACCGACGATGCCGTACGCATCAATCCAGAAGTATGCAAGCACTACGTTTAAGGTACCAACGAGAACATACACTACAGCGCGCACATGATATACATTGCGAGCCTGCATAATAGCAAGACCTACGTTCTGGATCAAGTCGATAGTAAAAGGTCCGATGATGAGCAAGGTAATGATATATACTAAGTCAAAACCATCGCCAACCCAGTAATGAAGGAAGCTATGTCCAAATACGATAAATCCGCTGAGGATTAAGGACAATAAATAAAACTGTAATCGCCCTATTTTTAGGAATAAATTCTGTAGTTCTTCATCGCTAGCACGATTCGTTACCATAGCCGTAATCTTAGGAAGCAATGTCCCCGATATAGCTAAAGCAATATTCATGTAGTTAATGTAAATCTGACTCGCAATGGCGTAAACCGCAACAGATTCGGCGCCCATTTTCATGCCTAATAAAAGCTGATTACTTTGCCAGAACACTTGATCCACAATAGCTACTACGAACATGCTAAGGGATAGGTTGCGCATGGCGAGGATAATTTCATTATCCCAGCCGCGGTACACCAATCGAGTGCCTAGTGTATTGTGGCAGTATAGAACTTTCACTATGACCAGCACCACATTGAAGATGGTTTGTACTAACACAACGCTCAATGCCGATGGATAGAACATAATCATGCCTACAATAGCGAAAGGTTGTAGCAAGATTTGTAGTAAACTAATGGAACGATGAAATATGAAGCGTTCTTCGGAAATGATGACCGCATCAAAGACCTTAGATGCGAAGAGCACCAATAGATTCAGTAAGAGCAATAAGAAAATATTTTGAGCACTACCAATCATAGATGGGTCTAAGGTAGCCCCAAAGATATATGGAATACAGAAATAGAATATGAGACCAACGAGACTCAGGAGTATCCCAATGCCTACGTAGAGGATGAGGGACATCGTTAACAGTTTATCGATTTTCTCTTGGTCTTGTAAGGTCTTATATTTTACTAAAAATCGGGTAATCGTTGAAGATAAGCCGAAGTCTAGTACGTTAAAATACGCTATAATAGAGCCCAGCAAGCGATATAAACCAAACTCAGCTACACCAATAAAGGATAGTAGAATCGGTACATAGGCTAAGTTGACGATTGTATTGCCTAGCAAGAGTGCATAGGACAATAAGGTGCCAACCTTGCGCTGTGTAGAAGCATTCTGAGACATATAACCTCTCCTCTTCTACCGATCAAACATCTTAAAGTTAAATTGGTACTCAATATTCATACTCGATGGATATGGATTACGCCAACTCGTATGATAATCATGTGGTATGCCTGATATCAAACTCAAAAATGTATACATATAAAAGAATATAATGACATAGCCCCACTTAAAATTATAAAGCTTGTCTTTTATCTGTAATAAGTAATTATCATTCAAGTATTGAATCGTATATGGCATGATGAGAATAATAAAATAGTCGAAATATTTTGTTAAACGGGTGATTGGCAAGGAGAAGGAGAACAAGAAGTGTCCTAAAATTCCTAAGAACCAAATATTTATGAGACCGCTAAATTCTGGCTTACGCTCTATAATAGCTAATCGAGCGATAGAGAGTAGACCAAACTGTACGAACATATACAAGCCAGACATATTAACAGAGTCCACTTCAGATACGTAATTTAAATATCGACCATCTACTTGTAATATACCTAACAGAATTGATAGTAAAGATATTACAATATTAAGCTTAAATACAACGAAAGTTAGTAAAAAAACAATTGCATATTTGTACCAAGCAAAGGTTCTATTTGGTATAAAGTAAAATACAGCTGCCACCATAGCACTATAGTGAATCGACGATGCAATAGCTACTACTATTAAGTATTTTAATAGCTTTCTCTCTAAACAAAATCTATATCCCCAAAAAATAAGTGCCATACTAAGACCTTGGCGAATACCATTAAGGGAGAAGAAATATTGCATGAAACAGAAGAGTGCTACGATTAGCATTTGTACTTCTGTATCCTTTGTGTAGTACCTAATAGCTCTCCACAAAGTAAACATAATTGGTACTTCATAAGCAATGAACATCATTTGATAAGAGAAGTGGAATTGATGAAGAAAATCAACTAACAACAAAAATGTTGGTTCCGGATAGAGATCATCGATTTTAACCGTATCAAAGAGCACTATATACCAATCATAATCAGTACCAATTTCATATCGAAACATGCCAAAAAAAGTGAATACAGAAATTACAAGAATTGGCAAAAATTTCTTATATTGAGGCGGAACTAATCGCTCCGCCACAATCGAGACTAATACAAATATGGCCAGACCAATCCAAAATGCCATAGGATCACCTAGTCTTTCATGCCACTCATACGTCTAGTGTATTGCACGTAAATAAATGCACCTGCAATCACTAAGTATAATAAGCCGCCCGCAACCATTACATAAAGTTTACGTGGCCAAGAATGTTTCAATGGTAATGTAGGCTCGCTGATAACGCGCATATCCATACCATCGATATTTTCTTTAATTTTTAATTCTTCCAAGCTCTTAGTTAACAAGTTGTATGTATCGGCAGATACTTTCGCATTACGTTGTAATTCTAAGAACTTAACGGATTTTTGAGATAATTGATTAGATTGTTCTATGTTTTGTTTACCCAATGTATCAAGTTGAGCAAGAGCCGCTTGCGCTGCTTCGATGTTATTCTTAGCAACTACGCGTTTTTGTAACAAGTCCATTTGCACTGGGCTAATTGTTACGTTTTCAGAAGCGATGGATTTTGCTACAGTTTTAGATAATTCGCCTTCTAAGTAAGCGATGTTTTCTTTAACTTTTACAACTTCTGGATAATCATCAGTAAATTTGAATTGTAATTTTGCTAATTTTTCGTTTTCGCTGAACAATTCTTTACGGATAGATTGAATTTCAGAATTGTCCGCCATTTGGGAATCTACTAATTTTTGGTTTTGGCTATCGATTTGAGACTCAATAGAACCTAATACAGCATTATTTGTATTGATTTTTACAGTTTCTTCTGCTTTTGCTTTTTCATAACCAGAAGTACGTTCTAACAAGATTTTTTCTTGTTCTGTTGGAGAGAATACGCCATTTTCTTGTTTGTATTTTTCAAGAATCGCTACGTCTGCATCCATTTTTTGTTTAGCTGCTTCGTTTTTCTTTTCCAAGATTTTAACTAATGTAGAGTCTTGAGCAGAGCTTACATCAGAAATAGCATTTTTCAAAGATTCTACTACATCTCCAGCAATGCGTTGTGCATTTTCAGGGGAGTCTGCAGTAATAGTAAAGGACAAGATAGAAGTACCACGAGGGTTATCTACTTGCATGTATTTTTTTACAAAATCATCAGCATCGAAGTTTTCTTTTTCTGCATCTTCATTGCCTAATTTTTTGATAACAGGAT
>ERZ773196.2197-NODE-2197-length-10224-cov-15.124496_pt1 | contig 10224 bp, 9 predicted proteins | sample MGYA00581009_ERZ773196 | MGnify/ENA primary metagenome ERZ773196 (study PRJEB29015, sample SAMEA2738162) | human oral metagenome | biome: human oral; feature: human-associated habitat; material: saliva | place: China | collected 2243 ...
ACCGAGTGGATGAGCTCTTCCATGTCCTGCTCATCAAAGTCGGTTCGGGGCTGCTTACGGTTCGGGTGGATATCGCGAACGTTCAGCTCAGCAAACTGGGCACCGGGAACCGGAACCAGACCGTTCTGCTCTTCGGAAGCAGACTGCGGGGTGGAGACATCTTCACCAAAGAAGAAGTCCACCGGGCGGCGAGTCAGGGTGGTGTTGCGCAGTGCAGCACCCATGTCCACGCGGGGCTTCTTCTTCGATGTTTCACGTGAAACATCCTGCGAGGAGGCGGGAGTTTCGACCTTCTCCTCTGCCTTTTCAGCTTCAGCAGGCTTTTCCTGAGCGGGTACAGCTTCGGCAGACTCAGCTTTAGCGCTCTTGCGCTGCTTCTCCGGCTTAGCCTCGTGAGCCATTTCGAAGAGGCCGTCAGTCATCGGCTCTTCAATCGGAGCAGATACCTTCTTGGGGGCAGTCTTTACGTCAGCAGTCTTTTCGGTTGCCTTCACCTCAGCATTACCAGAATTCTTCGTACTCTGAGGGATCAGCGCCCCCAGGCCACGACCCAAGCCGCGTCGCTTTTCAGCCATCGTTACTCCTTAGGACTCCCGGACGAGCCCGCTCATTTTTTTCTTCATCATCTAGTGTAAACGAAATAAGTACTCGAAAGCAGGAGTGAAAACTGCACGGCGCATTATCCGAAATATTCCTGATAATTAATTTACCAAGGCTGTTTTCTAGAGTTTAATCCAGAAAATATCGCATAAAATGAACCCTTTTGAATTATCAAGAGACAATTCAAAAGGGCCCATTTCAAAAGATTTAGATTATGCGGATCGGCGCGAGAGTTCCTGCGCCGCCTCGCGGTAGGCGCGAGCGCCAGTCGACGAAGAATCGTAGGTGATGACGGTCTGCTGATAGCTGGGGGCTTCAGAGATACGAACCGAGCGAGGAATCTTCACACTCAGAGTCTCCTCCGGGAAGTGCTCGCGCACCTCCTCTGCCACCTGGAACGCCAGGTTGGTGCGAGCATCGTACATGGTCAGCAGAATCGTGCTGATGCGCAGCTTAGAGTTCAGGTGCTTCTGAATCATCTGAATATTCTTCAGCAGCTGGCTCAGACCTTCCAGAGCGTAGTACTCGCACTGGATCGGAATCAGAATTTCTTCTGCCGCGACGAAGGCGTTGACGGTCAGCAGGCCGAGGCTCGGCGGGCAGTCGATAAAGACATAGTCCAGGCGCTCCATGCTCTGCTTCTCGCGCCATTCGGTGTAGTCCATCAGGGCGTTCTTGAGGCGAGTCTCGCGCGCCACCAGGGAGACCAGCTCGATTTCCGCGCCCGCGAGGTCAATATTGGCGGGGGCGCAGAACAGGCCGGGCATATCGGGGCATTCCTGAACAATTTCAGAAAGCGGCTTATCTTCAATCAGGACGTTGTAAACGCTGGGGACATCCACGCCGTGCTCAATGCCCAGTGCGGTCGAGGCGTTACCCTGCGGGTCGTTATCGATCACCAGGACGTTGAGCCCAGCCTCCGCGAGCGCAGCTGCGAGGTTTACGGCGGTGCTGGTTTTACCCACGCCGCCCTTCTGGTTCGACACGGTGAAGACACGCGTATGCACAGGCTTGGGGAGCAAATCTGCAACAGATTTCTGAGCTTGAGGAGTCATCGGGTGCCTTCCATATTCCGGGTGGTGTGTCTACGGTGATGCTTCGTCTGGCGCCTCGCGCGTGGCAATACTCTGCGGTATTTGTGCGCGAGGCGGGTCTACTCCCCTACTCCCCTGCCACTACTCATTCCCGACATGTTTCACGTGAAACATACTCCGCGAGGTGATGAAGCCTGCAATGTTTCACGTGAAACATTGGTGATGCCTGTCTGGTCTCTGAAGGGCTCAGTGCCCTACTGCACCATCAGGCTTTGATGCAGAGGAGTCTAAGGTTTCAATCCTTCCTTAAGGGTACCCGGCATCAGGTCAATACTCCACGCGAGAGGTCATTCTATGTACTCTACGGATGCAATTGCTACGCACACCCGAACCGGCGCACAAAAAATGGGCGGTACCGCCTAAGCTACGCATATTCACTAGCTCAGGCGGTACCGCCCATTCAGGACGAAACCTTTAGAGGCGAACTCGAACCACCGTCGTCGGCTCTTCCAGCAGGTCACCGCCGGCGGTGAGAATCTCGGTCTCACGCGCACCGTAACGGTTCAGTTTCTTCTTCGCCTTAGTAATCTCCTCCGCGGCGCTACGACCCTTCAGAGCCAGCAGCTCACCGGTGCCGCGCAGAATCGGCAGAGTAATGTCCAGCAGGCCCACCAGAGCGGACACAGCACGCGCAGTCACCACATCGGCCTCCACGACACCCACAGCCTGCTCGGCACGCGAGCGCAGCACGGTCACATTCTCCAGACCCAGATCCTCAACAACCTCATTCAGCCAAATCACGCGGCGCTCCAGAGGCTCAATCAGGGTCAGCTTCAAATCCGGGCGGGCAATCGCCAGGCACAGACCGGGCAGGCCGGCGCCAGAGCCAACATCAGCCACCGACACATTCGGTGCAATGTACTCCTGCACCACGGCACAGTTCAGCACGTGGCGAGCCCACAGGCGCGGCACCTCACGCGGGCCAATCAGACCGCGCTCAATACCGGTCGTCGCCAAGTGCTGCACGTAGCGCTCCGCCAGAGGCAGACGCTCACCGAACACAGTCTCCGCTGCGGCGCGCTCGCTCTCATTGAGAGCAACCATCGAAGTCTCCATACTAGGCTCCTACCTCGGGAAGAGAAATCACCACGTGGCGGCGGGGACCCTCGCCCTCAGATTCACTGTACAGGCCAGCAGCAGCCACCACATCGTGCACGACCTTACGCTCGTACGCGCTCAGCGGCTTCAAGTGCTCATCGCGACCGGTAGCGCGCACCTTCTCAATCGCGTCGGCAGCGATCTTCTCCAGCTGCTCACGACGCTCAGCACGGTAACCTGCGATATCCAGAATCAGGCGGGAACGGGTGCCGTTACCGGCCAGGACGGAAAGGCGCACCAACTCCTGCAGAGCCTCCAGAACCTCGCCGTGGCGACCAACCAGGTGACGCAGTTCCTCATTGTCATCATCGTCATTGACGACCGACAGGTAGATGCGGTTATTGCGCACCTCAATATCAATGTCGCCGTCCATATCGACAATATCGAGGAGCTCCTCGAGGTAGTCAGCGGCAATATCGCCTTCCTCGTCGATGTCCTCAAAATCGTCTTCTTCGCCCTCAAGGGGCTCCTCTACCAGCTGCTCCTCAACGAGCTGCTCGTCCTCATATTCCATAGCTTCAGTCACAATAATCCTCGGGATGTTCGGAGGGGTGTCCTAGGGGTAAAAAGTATCTCATACACGGCGCCGGGCCCACGCCAACAACGGCGAGAACCCGGCCCGAATCACGGAAGAAAACTACTTCTTTCCGTTCTGCTTATTGCGTTGCTGCTTCTGGCGCTTCTTGCCAACCGGCTGCTGACGCTGACCCGCAGCGGCACGCTCACGAGCCTCCTGCAGATCCTTCTCGTGCTGCTCACGGGTCTTACCAATCGGGGGCAGGCCCTTCGCCGCACGGCGAGCATTCAGCTCACGCTCCGCCTGAGAACCGGGGGTCGGGTTATTGCGGATAACCCACCACTGCTGACCCAGCGACCAGAGGTTCGACACGGTCCAGTAGTACATAACACCCAGCGGGAAGTTAATACCGGAAACAGCAAAGATGATCGGGAAGATGTACATAATCATCTGCTGCTGACGGAACATCGGAGAGTTCAGAGCCGCCTCCGACATGTTCTTCACACTCAGCTGCTTCTGAATGTAGAACTGGGTCGCACTCATCAGAACAATCATGATGACCGCCTGAATAACGGTGGCGGTAGCGTCACCAGCGCCCGGGTGCAGCATGGTCGCGAACAGCTGAGCACCGAAAATCTGCGAGTCATTGAACTGATGCACCAGATCAGCCGGCAGCATGAGCACGCTCTCATTGTTCTGCGCTGCGGTGGGAACGCCCATCAGCACCTGGTACAGACCGAAGAAGATCGGCATCTGAGCCAGAATCGGCAGGCAGGAGGCGAAGGGGTTCGTACCGTGCTTACGGTACATTTCCATCTGCTCCTGAGCCATAGCCTGGCGGGAGAGCTGGTCCTTCTTGCCCTTGTACTTCTCCTGCAGCTTCGCCATATCGCCCTGCATCGCGGTCATACCGCGCATAGCCTTAATCTGCTTGACGAACAGCGGAATGGTCAGGGTACGCATCACCAGGGTCAGGAAGATAATGCACAGAACCCAAGTCAGACCGGAAGCCGGGTCCATGCCCAGCGAAGTGAAAAGAGTGTGGAACAGCCACAGGACCACGGAGACGATCCATTTAAACGGCCAAAGAATCAAATCAAAAATATTCACGCGGGAATACTCCTTAAGGACTCGGCTAAGTCATTGTGTGGGAGGCGCCGCCTACTCAGGGCGGGCGTCACCACCGGTGTGAGGGGTGTAAAGATGGGGGTGGTTGAGCAGAATAATTTTCGGTTCTGCTCCGGGAGCGAAAGTACGCTTCCCCGCCGGGACTGGGTCAATACCTCCGGTCGCCCAGGGAACACACCGCAGAATACGGCGCACCGTCAGGGAAAGCCCGCCCATCGCACCGTGGGTGGTCAGCGCCTCCAGGGCGTAGGCTGAGCAGGTCGGGTAGTAGCGGCACACGTCCCCGTAGAGGGGGGAGACGACCTTGCGGTAGGCCTTCATGCACGCAATCAGCAGGTTCTGGGGTAGAACGTAGAGTGCCTGCAGGAACGTTTCAGGCCTCACGAATTCGTTAGGTGCTAGCGCCAGCAGCTCGTCGGGGCCCAGAGTCTCAGCAGAAGCGTTATAGGTGCCGCTGTGATGCGCATGGAAGCGTTCTTCGCAGCGCTCACGCTGGGGACGACTCACGGCTTCTCCTTGCTCTGAGGCAAATCGAGCTTAGCGAAAGCAGCCTCAAGTGCCGATTCGTAGTCGCGACGCAGCTGCTCCCAGCTGGCGCTCGCGGAGGCGGGAAGCGCTCGCACCGCGATGGCGTAGCCTTCCGGATGCGCGGCGCAGGTGAACGCAGCAAGTTCACGCAACCGGCGCTTGACCAGGTTGCGTGTGACTGCGTTGCCCACCGCCTTCGACACAATGAAACCTACCTGGGTTGTTTTTCCAGGATTTTTCGCCGTAGATACAACGATGTTCCGACGTCCTGTACGGATGCCGGAACGGAAGGCGTGGGAGAATTCTGCGCTGGTGCGCATACGGTGCCGTTGAGGCAGCACGTGTTCCCCTTTACGTAGTGTGGGAGATTCGGCTCGTGTGGTGAGCTGATCTTCGCGTGTATTTCACGCTTAATGATAGTTCGCCCGCCGATGCGTGTGCATCGGCGGGCGAACTATATGCCGTGACTAGGCCGAGAGCTTTGCGCGGCCCTTACCGCGGCGGTTCGACAGAATCGCGCGGCCTGCACGGGTACGCATACGCAGACGGAAGCCGTGCTTCTTGGCGCGACGGCGGTTGTTCGGCTGGAAAGTACGCTTGCTCATACTTTGTCTCCTTGATTTTTGCGGTTCGTGCCCTCACGGGGTATCGGAACCGTACGCTTCTTGGTGCACGGAGGTACCGCGACTATTCGCAGTAGGCGGTGCACACACAACAGCACAACTTTAGAAGAGTGGAGGGCGTAAATCAAGTTCTTGACGCTTTTTTCCGCGTGATTCCGGGCTCGTTTGTGGTGTGGAGGCGGTGATTGCGACAGGTATACAGGGTGTGGAGACACCACTGTCTCAGAGGGGCGTAAACCTGGGGATATTTACGGCGGCACGATATCCACCGCGGTGCATATCCCCCTAAAACTCCTGCCACTTCTAAGTTATCCACAGCCATGAAACTCCGGAGCTATTCCTCTAAATATCAAGGAAGAAGCCCTATTGTGCACCTAAATCCACCGCTTATCCACTTCTGTAATTACAAGTTTTCCACCGTGTGGAAAACTCTTGTGGATAACTTTCTCCCCCTGTGTATTAAACGGGTAGAATCTTAATGACCTCGCGGTGGTTTCCGGCATGATTTCTTTACTGCACCACCGCTTCACATCGAGTGAAAGTAAAGAATTCCATGACCGACTCCCTTCAGGCGCGCTGGTCGCATCTGCTCTCCATTCTTGCCACCGATCCAGCGGTGACAGCACGTCAGCGCGGTTTCGTGAATCTTGCGCAGCCTCAGGGACTGATGGGTTCTTCTCGCCTCATCATTGAGGTGCCGAATAAGCTCACCCGTGCGGTCTTCGAGGAGCAGATTAGCGCTTCGTTCCGTGCGGCTCTGCACGAGGCATTTGGCCCGTCGACTACCGCGCTTTTCGATGTGAATGAGTCGATGATTCCGGTTGAACCTGCAAGTCAGGACGTTTTCCAGGGTGAGCGTGAGGTGCCTGTTGAGCACCAGCCCGCCCCTTCGGCAGCGGCGGCTTCTGTGCATCCCGAGGCGCCCGCTGGCTCGCGTGCTTTTGAGTACTACACGGAGCCGCATCCGGGGCCCGACCACTACGAGGTGCCCGCGGATGAGCAGGTCACCCGCCCTTCCCTGCACGATTTGGAGGCGGAGCGTGCCGGATTCCCCTCCGCACAGCAGCCCGCTCCTGCTACTCCTACTGCGGGTGCACCGGCGCCTCGCGAATACCCGGCACCCTCTTTCGTTCCGGACGCCCCGGCGGTACCGCAGGCTCAGCAGGTGCATCCGCATGAAGACCCGGAAAACGCGCCGACTTGGGATAGCTCTGCCCGACTGAACCCGAACTACACCTTCGACACCTTCGTGATTGGTCAATCCAACCGCTTTGCGCACGCGAGCGCTTTTGCGGTGGCGGAGCAGCCCGGTATTGTCTACAACCCGCTGTTCATCTACGGCGGTTCGGGTCTGGGTAAGACCCACCTGCTGCACGCGATCGGCCACTACACCAAGTATCTGTACCCGAATTTGCGGGTGCGCTACGTGAATTCTGAGGAGTTCACGAATGACTTCATTAACTCGATTCGTGACGATGAGGGTTCGTCGTTCAAGCAGATTTACCGCAATGTTGATGTTCTTCTGATTGACGATATCCAGTTTTTGGCGGGTAAAGAGGCGACGATGGAGGAGTTCTTCCATACGTTCAACGCCCTGTACAACCACCAGAAGCAGATTGTGATTACCTCTGATTTGCCGCCGAAGCAGCTGACCGGTTTTGCTGAGCGTATGCGTTCGCGTTTCGGTTCGGGCCTGAATGTGGATGTGCAGCCTCCGGAGCTGGAGACTCGTATCGCGATTCTGCGGAAGAAGGCTCAGAACGAGATTTTGCCGGTGCGCGATGACGTCATGGAATACATTGCTTCCCATGTCACGGCCAATATTCGCGAGTTGGAGGGCGCTCTGATTCGTGCGAGCGCTGCCGCCTCGATGAAGAAGCCGCCGGAGCCCATTACCCTGGCTGAGGCTGAGACCTATCTGAAGGATCTGCTCTCTGATACCGGTGGTGCGGAGATTACGTCGGCGCTGGTTTTGGCGACGGTGGCGAAGTATTTTGATGTGTCCATTGAGGATATGCAGTCGAAGTCGCGCACCCGTACGCTCACGAATGCGCGTCAGGTGGCGATGTATCTTCTGCGTGAGCTGACTGAGATGTCTCTGCCGCGTATTGGTAACGATTTGGGTGGTCGTGACCATACGACGGTGATGCACGCGGTGCGTAAGGTGAGCGCGCAGATGGCGGAGCGTCAGACGATTTTCAATCAGGTGACTGAGCTGACGAATTTGATCCGCCAGGAGCAGCGCGCCGCCGGCTAGATGTGCTTTTGTCCCTGTTCCGTAGCTTATTTTGCGCCTCGACTAGGTGTTTTATAGGCTTCGGGGCGGGGATTTCATGCTGGATTCAAGGATTTTAGCGACTCTCAACACTGGATTTTCGGGGTGTGGATAAGCTGTGCTTTAACTCATGCGTTCGTGTGGACGTTAAGTGCATGAATATTCAAAAGGTGTGGAATCGAGAAAATGCATAAATATTCATACACAATGCATCCTCAGCACCGGATGGATTCTTCCACTTAATGTCCACAGGCTACTTCCGCGTCATTGCAGGCAAGGAAGGGGTTTTCCACCGTTTCCACAAGCGTTAACAATACTACTGTACTTAAAGAAAAAATCCTCCCTATAACAAGTAGTTCTGCTCGACCGGCCGGGCTGGTTCGTAATTTTTCTATGCGTCTCTACTGAAAATGTAGATTTTTGCGGGTTGGGCTTGATAGCTGCACGCTATCTCCTAGGTTGGGTTTACACAAGAAACTAACACCGGACCATCAGCTAGTTCGAACTTGTTTTCGACCAGGTTTGTCGCATCTTCCGCCCATCTTTGTAATTACAAAAATACAGCGGCACTACATGCCTCATCTCACCCGATTTTTCGCTGCGGGAGCGACCTTCGAGTCTCTGTGTAATTACAAAATCCGGTAGGATGGATAGACGCGCGCGCGGAAGATTCACTGCGCATCAGAGCACGCGGTATTTCCGGCTCTATCGTCCAAAGCTTTACGTGCGCCCAAAAACTACTATCTAATTCCGTGAAAGGCGCCTTCTCGATGAAATTCACCGTTGAACGCGATGTCCTTGCCGAAGCAGTCGGCTGGACGGCACGCTCACTTCCGCTGCGTCCCACTTCCCCCGTACTCAACGGTCTGCTGATTACCGCCTCCGCAGGTGAGGTCAGCATCGCAAGCTTCGATCACGAGACCAGCGCCCGTCAGGTCATTGCAGCCGATGTTGAAGCAGAAGGCGTTTGCCTGGTTCCCGGCAAAATCTTGGCAGAAATTTGCCGCTCCCTGCCGAATGCGCCCGTCGAGTTCACTGCAGATGAGTCCGTGATTCGTCTTCACTGCCGCTCCGCTAACTTCCAGCTGGCTGGCATGCCGGTCGTGGACTACCCCGAACTTCCCGAGCTTCCCGAAATTTCCGGTACCGTGGACGGCGCCGAATTCGCTGAAGCCGTCAAGCAGGTTCAGATTGCGGTGTCCAAGGATGAAACCCTGCCGCTGCTGACCGGTATCCGCGTAGAAATCAATGGCGACACCATGACCCTGCTCGCCACCGACCGCTACCGCCTGGCAATGCGCGAAATCAAGTGGAACCCGGTCAACCCCGACGTTCAGGCGGCTGTGCTGCTGAAGGCTAAGACCGTCTCCGAGGTCGGTAGCACCCTCTCCGGATCCGGCGAACTGTCTATCGCTCTGCCCGCCGCCGGCGAGCTAATCGGCTTTGCTGCTGGCGCCCGCCGCACCACCAGCGTCCTGATGGACGGCGACTACCCCAACATCCGTGCACTGTTCCCCGAGCAGACCCCGATCCACGCGGTGGTTCGCACCTCCGACCTGGCTGAGGCAGCTCGCCGTATCTCCCTCGTGGCGGAGCGCAACACTCCCCTGCGTCTGAAGTTCACCCAGGGTTCGGTGGCTATTGATGCCGGCCGCGGTGATGAGGCTCAGGCGTCCGAGACTCTGCAGGCGCACCTGTCCGGTGATGACATCACCGTTGCGTACAACCCCGCCTACCTCTCGGATGGCTTGAAGGTTTTCGGTACCGAGTTCGTTCGTTTCTCCTTCACCGATGCGCCGAAGCCCGCCGTGATTTCCGGTCAGGACGAGCCGCTGGCTGAAGACGACCGCAACTACCGTTACCTGCTGATGCCGGTTCGCCTGCCGTCGAACTAGTTTCAGTGTTTGCCGCCCCGCACGTCTTTCGGTGCCCTATGCATCGTGGGTATGTGCGGGGTTGCGCTGTTTTTTCTGCGCTCATCCGTGCGGAAAAACCACAGTATTTTGGCCCGCGCACTGTGCCCGCCAGCTGGCGCTGTGAACCCCTGCGACCCCGTATGTGAAACCCCGTGAAAGGAGCTGCTCCGGTGTATATCGACCATATTTCGTTGTTGGATTACCGCACGTACGCTCTGCTGAGCCTGCCTCTTTCGGCGGGAGTTACGGTGTTTCTGGGGTCGAATGGTGTGGGTAAAACCAATATTGTTGAGGCGATTGACTATGCGGCGTCGCTCTCTTCGCACCGAGTGAGCCATGACGGGCCGCTGGTTCGGGCGGGTGCTTCGCGCGCCTATATTCGGACCCGTACGGTGCGCGGTTCGCAGCAGACGGTGACCGAGTTTGAGATTGCTCCGGGGCAGAG
>ERZ773196.2205-NODE-2205-length-10191-cov-37.841062_pt1 | contig 10191 bp, 9 predicted proteins | sample MGYA00581009_ERZ773196 | MGnify/ENA primary metagenome ERZ773196 (study PRJEB29015, sample SAMEA2738162) | human oral metagenome | biome: human oral; feature: human-associated habitat; material: saliva | place: China | collected 2243 ...
CTAACAATGAGATGAAGCCAGAAAAAAGAGTCGGAAGTACTCTAGTACTATCTATTGCACTTGTTTTGGCAACTATATACCTAGGATGGTCTCTACTCGGCGCAATCGTACTTATAGAATGGACAATTATGCAACAGCTCCATTTTCTCTGTATTATCATTGCGACCCTCCTGCTTTGGATCGGAAAAACGATGGGGAATAGAACAACTCTCTATACATCCGCAGTTTTTTATTTTGTTTCGATGATTCCAACGTATGACCCAGCTGGGGGATTATTTTTCCTTATGCCTCTTATAATAGCTGTAGTGGTTTTTTTCGGAACTGTAATGTTTGAAAATGGAGAGTAATTATAGAAGATAGGGCGAAAAATCCTATCTTTTTTATATAGCGAGAAAACATAGAGAAAGCGATTACAAATTGTGGTATAATGAGAGGTAATAAATCAATTTATACTTTACTTTGAAAGTGGAGTGAAATAAATGGTATCAGGGCTCATTTATTTTATAACCTTTCTTTATATTTCGACTGTTTGGATAGCAGGTAGGGAAAAGGGATCGTGTACGATTATGTTCTTCAATTATTAAAGAAAACACCTGGTATCCAATCGTTCCGTTGGCTTCTTTGAGCGTCACTATCCTGCATATGCTAGATCGGATTCCTCTTGTCTTACGGTTAATGAAAAAAAGATGGAATTGTGTATAATTGATTTAAGAGAAAACATAAATAAAGTAATAAGAAAAGGTAGGAGAATGCTATGGAAAATCAGCAGAATAATTTTGAAGAAACGAAAGATACGATTAGGATAAGTGGAGATGGTTTTTATTCGGCACCTATCCAGAATTATCCAACAAAAATCAAATTTACTTCCATTCTTCTTTCAGTCGCCTTTTACTTATCCATTATCTATCTTGTATTGTTTATCTCTTACTTTGCACTTTCGGGTAATGCTTGGGGACTTTTCATTTTGATTTTTCTAGGACCAAACTTATTAAGTATCGCTATTGGGGCCATCTTTCTTAGAATAGGGATGGAGAAAGGAAATAAGGCGCTACTCTATACGAGTTTCCTACTTTATATGCTCTCGATTATTTTGGCATATGATCCAGACTGGGGAGTTTACCGAATTGCACCGATAGTTTTAGGTATTCTTGTTTTAATAGGAACACTCCTAGCGAAAGAAGATAAAGAAGTATTGAGATATTAAGAAGGGGGAACTCTTTTAAATAAGTATTGCTTGCTCAATGATCTTATCGAGTTAAGAATTTCTGCCAAGTTGTATATTTTTGAAGTATCAATAGATGCATGGAAGAATTCAGTGAATATCATTTAGAAAATCGTTTATTCCAGTTTTTTTAAAAAAAAGTAAAATATTATAGAAAAATGTTAGGAGAAAATTATGACAGATCAAGATTCACAATATCAATCAAACCAAGAGCATAATAATGTGACTGAAGGTACTGTTCAGCCACCAATGACGGAACAAAGCCTAGAAAATCCTGTTCAGCCACCAATGACGGAACAAGGTTTAGAAAATTCTGTTCAGCCACCAATGGAGGATCAAGGCCTAGAAAATCCTGCTCAGCCACAAATGGGAGATCAAGCCCCAGAAAATCCTGTTCAGCCACCAATGGCGGATCAAGCCCCAGAAAATTCTGTTCCTAATAGGGGCCTTCTAACTCTTGTATTTTTCGTAAACATGGGCTTACTGATGCTTTTTATAGGTAGTGCTTTGATAGCAGGAGGATGGGCGATTGTCTTTTTGTTCTTTTTGGGCTATTACCTTACTTGTTATATTGCTGCGACAGTCTTACTTGGTATTGGAACAAAAACGGCTAATAAGACGATGCTATTTGTTTCAGTAGCTCTCTATTTTGCCTCCATACTTTTTGCTGGTGATCCAGCTTGGTTAGCTATTCAAATTCCATCTATGATTTCAACTGTCCTAGTATTAATAGGGACCTTGCTACTGTAAGGATTAGAGCTAAATTATTGTTACACTAAAAAAGATATAGTTTCAAACTATATCTTTTTCTTTTGATAAAAAAAGGATACTGGTGCAAAATCGTGTTATAATAGTTAAGTTATATGGTCCCGATAAGGTGGTAGGATTGTTTCTGAATACTCTTCCTACCAGTTCTTTGTAACTCTATAACGAATATTTTTTAAGGGGGGACATTTTTATGTCAGAACGTAAATTATTCACGTCTGAATCTGTATCTGAGGGGCATCCAGATAAGATTGCAGACCAAATTTCAGATGCTATCTTGGATGCTATTTTAGAGCAAGATCCAGAAGCCCACGTTGCTGCTGAAACAGCTGTTTATACTGGTTCAGTACATGTTTTCGGTGAAATTTCGACAACTGCTTATGTAGACATTAACCGTGTGGTACGTGATACAATCGCAGAAATTGGCTATACCAATACAGAATATGGATTCTCAGCGGAAACTGTAGGAGTACACCCATCATTGGTAGAACAATCTCCTGATATCGCCCAAGGGGTTAATGAAGCCTTGGAAGTTCGTGGAAATGCCGATCAAGATCCACTTGACTTGATCGGAGCTGGAGACCAAGGTCTCATGTTTGGTTTTGCGGTGGATGAAACTGAAGAACTCATGCCGTTGCCAATTTCCTTGAGCCATAAGTTGGTCCGTCGTTTGGCTGAACTTCGTAAGTCTGGTGAGATTAGCTATCTTCGTCCAGATGCTAAATCTCAAGTTACGGTTGAATATGATGAGAATGACCAGCCAGTGCGCGTGGATACAGTCGTTATTTCAACCCAACACGATCCAGAAGTCACCAATGAACAAATCCATGAAGATGTGATTAACAAGGTGATCAAGGAAGTGATTCCTGCTTCTTATCTGGATGATGAAACGAAGTTCTTTATCAATCCAACAGGTCGTTTCGTTATCGGGGGGCCTCAAGGAGACTCAGGTTTGACGGGGCGTAAGATCATCGTGGATACCTATGGTGGTTATTCACGTCACGGTGGTGGTGCTTTCTCTGGTAAGGATGCGACTAAGGTAGACCGCTCTGCTTCTTATGCAGCTCGCTACATTGCCAAGAATATTGTAGCTGCAGGTCTTGCTAAGAAAGCAGAAGTGCAATTGGCTTATGCGATTGGGGTGGCTCATCCTGTATCTGTGCGTATCGATACCTTTGGTACTAGTACGGTAGCTGAAAGCAAGTTGGAACAAGCAGCGCGTCAAATTTTTGACCTTCGTCCTGCAGGAATTATCCAAATGCTGGACCTCAAACGTCCGATTTACCGTCAAACAGCAGCATATGGCCATATGGGACGGACGGATATTGATCTTCCATGGGAACGCTTGGATAAGGTAGAAGCCTTGAAAGAAGCAGTTAAGTAAGTAGATAGAAAGGAGGCCGGGACAAAAGTCCTAGCCTCTCAATTATCTTTGGATTATCGAGCAAGACGCAGTGGTTGAGTGGGCTCTACTACGCTGATTTCATCAGCTTTTACAGCCCTACTCAACTGTGCGGAGGTGGGACGACGAAATCGAATTCTAACGAATTACCGATTTCTGTCCCACTCTCTTTTTATGAAATTAATCTACAAAAGTAAACAAAACTATTGACAAACAAAATGGAAGGTGTATAATGTAACTACAAATGTAAATTAATTGTTCTTGATGAGAGCTAGAAAGGTAAAAGAATGGCAAAGATTTCAAGTGCGGAATGGGAAGTCATGAGAGTTCTCTGGACTAAGGGGGAAGCGACTTCTACAGAAATAACCAAGATTCTCTCCACCAAGCAGGACTGGTCAGCTTCGACGGTGAAAACCCTCTTAGGACGATTGGCTGATAAAGGCTATTTGACAAGCCGAAGAGAAGGTCGGACCTATTTGTATCAGACCATCCTCAATGAAGAAGAGGCTAATTTTACAGCTGTTAATGAAGTTTTAAGTAAGATCTGCTTGACCAAGCATGGTCACATATTGGAGCGATTAATCCAGCAAACCCCTATGACCGAGGAGCAAATGAAGGGGTTGCAAGACCTCCTGGCTTCGAAAGTGAGCGTGGAGCGGGTTCAATGTGATTGCCAACCTGGCCAGTGTCACTGTGCCAGTCATGTGGAGGAAGATAAATGAAAGAAGAAACTTTTGTCGTCAATGGGATGACGTGTGCATCCTGTGTGATCAATGTGGAGAAAGCTGTTAACCATCTTGAGGGTGTTGAAAAAGCGACAGTCAACCTAACCACTGAAAAAATGACAGTGGAATATCAGGGGGAACCTTTGAGTCCAGAGGCTATTTCAAAAGCAGTAGCGGACGCCGGTTATGAGGCAGTAGTATACAATCCAGATACAGCTAAGAGCCAAGAAGAGCGAGAAGGTGACAAGCTACAAGTGATCCGAAAACGCCTCTTTTGGTCTTCCGTCTTCACCCTGCCTCTCTTTTATCTAGCAATGGGGCCCATGATTGGCCTACCGGCACCTGCTTTTGTCTCACCTGATCGAGCACCCGTAGCTTACACCCTTGTTCTTTTGGCCTTGACTATCCCCGTGATGGTCTTCGGACGAGCTTTTTATCGAAATGGTTTCCGAACTCTTCTAAAAGGTCATCCAAATATGGATGCCTTAGTAGCTTTGGCTACCAGTGCAGCTTTTCTTTATAGTCTCTATGGAACTTATCATATCTTGCTTGGTCACCATCATCATGTTCACCAGCTTTACTATGAGTCTGTAGCCGTGATTTTGACCCTAATTACGCTAGGTAAATATTTTGAAACTCTGTCCAAAGGACGTACTTCTCAAGCCATTAAAAAACTCATGCATCTGGCTGCCAAGGAGGCGACGGTCTTACGGGATGGAAAAGAAGTGAAATTGCCTGTAGAAGACTTGGTCATTGGAGATCACATTCTGGTCAAACCAGGTGAAAAAATAGCCGTTGATGGTCAAGTGGTTTCCGGACAATCAGCTATTGATGAAAGCATGCTAACGGGTGAATCGATCCCAATCCAAAAAACTGAAGGAAGTCCAGTTTATGCTGGCTCCATCAATGGTCAAGGAAGCTTGGTCTATGAGGCTGAGAAAGTTGGTCGGGATACCTTACTAGCACAGATCATTCAGCTGGTGGAAGATGCCCAACAAACCAAAGCACCGATTGCCAAGATTGCCGATCGAGTGGCCGGAGTCTTTGTTCCTGTAGTCATGGTGATTGCCCTCTTATCTGGACTGTTTTGGTATTTCATCATGGGCGAAACCTTTACCTTTGCTATGACGGTAACGATTAGTGTCTTGGTAATTGCCTGTCCATGTGCTCTAGGTTTGGCGACTCCAACCGCTATCATGGTAGGTACTGGATTAGGAGCAGAGCATGGGATCCTCTACAAGAGAGGGGACGTCCTTGAGTTAGCTCATCAAGCACAAGTAGTGGTCTTCGATAAAACAGGGACCATCACTCAAGGAAAACCTCAGTTGTCCTCATCCTATCTCTATAGTCAAACGAAGTATGCCTTACAAATCCTGGCATCTCTGGAAGCTAAGTCCGAGCACCCGCTGGGACAGGCTATTCTGGATGCTGCAAAAGAAGCGCCTGTGGACTTATTAGAGATGGAAAACTTCTCCAGTCTAACAGGAAGGGGCCTCACTGCTAGATATGCAGGGAAGGTTTATCTAGCTGGGAATCAAACTCTAATGGAAGAGGAAGGAATCGATGTTCGTCTTGCCAAGGCTGACTTGGAAGTCTTAACCCAGGATGGACAAACCCCGATTTTCTTAGCTGAAGATGGGCAATTAATGGCTCTATTTGGGGTAGCAGACCGCATCAAGGAAGATAGTTTAGAAATGGTTGCTAGTCTTGAAAAAATGGGCAAGAAGGTGATCATGCTAACTGGGGATAATGAACGAACTGCTCAAGCGATTGCCAAGAAGGCTGGAATCCGGCAGGTCATCAGTCAAGTCCTTCCTCAAGAAAAATCACGAGTGATCCAAGAATTGCAAGCAGAAGGCAAGTCTGTGATCATGGTGGGGGATGGGATCAACGATGCACCAGCCCTTGCAACTGCAGATATCGGGATTGCCATGGGGTCTGGAACAGATATTGCCATGGAAAGTGCAGATATAGTAGTTATGAAACCCCAATTGATGGATGTAGTCCGAGCCTTGGAAATTAGTCGCTACACGATTCAAACGATTAAGGAAAACTTGTTCTGGGCCTTTATCTACAATGTATTAGCTATTCCGGTGGCGATGGGCCTTCTCTATCTCTTTGGTGGTCCCCTCTTAAATCCTATGCTAGCAGGTCTAGCCATGAGTTTTAGCTCAGTATCCGTCGTCGTCAATGCTCTAAGATTAAAGCGAAAAAAATTGTAAAATCTAGGAGAAAAAATGATCTCCTTGTAAGAAAGAAAGGACAAAAATATGTCAAAAACATATGAAATTACTGGAATGAAATGCCAAGGTTGTGCCAATGCTGTCACTGAAAAATTATCCGCAGTAAAAGGTGTAGAAGAAGTAAGAGTAGATTTAGAGAAGAATCAAGTAACCATTGAAGGGAAACCTTGGAAATGGTCCTTGAGCCGAGCTCTAAAAGACAGTAAATATGAACTAGGAAATGAAGTAAAATAAGCTCAAAAAAGGTGGTCTGAAAAGAACTGCCTTTTTTGATAAAATACACATACAGCGAATGAGTATATAGCATAGATAAACTAGGTAAGGAACCGAAAATATAAAAAAATAGTAAAAGATATAGCTTAAGTTTTCAAGGATTGCATCGACTGATCAAAAGATAAGAATGAGTGGAAAATGAAGCGTTTTTATGATATAATAGATGCGGTAATTTTTTACTGAATGATTGAAAGAGCTTATATAAATTAACATGAAAAAAATTATAATTAATGGTGGTCGCCCATTAAAAGGTGAGGTGACCATTAGTGGTGCAAAAAATAGCGTGGTGGCCCTTATTCCAGCTACTATTTTAGCAGACGAAATTGTGACACTTGATGGTGTTCCAGATATTTCAGATGTGGCTAGCTTGATTGACATTATGACTCTGATGGGAGCAAAAGTGGAGCGAGATGGGGAGACCCTTGTCATTGATCCACGTGGTGTGCAAGATATGCCAATGCCATTTGGAAAGATCAATAGTCTTCGTGCTTCTTACTATTTCTATGGAAGTCTTTTGGGACGTTATGGCCAGGCAACTGTAGGTCTACCAGGGGGATGTGACTTAGGTCCGCGTCCAATTGATCTACATTTGAAAGCCTTTGAAGCGATGGGGGCTAAAATGACCATGGATGGTTCTAGTATGAACCTTTCTACTAATGGGAAGCGTCTTCGTGGGGCAGTCATCTATATGGATACGGTTAGTGTTGGCGCAACGATTAATACCATCCTAGCTGCTGTCAAAGCGGAAGGTCGTACTGTTATTGAGAATGCCGCTCGCGAACCTGAGATCATTGATGTCGTAACCCTTCTTAATAATATGGGTGCTCACATCCGGGGAGCTGGTACAGATATCATTACGATTGAAGGAGTAGACTATCTCCGCGGGACGCGCCACCAAGTAATCCCAGATCGCATCGAAGCAGGGACTTATATCGCTCTTGCTGCAGCTGTGGGAGAAGGAATTCAAATTACGAATGTTCTCTATGAACACCTGGAAAGCTTTATTGCCAAGCTAGAAGAAATGGGAGTTCGCATGACCATTTCTGAGGATAGTGTTTTTGTTGAAAAGCAAGAAAATCTAAAAGCTGTTCACATTAAAACCTCTCCTTACCCTGGATTTGCAACTGATTTACAGCAACCCTTGACCCCTTTGCTCTTGACAGCTAATGGAAAGGGAAGCATTATAGATACTATTTATCAAAAGCGGGTCAACCATGTGGCTGAACTGATGCGGATGGGGGCTAGGATTGAAACAGTTGGTGATCGCATTGTCTACCAAGGACCAAATCAATTAACGGGTGCTCCAGTTAAAGCGACAGACCTTCGTGCAGGAGCTGCCTTGGTGATTGCAGGCTTGATGGCACAGGGGAGAACAGAGATTACCAATATTGAGTTTATCCTTCGTGGCTATTCGCACATCATTGAAAAATTGCAACAATTGGGCGCTGACATCAAGTTAATTGATGAAGCATAACGAACGATTTTTATGAACATTTGGACGCAACTAGCAGCATATTCATGTTTCGAAACAGAGCGCCTCTTCTTGAGGCCCTTTCTATATAGTGATGCAGCTGACTTTTACAAGATATCCTCCAATCCAGATAATTTGCCTTTTATTTTCCCGGCACAAACTTCCCTAGAGGAATGCCAGTATGTCTTGGCTAATTATTTTTTAAAGAATCCTCTGGGAATATGGGCGATTTGTGATAAGGAAACCGGTCATGCGATTGGATCGATTAAATTTGAGAAATTGGATGAAATTAAGAAAGAAGCAGAACTTGGTTATTTCTTACACAAGGATTATTGGGGCAAAGGCCTCATGACAGAGGTTGTAAAAGAAATTACCTTCTTGTCCTTCCAGGAATTTCATCTCAAACAAGTCCGAATTATTACCCATGTTGAAAATTTAGCCAGCCAACAGGTAGCTTTACATGCCGGTTATACGTTAAAACGACAATTCAAGGGAAGCGACCGCTATACCCGAAAGATGCGGGATTATTACGAGTTCTGCATAGATAGAGGAGATCTCAATGAGTAAACACCAAGCGATCTTAGATTATTTGGAGAAACTACCAATTGGCAAGCGTGTCAGTGTGAGAAGTATCTCGAACTATTTACAGGTGAGCGATGGGACCGCCTATCGGGCTATTAAAGAAGCCGAAAATCGTGGAATTGTTGAAACGAGACCTCGTAGTGGGACTGTTCGTGTTAAGTCCAAAAAGGCTGTCCTGGAACATCTGACTTTTCGAGAGATTGTAGAAATAACCGGTTCGGAAGTCTTGGCAGGTAAAGAAGGACTGGAACGAGAGTTCAATAAGTTTTATATCGGTGCCATGACAGAAGAGCATATTTTAGATTATGTCTCTGAAGGTGGGCTCCTCATTGTTGGAGACCGAACCAATATCCAATGTCTGGCCCTTAAACACGACAATGCTGTTCTTGTAACTGGTGGTTTCGATGTCGATCCTTCTATTTTGGAACTAGGTAACAGTGGTCAAACTCCTATCTTACGTACCAAGCATGATACCTATACTGTGGCGACCATGATCAATCGCGCTCTCGCCAACATGCAAATCAAAACAGACATTTTAACGGTTGAACAAGTCTATTCACCCATGCATGAATATGGGTTTTTACGGGAAACAGATACCGTACGTGACTATCTAGATTTGGTAAGAAAGAGCCGTTTTAGTCGCTTTCCTGTCGTCAATCAACACCAAATGGTTGTTGGAGTGGTGACTATGCGGGATGCCGGCGATAAGGCACCGCAGACAACTCTGGACAAGGTCATGTCACGTACCGTCTTTACGACAAACCTTTCTTCTAGTATCGCCAATGTCAGTCAACGCATGATTGCAGAAGACTTTGAGATGATCCCTGTTATTCGGAGTAATCAGACCCTCTTAGGGGTCATTACCCGTCGTGCAGTCATGGACCGGATGAGTAAGGAACAATTGTCTGGATTACCAACCTTTAGTGAACAAATCAGTCAAAAAGTCGTTCTGCAAGCCAATCATTTTGAACTGACGGTTGAACCGAGCATGTTAGAAAAAAGTGGCGTTCTCTCGAATGGCGTTCTCACTGAAGTTTTAACAACGGTCACTCGCCAGTTCATGATGAATTCTGGAAAAAATTTAATTATCGAACAGCTGTTGGTCTATTATCTTCAAGCTGTTCAAGTGGACGATACCTTGCGGATTGAAACGCGTATTGTTCGCCAAACAAGACGATCGGCTATTATAGATTTTGATTTGTATTTGAATCTGCAGTTGGTCACGAAAGCTACCGTTACTTTGAAAATTAATTAGAATGGATGTAGGAATAGATGATTACATTGAAATCACAGCGTGAAATCGAAGCCATGGACCGTGCAGGAGACTTTCTTGCCAGTATTCATATTGGCCTTCGGGATTTGATCAAACCAGGTCTTGATCTTTGGGAAGTAGAAGAGTATGTTCGACGTCGCTGTAAAGAAGCCAATGTCTTGCCCCTCCAGATCGGTGTGGAAGGAAGTCTGATGGACTATCCCTATGCAACTTGTTGTGGGATCAATGATGAAGT
>ERZ773196.2206-NODE-2206-length-10191-cov-31.003058_pt1 | contig 10191 bp, 10 predicted proteins | sample MGYA00581009_ERZ773196 | MGnify/ENA primary metagenome ERZ773196 (study PRJEB29015, sample SAMEA2738162) | human oral metagenome | biome: human oral; feature: human-associated habitat; material: saliva | place: China | collected 2243 ...
TGAAGCAATAAAAAAGTTGACGGCTCTTGAACAAGAGCCGCTTCGTTTGCGTAAACGAACTGTTGAGGAGTGCCTCAGTGCAGATGCAGTTATGCTTGCCTATATTGGCGATGCCGTATACTCCATGTATGTTCGTGAACGAGTAGTACAGATGAATATATCCAAGGTACAAGTGTTGCACACCATTGTTACTGAGTTTATTTGTGCTAAATCACAAGCGAAGGTATTGCTTGAAATAGAGGATACTTTCACAGAACAAGAACAAGCTATTGCACGACGTGCTAGAAATAGTAATGTAAATGTGCCAAAAAGTAGTTCTGTTCAAGAGTATCGTAGTAGTACAGCTTTTGAAGCAGTACTCGGATTTCTTTATGAAACGCGTCAAGATGAGCGCTTACAAGATGTTATGAGGCAAGCCTTTTCAATAACTCTACGAGGTATGTAGTATGGATAATTATATTGTAGGTCGCAATGCGGTTAAAGAGGCCCTTAAAAGTGGTCGTTCCATCCAGCGCATTATGGTCAGTGAAGATAAGGTTAAAACAGGTCTAGCTGATATTGTTGGCCTTGCTAAATCTCAAGGCATTGAAGTGCGTCCAACACCTATCAAACAAATGAATAAATATGATTTAGAGGTACCGCACCAAGGTGTTATTGCTCTTGTTTCTGCTGTTCAATTTAAAGAACTAGGTGAAGTGCTGCAAGAGACGAATCATGATGTTCCTTTGCTTATCCTAACAGATGGCGTTGAGGATCCACATAACATGGGGGCTATCATTCGTACTGCCGAGTGCGTGGGTGCTACAGCGGTACTCATTCCGAAGCGCCATAATGCCCCTATTAATGCTACAGTAGCTAAAACATCAGCAGGTGCTATTGAACAAATACCATTAGTGCAAGTTGGCAATGTGGCACAGACCATCAAACAACTCCAAAAACAAGGCTTTTGGGTTATGGGCGCTCATATGGAAGGGGATCGTACCTTATATGAGGCGGATATGACAATTCCTACTGTTATCGTCATTGGTAACGAAGGAAAGGGCATTAGCCGCGTTGTGAAAGAGGCATGTGATTTCCTCGTTACCATTCCTATGTATGGAAATTTAAATTCTTTGAATGCATCTGTGGCGGCTGCAGTTCTTATGTATGAGGCTGTGCGTCAACGACAAGCGAAGTAACTATGCTAAAAGATATTTTAATTGTAGATGGATATAATGTGATATTCGCCTGGACTCATCTAAAGAAATTGGCTCATGAATCATTAGAACATGCACGTATGGAGCTTCGAGATAGATTGTTGAATTACGGAAAATTCAAGGGCTATGAAGTTATCCTTGTATTTGATGGTAAATATACAAAATCTGGCGGCTCTGTAGAGGCTATTACGAGTGGATTTCTAGAAGTGTATACTGAGGATGGGGAAACGGCGGATTCCTTTATTGAGCGAGAGGTATTTTTGCGGAAAGGCAAATATACCAATGTATATGTTGTAACCTCTGATGGAGCTGAACAAAATCAAATTCTTGGATCTGGTGGTTTACGCATTCCAGCTCGAGAATTGCAAAATATGATTCGCATAGCTAAGGAAGAGGAACGACTACAATACGCTCATGAACATAGACGAGATCAATTTAGCTTGCGACGTAATGAAGTAGGAGGTTTATTATCTCCTGAAGTAGCTGAAAAGCTTGAGAAATTACGCCGTGGCCATTGATAGTTGAAAATCACATATAGTTCCAGTATAATGAATATATTGGTTTTTCTGCTCAATTGTAAGGAGGAGCATATGAACACAATTCATACACGCAAGTCCGATTACAATTTCAAAGAAATGACCGATGAGCAAGTTGTGGTCATAGCTCAAGAAGAGCAAAATGAGTTTGCAATCGATTATATTGTTAATAAATATAAAAACTTTGTTCGTGCAAAAGCACGGTCTTACTTTTTGGTAGGTGCTGATCGTGAGGATATTATCCAAGAAGGAATGATTGGCCTCTATAAGGCTACGCGAGATTTTAAACATGATAAGCTAGCGTCCTTTAGAGCTTTTGCAGAGCTTTGTATAACTAGACAAATTATTACGGCTATTAAGTCGGCAACAAGACAAAAACATGCGCCTTTAAATTCCTATGTATCGTTAAATAAACCGGTATATACAGAGGAATCAGAGCGTACGTTGATCGAGATGCTATCCTCAGCAAAGGTTACCAATCCTGAGGATCTTATTATCAGCCAAGAAGAATTGGATGATATTGAGCGCAATATTAGTCATATTTTAAGTGAACTCGAGTGGGAGGTCTTGGAAGGATATCTAGACGGACGTTCCTACCAAGAAATGGCTGAGGTCACAGATCGCAGTGTCAAATCTATAGACAATGCGTTACAAAGGGTTAAACGTAAATTAGAGAAGTATTTAGAACATCGGGTTTTGGATTCTCCAAGAGCCACACAGGAAGGATGACAGTCGTGACAAATTTCTTAATGATTGTAGAAGTTATCGTATCTATCTTATTAATCGTAGTAGTTGTTGCACAGAATAGCAAAAACGCAGGCATGGGCGGTGCTGTTTCTGGTGCGGCAGACTCTTCTTTTGGTGGTAAGCAACGCGGTTTAGACGCTTTCTTATCTAAATGTACGATTATATTGGGGATTATCTTTGCTGTGTTGAGCTTAGTGTTAGGGGCAATGATTAATCAATTCTAATGATGAAAGCCTGCTTTGCAGGCTTTTTCTTTTTTCAGAATAAGGAGGTGAAGATTTGAAGAAGAAAGTATTAGACTTTTATAAATCTATACAACCACATGCATATCATATTGAAGATGCTGCTATGGATAATCACATTCGAGGTGGTAAGGATCTTGAGATGTTTATTCGTTCAGCAAAAATGCTTGCTCGAGAAGGGGTGCTAACATCTTCTCGACCTGATGTATATCAATATGCAGAACAACAACATGAAGAATATGAAGGTATTTATAAGGGCTATCGTAAGTCGTATGGCTTTGTGATTATGCCTGATGATGAAGATATATATGTAGCAGAACAAAATAAAGGTACTGCTATGCACAATGATAAGGTTCGAGTTCGCGTTGTACCGTCTAACTATACAAAGCATAAACGAGAAGGCGTCATCGTTGATGTTATTGAACGAGCTAATGAAACTGTAGTAGGTACCTATGATCGACAACAACACTTTGGCTTTGTTATCCCTGATGATGAGCGTATAGGGACAGATATCTTTGTAGATTTAAAAAATACATTAGATGCTCGTAGTGGCGCAAAGGTACTAGTCAAAATTACAAAATGGCCGGAAGGTGATAAAAAGCCAGAAGGTATTATAACGGAAATTCTTGGCTATAAAGGTGATGTAGGTCTCGATATTAACTGCATCATGGCGAATCATAAGATTCCATTTAATTTCCCCGACGATGTCATTAAAGCTAGCCAGAAAATTGATACTGTGATTCATGAGGATTCTGATCGTTGGGACCTTCGTGATGTACAGATGGTTACCATCGATGGGGAAGATGCAAAAGATTTAGACGATGCTGTGAGTGGTCGTAAATTACCAAATGGTAATTATGAATTAGGCGTACATATTGCAGATGTAAGTCATTATGTAACATCTGGGCAAGCCATTGACAACGAGGCCTATAAACGGGGGACATCTGTATATTTAGTTGATAGAGTAGTACCGATGTTACCAGAGGTTTTATCCAATGGTATTTGTAGTTTAAATGCTCATGAAGACCGTTATGCTATGACGTGTATGATGGAAATTAATAAAGATGGTAAGGTTGTACATTATCGCATTCGACCATCTATTATCCATGTAGGCCGTCGTTGTAGCTATAAAGAAGTGTATAAGGCGCTGGAAGAAAATATTATTCCTGACGATTTACAAGACTTTATGCCTATGCTTCGCGATTTAGCAGAAATCTCTAAAATTCTTAATGCAATGCGTCGCCGTAGAGGTGCATTGGACTTTGATTTTCCTGAGTACAAGGTATTACTTGATCATGATGGTACACCGTTGCGCATCGTAAAACGAGATCGCACCATGGCAGAACGACTTATCGAAGAATGTATGCTCATTGCCAATGAAACAGTGGCTACACATTTAGAGCATACACACCGTACATCGGTATATCGTATTCATGAGAATCCTAGTGAGGAAAAACTAGATTTATTCCAAAAGGTGCTTAATTATTTAGGTCAAAACCTAGTTCTAAGTACTGATGGTGTGACACCACGAGATTTCCAAAAAATCTTAGATGTAGTAAAAGGGCAAGATATTGAGCAAGTAGCTCAAATTATGACCTTGCGTTCCATGCAGCAAGCTAAATATAGTACCAACAATGTGGGTCATTTTGGCTTGGCATCTACATGTTATACGCATTTCACATCTCCTATTAGACGATATCCTGACTTAATGGTTCACCGCCTTTTAAAAGCGGATATGCATTGGAAAAATGACTATTCTAAACGCGATGTAGATGAAGCCTTCTTGGTGGGGGCTGTAGAACATTCTTCTTTACAAGAACAAGTTGCTACAGAGGCCGAACGAGATACGGTAGATCTTAAAAAGACGCAATATATGGTTCCATTTGTGGGAGAAGTCTTTGAAGGAACTATTTCTAGCATTACATCCTTTGGGATGTTTGTAGAGCTAGAAAATGGTATCGATGGTCTTGTGCATATGAGCATGATGAACGATGATTACTATTTCTTCGATGAAGAACATTTTGTGCTTGTAGGCAAGAGAACAGGTAAAACCTATCATTTAGGTGAAAAGGTAACTGTTACATTAGTAAAAGCCGATGTAGAAAAGAAACAAATCGACTTTGTACTAGGTGAAGTCAATAATCTAATGGCTATACAAGAACAATTGCGCAATGGTTCTGACTATGCAACTAGTCGTGATAGCTTTGGTAGTCGTAAAGATCGTAAATCTTCAGGCAAATCCAGTAAAAAATCTTCACGACGTGATAGTAATAAATCTGGTCATTCTAGATACGATGCTTTCAGTAAAAAATCTAGTAAAGGTAAATCAAGTCGTAAGAAGTCTACTAAAACGACTAAGCGTAGTCAATCTAAGAAATCTAAAAGTAAACGTAAACGATAGAGGTATATATGGCAAAACAATCTAGTCCATCTCTTATTGCTGATAATCGTAAGGCCCGTCATGATTTTAATATTCATGAAACTTATGAAGCAGGCATTGCTTTGACAGGTACTGAAATTAAATCCATACGCCAAGGTAAACTGAACTTAAAGGATAGCTTTTGTCGTATTGATAAAGGCGAGCTTTTGTTGTATGGCGTTCATATCAGCCCATACGAACAGGGAAATCGTTTTAATCATGAACCTGAACGAACTCGCAAATTGTTGATGCATAAATCTGAAATCAATAAACTGCATGCTCAGGTTAAGGAGAAAGGATTCTCTTTAGTGCCGCTCAATTTCCATTTCAGTCATGGTTATGTAAAGGTAACCGTTGGTCTTGTAACTGGTAAAAAGCTGTATGATAAGCGTCAAGATATGGCAGAACGCGATGCTAAGCGAGATATTGCTAAGAGACTTAAAGAACAACAAAAATATTAAAATAAAGAAATCGAGTCATAATGGCTCGATTTTTTTTTGTGATATTTGTCAACTTACTCTGTATTTTTAGTTGATAAATATGTATATTGAATTTATAATGTAAACAAAGAGTCGTGTTTGTGGTTGACATTTTCTAAGTAGAGGAGAAACATCATGAATCAGAACATTCGGTACATTACTGAGGTCGCTATTTTAACTGCTATGATTACTGTATTAGGGGCTATTAAAATACCTAATGTCATTCCAGGTATAGAGTTTCAATTATCGGCCCCGTTGGCGGTAGCAATATGTGCTGTATTCGGATTTAAGAAGTATATTATTAGTGGATGTCTATCTAGTTTAATCGGCTTAGCGCTAGGTACTCAAACTATATTAAATGTTATGATTGCTATGCAATTCCGTCTTATTGTAGGTTTAATCCTTTGGATGTGCCATAATCACTTAATCGGTATTATGATTTCAGGTCCAATTGCATCTGCCTTAGCGCGGTTAACCTTGTCCGTATATATTGGTAAAGCCGCATTACCTATGGTTGCATTAGCAGTACCTGGCATGATTTTTACAGTCATTATGGCTCCAGTATTTGTAAAAGTATTCCGTAAAATTCACAGCCATGCACATCATAATAATATTATAAAAGGTAAGGTATCATAATGAATGAATTATATAGTGTACGCATGCGTGCAGCGCAAGGTGGTCCCCATGAAAAAGGGGGCCACCATATTTCTGGTGCAGAGCGTATCGTAAAATTAGAGGAAGTTGGAGCTATAGCACAATCCTTAGCTGAACGTGCACTGCATCACAGCAAAGGAACTGCTGATTTTATAAATATTACAGTAGATTTAATTCCACAGGAGAAGATTTCCTATATAGACTGTCTAAGGGTAGAGGAACATAAAACTGGTAGCATTCCTGAATCCCATCAATTGGCAACGGAACTTTTACAAGGTACCACTATTACTGAAACTGCTGTTAGAAAAGCTATCGGTATGTTAAAAAATTTAGATAGATCCATGCGCGGCGCTATGTTAGTGGATGCTATTTCGGGTGAACGCTTAGATGAAGGCAATCGCGGTGTACGTGTGAGTCATATGGACTCCTTTGACTCTCATGCATTAGGTGACAATGAACATATGAGGGAGGCTTTAGTATTGGCCTCTAAGGTTCAATCCGCAGAGGGTGTTGTTGGTGAATTATGTTGGTCTGATGATCCAGATTATACAGTAGGCTATGTGGCTTGTAATGGTGTATATCATCGAATTCCTCATATGAAAGAATTAGGGTCTAATATAGGGGGACGGGTTTTCTTTGTACGGTCTGATATAGATAGTGAAAGTGTAATCGAGTATTTGGAGAGTGCTCCTGTACTTGTTCAACGGAGATAACATGTACGAATTTTTTAAAGAGCAATTAGATGCTAAGGAACAGAATCATAATTTACGAACCTTAAAAGAATATTGTCCTATAGATGCAGTGCGAGTTAAACGAGATGATAAAGAATATTTAATGATGGCTTCAAATAATTATTTAGGCCTTACCTTTGACTCCCGTGTAATAGAAGGGGCTCTGAAAGGAGCTCAACAATATGGTACAGGGTCTGGTGGATCGCGCCTCGTATCTGGTACGTTTCCATTATTTACTGATCTTGAAAATGAATTAGCAAAATTTAAGAATACTGAAAAAGCCCTCGTATTTAATACAGGTTATATGGCCAATGTAGGAACTATTTCTGCTATAGCTGATAAACATACCATCATTTTTAGCGATGCTTTAAATCACGCTAGTATTATTGATGGGTGTAGATTGAGTAGAGGAGCAGTAAAGGCTTATAGCCATTGTGATGTAGACGAACTAAAGTATTTATTAAAGCAAGTAGATCGTAATGCAAGAAAGCTTATTGTCACAGATGGTGTATTTAGCATGGATGGGGATATTGCACCGCTTGATAAACTATATGAATTAAGCCGTGACTATAATGCATTGCTCATGGTAGATGATGCTCATGCAACAGGAACAATTGGTAATGGTCATGGTACGGCTGCTTATTTTAATTTAGAGAAAGAGATAGATATTCAACTCGGTACATTGAGTAAATCCTTAGGATCTGTTGGTGGTTATATAGCTGCAAATAGCACTATCATAGATTATCTCGTTAATACGAGTCGTAGCTTTATATTCTCCACCGCATTATCTCCTGCAGATATAGGAGCGGCCCTGGCTGCATTACATATTCTTGAGACAGATGCATCTGTTTTAGGGCGTTTACAAGAAAATGTAAACTATATGGCAGATAAATTAACTTCTATGGGAATTGATGCGACCAATGAAACGCCAATTTTCCCAATTCTAATCGGAAGTAATGAAGATACACTGGCAGTATCTGATTATCTATATGAGTCTGGAATTATTGGAACAGCTATTCGTCCACCTACTGTACCTATTGGTGAAAGTAGAATTCGATTGACCGTTACAGCAGCTCATAATAAAGAACAAATTGATTATGTATGTCATACATTGCATAAAGCGATGAAACAATTAAATTTATGATAGTACATAATATATCTAAAAAAGATAGTATTAAAAGAATTCCATTTGATTGCTTAAGTAGTCAATATTAGATAAGTTGAGTAGTCTAACAATAGTGAATATATCTGAACTGTGAAGGTCTCATATAATTGACAGTAATACTAAATAGGCTTATAATTATTAGACCAACGCACGGGGATGTAAAGGTTTCGACAGGGGTGCGTGTGGTATAGATAGCGAGTCGGCGTTCCATGAGGCCGTTAAACGGTGGGAAAACATTTAAACGCAGAAGAAAATTTTGCATTAGCTGCATAAGCTACGTCCCTCATACTTGTGCCTACCAAGTGTGAATGGACGTCAAACCGTAGGCTGGCTTAATTCAGTTGTTCATATGAATTAGGCGAGACAATATGAACTGGGGTTGTGTAGCTTGTCTGTGAGCGGTAGCAACCTGAGATCTAAATCATAGACTGTGCTCGGAGAAGTCTATATGGCAACACTTTTGGACAGGGGTTCGACTCCCCTCATCTCCACCAAATATTAAAGCTAAAGCTAGAAGAGGCGTGATTACTGTACAAACGCAGTAGTTACCTAATCTTCTAGCTTTTTTTAGTGTTCCTATATGTTTGCTTAAATACGTATTTATTCGCTTGAAATTTCCCCTTTATTTCCCCTTTATTTCCCCTTGATTTCCCCACGGAGCACAGATATTTAATTAGAAAATGTGTACACAAAGAATCTAAAATGTCAATAATTTTTATCGTTTTGATTGTGCACAATGAATATGAATTTGATCAGATTTTATCTATGTTTTATAAAGGTGTAAGGGTATCGAAAAAATTGACTTTGTCTATAGAATCCTGTAAAATATATAAAGATATATATGTAATTATGACACATAGATGATTAGTTTCGTGTAAAGGAGTACAGATAATGAAGTTCCGTTATTCCCGTATGTTAGCGGCTCTCGTTGTATCCGCTGTAATGGTTGCTGGTTGTGGCAGTAATCAACAGCAAGCAGGCGACGTGAGTGTCAATGCATACAAAATTACTGCAAGTGATGCACAGGTAAACCAAACCTATGCTGGTACAGTAGTTGCAGAAAACTCTGTAGCTGTACATGCTCGTGTATCTGGTTACGTAGTTGAAAAATTTGTTAAAGGCGGGGAGCAAGTTGTAGCTGGCCAGCCATTATATCGTATCGATTCTCGTCAATACGAAGCTACTCTTGCTAATGCAGAAGCACAAGCTGCTCAAGCTAATGCAAACTATAAAAATGCTGAAGTAGACCTTAATCGTTATGAAACATTAGCTCAACAAGATGCTATTGCGCAACAACGTGTAGATACACAACGCAGTACTGTAGAACAAGCTAAGGCCGCTTATGAAGCATACGAAGCATCCGTAAAAATTGCTCAAGATAACTATGGCGATACAATGGTATATGCACCATACTCTGGTACATTACGTATGGATGATATCGATATGGGTACATTTGTACAAGCAGGTTCTACAACATTAGTAACTATTGATTCTATCGATCCTATCTTTGTTGAATTTAGTATGACAGAGCAAGAATATCTTGACTTCATGAAAAATCCAACTGGCGATGATTCCAATGGTCCAAATATTCAATTAAAACTTGCTGATGGTGACACTTATAACCAATTTGGTACTATTGTTCAAGCCGCAAAAAGCCTCGACCAATCTACAGGTAAGCTTGTGTTGAAAGCGTCCTTCCCAAATCCTGATCATTTGTTGTTGCCAAATATGTTTGCTACAGTAATTTCTCCTGGTCAAAAACTTAAAAATGCTATTCTTGTTCCTAGTCGCGCTATTCTTCAAATTATGGATAAAAACTTTATCTTTGTTGTAAATGCTGATGGTGTAGTAGAACAAAAAAGTGTTGAAGTTGGCGGTACAAGTGGTAGTGATACAATTATTAAAGCCGGTTTAGCACCTGGAGATACAATCATCGTTGATGGTTTAACTAAGGTTAAAAACGGTGCGAAGGTTAATGCTAAATTGCTTTCAAAAGAACAATTAAAAGCTACAAAATAGAAG
>ERZ773196.2212-NODE-2212-length-10179-cov-3.112110_pt1 | contig 10179 bp, 10 predicted proteins | sample MGYA00581009_ERZ773196 | MGnify/ENA primary metagenome ERZ773196 (study PRJEB29015, sample SAMEA2738162) | human oral metagenome | biome: human oral; feature: human-associated habitat; material: saliva | place: China | collected 2243 ...
TAATGATTTTATTTCGTAGCGTTGCGGTTTGTCCGCGCTTTTCGCCCCCGCGGCGCATTTGCAAGCGTCCAAGGCTTGTGTATCTTCTTTTTTTTGGCGAAATTCGCAGCAGCTAATTCATTATAGTTCATTCGTAAAATCAATTTATGCTCACTCCCCTCATTGTCGCGATCTTCATCCTCGGGTATCTCTGCATCACCCTCGAAGACGTGATCAAAGTCAACAAGGCCGCAGTGGCACTCCTCATGTGTGTGGCCTGCTGGGTGCTCTACACCCTTGGTGCCGCCGAATATGTTCCGAATTTTCATGCAGCTGCATTGAAGGAATCGGGCGAAAGTGTGGTGGACTTCGTTTCCTCGCACATCTTGCGCGAGCACCTCGGCGAAATCACCGAAACGCTCTTCTTCCTCATGGGGGCCATGACCGTCGTGGAAATCATCGACACCAACGGCGGCTTCAACTTTGTGCGCAACGTGCTGCATTCGCGTACTAAGCGCTCGTTGTTGTGGAAAATTGCCTTCATCACCTTTTTCCTCTCGGCGGTGCTCGACAACCTGACCACCACGATTGTCATGATCATGGTGCTGCGTAAGTTGGTCTACAACCACGAGGATCGTCTCTACTACGCCGGTCTCATTGTGATTGCCGCCAATGCCGGCGGCGCCTTCTCGCCCATCGGCGATGTGACGACGATCATGCTTTGGATCAAGGGCTCTGTCACCGCCGGCGGTGTGATGAAAGAAATTTTCTTGGCCAGTTTGGTGGCCATGGTGGTGCCGGCCTTGCTGTTGCAATACCATTTGCACGGCACCCTCGGCGATACCGAACAGACGGCGGAGGAAACGGTGAACGACGTCCACCAGTTCACGGGCGCCGAACGTCGACTTATTTTCTTCTTCGGTGTGGGCGGACTGCTCTTTGTGCCCATCTTCCACAACCTCACCGAACTGCCGCCCTACATGGGCATCCTCTTGGTGCTCGGCCTGCTCTGGACAATCACCGAAGTGCTCTATCGCACGAAAAAACACCGCGACAGCACGACCAAACAGCGCGTGGCGACGATCTTGCGCAAGATCGACATGACCACGATTCTCTTCTTTCTCGGCATCCTGCTGGCGGTGGCTACGCTCAAGGAAACCGGTGTGTTGCCGGCTTTCGGACAGTGGCTCAACGAGGTGTCGGGCGGTAACCACTATTTGGTGACCGGCGTGATCGGCGTAGCTTCGTCGATCGTCGACAACGTGCCTCTCGTGGCCGGGTGCATGAACATGTATCCCATCCAGGCCGCCGGCGACTTCGCACAGGACGGTGTGTTCTGGCAACTGCTGGCTTACTGCGCCGGTGTGGGCGGTTCGATGCTCATCATCGGTAGTGCCGCAGGCGTTGTGGCCATGGGCTTGGAGAAAATCTCCTTCGGCTGGTATCTGAAAAAGATCTCGTGGGTGGCCGCAGCCGGTTATTTCGCCGGTATCTTTGTCTACTGGTTTGAACGCGCGGTGATCCACATGTAAACCACTAAATAATTATTGTTATGAAGAAATGGATTCTGGTGTTCGCGGTTCTGCTGACCACGACCCTCACGGCCAGCGCGTTTGGTCCGAAACTCGGTGTCACGGGCGGTTACAACCTCTCGTGGACGAAAGTGAATTCGTCGGCCTTCCGAAACATGGTCGACGGCAAAAGCGGTGCCGGCTGGTTCATCGGCCCGAAAGTGGATTTGGATTTGCTGCTCGGTCTGCACCTCGATGGTGCGCTCGTCTACAATCAGCGTAAATTCACCGTGGCACAAGAAGGCAAGGCCGATTTCAGCAAAACTTACAGCTCGCTCGACATCCCGGTGAATGCCAAGTATCGTTTCACGATTTCGGGCATCGGCGTCTACGCTTCGACGGGACCGCAATTCTCCTTCTCGATGGGCAGCAAAAACATCTCGGTGAAGAATTGGGACATCCAAGACGGGGCCACACCCGTGTTCAAGCGCAGCAACCTCTCCACCACGTGGAACTTCGGTGCCGGTGTGGTGTTGGCCAAGAATCTTGAATTGGGCCTGGGCTACAACGTGGCTGTCGGCAAGTCCGGCGAATCGTTTCTTGAGAAGATCGGCGTCGGCGTCGGCGAGGAGGCTCGGCCCGACTATCGACTCAACACCTTCAATCTCCAAGCTTCCTACTATTTCTAATTCAAATATTTCTAATTCAAAAATCAGCAGTTTCTCATGATTCGCGTCAATTGTTTTTTCCAAGCCAACGAGGAGCAGTATGCCACTGCGTTGGAGACGGCGCTTGCCCTGGTAGCTGCCAGCCGCGAGCACGCCGGTTGTGTTTCATACGATGTTTTTGAGAGCGGAACGCGCCCCGATGTGTTCATGTTCTGCGAAACGTGGGCTTCGCCCGAAGCCCTGGCTGCACACGCTGCCACCGACGATTTCAAGCACCACGTTGGTCGCCTCGAAACACTCGGCACGCTCAAAATCGAAAAGTTCGATTTCTGATCGGCACGCCGATCGCGGCGTGACTGTGAGAGGCCGACGGGCGCAAATGGCTCGTGAGACGAGCAGGTAACCTCCGATCGCTCTCACCGCATGGCGCCGGTCGAGGCTCCTTGTCTCGGTCTGTGCTGCCGCGACGCTCTTTTTTCACGACTTCACCCGCGAGTCGCACAAGGCAACGGCCTGTGCGGCTTGCGGGGATATGCATTCTTTCCATGTCTTCCAACGGATTTCTCAGTTCCATTCCACCCGTCACACGCAATCTGCTGTTTATCAACATCATTCTCTTCATGGTGCAGCAGTTGGTGGCGCAACGTGGGGGCGATGTGCTCACCGATCTTTTCGGCCTGCACTTCTTCCTGGCCCCCGATTTCCACCTCTGGCAGGTGGTGACCTACATGTTCCTGCACGGTTCGTGGTCGCATGTGCTGCTCAACATGTTCTCGTTGTGGATGTTCGGGCGCATCATTGAGCAGACCATGGGGCAGCGCCGCTTCATCATCTATTATTTCTTGTGTGGCGTGGGCGCTGCACTTTGTCAGGAACTGTGGCAGTTGGGACAGTATTATTTGGAAGGCCTGAACCATTATGCGATCGTCACTGACGGGGTAACGAGCCTGCCGATGGGCGCTTTTCTCAACACCTGGGTGACGATCGGAGCCAGCGGTGCTTGCTACGGTGTGCTGCTGGCGTTTGGCATGACGTTCCCCGACGAGCGCATCATGCTGCTCTTCCCTCCCATCCCGATGAAGGCCAAGTATTTCGTGATCGGTTATGCGCTGATTGAAGTCTTCTCCGCCTTCTATTCGAATGGTAACATCGCGCACTTCGCCCACCTGGGCGGCATGTTCTTCGGTTGGCTCTACTTCCGGAACTGGCGGCGACAAATTGCCGCGGCGCAGCGCCGACCGCATTACGATCCCTACACCCGCACCTACTACACAGGCAGTGCCGACTCCACCGCGGACGGCGGGATCTTGCAACGCATCCGGCGAGCTTTTCAGCGTTTCGGTGCCGCTGTGGAAAGTGCTTTTCGTCAACTCTTTTCGCGTTCCGATCGCGGCGGCGGCGCGTCACACACTTCTTCGTCGGCCTCTTCGTCGGCTGCGGGGGAGACAGACCGCGAATACAATCTGCGCCGACGCAAAGAGCAGGAGCGCATCGATGAAATTCTTGACAAGGTGCGCCGTTCGGGCTATGCCTCGCTGACCGAGGAGGAGAAAAAAGATTTGTTCAACCACACGCGTCGTCCCTGAAGCGTATGTCCTGCTTACGTCGTCTCTTTCATTTCTTCCTGACGCCCGAAAAACGAGCCTTGGCGCGCTTCATTTCGCTCTTTCTGGCCGGTGCTTCGTGGTTCACGGTGATCGCCTTGTGGCTTTGCGCCCTTTCGCCCTACGTTGACCCCCGACAGTTTGGAGCGGCGGCGCCCTACGCCCTGCTCTTTCCTCTCTTTCTCGGCGGAACGGTGGGCATGGCAGTGCTTTGTCTGGTCTTTGCTCCGCGCCGCGTGTGGATTCCGCTGTTCGGGCTTTTGCTCTGCTCCGGCAGTATCCGCACTTATGCGCCGATCAACTTCAGTCGAGGCCGTTCGGGCGGCGTGGCTTCGGGCGAAATTCGGGTCATGACCTACAACACGCGCGGCTTCGGACTGACCGACAGCGGCCGGGCTGAAATGACGAACTACATGATCGCTTCCGGCGCGCAAATCATTGCCTTTCAAGAGGGTATGGGGTCGCTGGAGCAAAACAAAGAATTGGTGGCCCGACTGAAAGGAACGGGCACCACGCACTACAAGTGCTACAACACCAGGAGCGAATGCCTCGGACTCATTTCCAAATTTCCCGTCACGGATGCGCAGCTCATTTGTCGCTCCGGCGGTAACATTGCGGTGGCCTTTTGGTTGAAGGTGCCCAACGAGCGCCCTTGGATTGTGGTCAACTGTCATTTGCGTTCCAACGCCTTGACGTTTGACGAGCGCGGGCAGTTCAGCCAGTGGACGAAGACGGGACAAAGTTCCGATTCGAGCGCTTGGCAGCGCCGACTTTACAACAAGATCAAGCTGGCTGCCGCTGCGCGGGCCGACATGGTCGACACACTCTCGCGTTTTGTCGATGCCCGCCGCGGACAGGTGAAATTCATTTGCGGAGATTTCAACGACACCCCCATCTCTTCGGCTCGACATCGCTTGGTTGAACTTGGTTTTCGCGATGCGTTTCGTGCGGCCGGCAATGGGATTTCGCGCACGTTCAATCGCGATGCGATGTATGTGCGCATTGACCACCTTTTGGCCGACCCCACGTTTGTGCCCGTAGAGGCGCATGTGGACAACGGCGTCGACCTCTCCGACCATTATCCCCTCATTGCCACCTTCCGTCGTCCGCAGCCATAGCGGGCGCTCTCCACGAATAATATACAACTCTCTGTACAACACATACAAATGAACATCGAACAATTGCTTACCGATGCCGTCGTCAAAGCCGTCAAGGCTTGCTACGGTGCCGACATCACCCCCGAACAGGTGCAGATTCAGAAAACGCGCCCCGACTTCGAGGGACACCTCACTGTGGTCACCTTCCCCTTCCTGCGCATCTCCAAGCGTAAGCCCGAAGACACCGGAGAAGACCTCGCATTGTGGTTGGTCGAGAACACCGACCTCGTATCGACGTTCAACATCGTCAAGGGTTTCCTCAACCTGACCATCGCGCCCAAGAAATGGGTCGAACTGCTCGAACAGATCGACGCTGACAGCCGGTACGGACTCGCCACACCCGGCCCCGACAGCCCGCTCACCATGGTCGAATACTCCTCGCCCAACACCAACAAACCGCTCCACCTCGGCCATGTACGCAACAATTTGCTCGGATGGGCGGTGTCGAAAATCGCAGAGGCCAACGGCAACCGCGTGGTGAAGACCAACATTGTGAACGATCGCGGTATTCACATTTGCAAGTCGATGCTGGCTTGGCTCAAGTATGGCAACGGCGAGACGCCCGAGTCGACCGGTAAGAAGGGCGACCACTTGGTGGGCGACTACTATGTGGCTTTTGATCAGCACTATCGCGCCGAAGTGGCTGAACTCAAAGCGCGACTTGAAGCCGAGGGCGTTGCGCCCGAAGAGGCCGAGAACCGTGCGAAGAATGAGGCTCCGCTCATGGTCGAAGCGCGCGAAATGCTCCGCAAGTGGGAGCAGGGCGATGAAGAGGTGCGTGCGCTCTGGCGCAAGATGAACGAGTGGGTTTATGCCGGTTTCGACGAAACGTACAAAGCACTCGGTGTGTCGTTCGACAAGATCTACTACGAATCGGAAACCTATCTCGAAGGGAAGGAAAAGGTGGAGGAAGGACTCGCCAAAGGGCTCTTCTATCGCCGCGAAGACGGATCGGTTTGGGCCGATCTGACGAAAGACGGACTCGATGAGAAGCTGCTGCTTCGTTCGGATGGTACTTCGGTCTACATGACGCAAGACATCGGTACGGCCAAGCTGCGTTTTCGCGACTATCCCATCGATAAGATGGTCTATGTGGTGGGCAACGAGCAGAACTACCACTTCCAGGTGCTCTCGCTCCTGCTCGATCGTCTCGGTTTCGAGTGGGGAAAGAGCCTTGTGCACTTCTCCTACGGCATGGTCGAACTCCCCAACGGCAAAATGAAGAGCCGCGAGGGCACAGTGGTAGACGCCGATGATCTCATCGAGGGGATGATCGAACAGGCTCGCCGCACGATGGACGAAGCCGGCAAGAACGGCGACATGTCGGAAGCTGAAAAGCAGGAGGTGGCCCGCATCGTCGGTCTCGGTGCGCTCAAGTACTTCTTGCTCAAAGTCGACGCGCGCAAAAATATGGTCTTCAATCCCGAAGAATCCATCGACTTCAACGGCAACACCGGTCCCTTCATCCAATATACGTATGCCCGCATTCGTTCGATCCTGCGCAAAGCAGAGGAAGCCGGTATCGAGATCTCGGCAGTGGATCCTGCCACGGAGATTTCGGTCAAGGAGGAGGAAATCATTCAGCGCATCGCCGAGTTCACCGCCGTGGTACGCGCTGCCGGTGAGGACTATTCGCCTTCGGCCATCGCCAACTATTGCTACGAATTGGTGAAGGACTACAACCAGTTCTACCACGAGTTCCAAATCCTTCGCGAGGAGGATGCGGCCAAGCGCAACTTCCGCCTTGTGCTCTCGCGCAATGTGGCGAAGGTGGTGCGACTGGGCATGGATCTCCTGGGAATTGAAATGCCTGAGCGCATGTAAACCTAAGGTGGTGTGCGCTGCGTCGCAACCACTGCATGGGGCGATTTCGTGGGACGAGCGTTCCGACGAAATCGCCTCCTTTTCTTTCGCTCCGCCCTCTTTCGGCGGCACGTCCTTTATTCTTCAGTCCATTCTCCTGTTCATGAGTAGCAAGAAACCCAAGTTCTACGTCGTTTGGACCGGCCGCATCCCCGGAGTCTACACCTCGTGGGAGGAATGCCGCGAACAAGTCGACGGTTTCCCCGGTGCACGTTACAAAGCCTTCGCTTCGCGTGACGAAGCGGAGTATGCCGCGGCCGACGAACCGGAAGAGCATATTCATTCCGCCCGCCCTGCTGAGCGTTCTACAGTGGCTTCGACCAATGTGGACGACGCTGCTTCTCGTGGCGGAGATTTTTCTTCTCGTACTTCTGGTTCCTCCTCGGGCGATACCCGACCGGTGCACATGCCCTCGCCCGAGGTGTTGGCGAAAGTAGGTTTCCAAACGCTTTGTGTGGATGCGGCTTGTTCCGGCAATCCCGGGGCGATGGAATATCGGGGTGTTTATCTGGCGGAGGGGCGCGAGATCTTTCATTTTGGTCCGGTTCACGGCACGAACAATATCGGCGAGTTCCTCGCGATTGTCCATGCTCTCGCTCTTCTCGACAAGCAGGGGACGAAAATGCCCATTTATTCTGATTCGGCCACGGCGATTTCGTGGGTGCGTCGCAAGCAGTGCCGCACGCAGTTGGCGCGCACGCCACGCACCGAGAAACTCTACGAAATGATTGCTCGTGCGGAGGCGTGGCTCAAGGCGCACCGCGTGACGAATCCTATCTTGAAATGGGAAACGAGTGAATGGGGCGAAATTCCTGCCGATTTTGGACGCAAATGAGTCGCAGGAGTGTGCACGCTTCAGTGATTTTTTGATTTTTGCCTTCACCTCTTCACTTTTTGTCCTCAACTCATTGATACCCTGTATGATAAGGGTGAAGGTTTCACCCTCGCAGCCTTCACCCTTTTTCGTCGTTTTCCGTTTTATTCTTGCCTTCACCGCAACGATTTGTGAATCAGTAGATTAAAACGAATAAGCAGGTGAAGGCAAAAAGGTGAAGTATTCACGCGTAACCCATTGTTGCATAGTAGTTTATCGGTGAATGGGTAGCAAGGTGAAGGCAAAAATCGTAAACTCGCTGATGCGCGTACGCGCGCGAGGGTGGATTTCCTTCACCTCCTTCCTTCCTTCACCCTCCCTTCGTCTTTGTCGAAAAAGCCCGCTGCTTTTCGCGAAAAGCAGCGGAGTATTTTCAGAAGATAGCCGTCTTTGGGTGAAAAGAATGTGCTTATGGTAATTTGCTTAAGGCTTTTGATTTCGATCCCCTAATGAGATTTCTGCAGGGCGAATAAGACCCGTCGGCAAGTGGGGCTTCACACACATGGTGAAGCCCCACTTTACGTTTATTGGCCGGGCATTTCCCTCAAATCTGGCATAGGTTGCGGACGATGAGCCAAACCATTAGAATGCCGGCATAGACGATCACTGCCGGCAGGGAAGTGAGGGGGCGATAGAGAGGGTTTTTTCGCCAAGCGAGGACAGCGAGGGGGCAGAGGAGCTGGGCGATGAATGGAAGGAAATAATTGTAGTACAAGGCTGCGAGCGGATCGCCGTGTAGGAGGGAGAAAAGGGCACGTTGCGTGCCGCAGGCGGGACTGGAGAGGCCGGTTAAGCGGCGGAAGAGACACGGGATACCCCAAGGGAGTCCGGAGAGATTGCCCCAAAGCCAAATGAGGAAGAGAGCGAGCAGGATGAGAATGAGTGGACGGCGGTGGGGCATGGAGGGTAGGTGAGGTGTGGAGGAAAAGCAGGAGTTCACTTCGATAAAGGTGGAATTTGTGAGTTCTGTGCGCAGTGGATAGGTGCAGTGCGGCCCTTTTTCGCGTACAGGCAGAAAGAGGGTGAGTGAGCGAAAACACTGTTTCGCGTGTTATTGGAGTTGCGCGATGGCGGTGAGCATGGTTTGGTAGTTCTTGTCGCGGGTGGCGTCCATTATGTAGATCAAATCCACTGACCACCAAAGGCCGGAACAACTGCAGGTCAGCAGTTTGCCGATGCCAACTCCGATGTCTTCGAGGATGAATCGGTCGATGCCCAATCCACTGGCGAAGAAGGAAACCATTGCCCTGTTCTTTTTTATGTTCATCGAGGAAGAGGGCGCGCTCTTGCTTGGAAAAACTATCCAAAAGTACTCGCATCAACTCATTAACCCCGCCTCACTTGAGGACATTTTGGAAATAAATTTCGATCTTTGGAGCTTACGCTCGTTTTTAGGACAGTATCTTGCAGAAGCTCTTTTCTTGTTTATAATTTGTTTGATTTAGAGAGAATCTATACCTTTGTAATCCATTTTGAGATAGAGCTTTTCTCTTTTGAAAGCTCTGATAGTGATTATTATTTTACGATTAGTGATGAACCTTGCACTTTCCCGGTCTTCTGAGTTGGATTTCCTAAAGGGAGTCTTTATTATCTTGATGGTCGCTTTCCATCTTTTTTATTTTGCATCTCATTATCCTTGGCTTTGTAGCTGGGTGTACACCTATCATATGCCTGGGTTTTTGCTGATTTCTGGGTACTTAATGCGTGTAAACAAGGAACTAAAGCAAGTGGTAAGTTCTTTGCGCTGGTTACTTGTTCCCTATGTGTTTTTTGAAACTTTGTTTTTCTTTGGATCTACCTTTTTGCCTATCTCTGGTACAATGCCAGAGCACACAATATTGGGATTCTTCGAAATGCTTCTCTTTAAGCCATTAGGTAACTACTGGTATTTATTTTCTGTTTTTTTGTACGGAACTTGTTACCTTGTTGTTTTCCGTTTGGGCAAATTGAGCTTAATCAATAGACTGTTTATTCTGGCGCTTTCGTTCTACCTTCTTGGAGTTTCAGGGTTTGTTAGGCATGAAAATAGTCTCTATTTCTTTATTGGGATCGTGTTGCGGCAGTCGGATTTGTTGTTCTTAGATGTATTTCGCCCTTCTTGGTGGGCTCTCCCTGCTATAGTTGTTTTAGCTTTCCATCCCACTACATTTGATCGAGGGACAATAGGTGGAATGTTGACTGTTTTTTCGGTTATCTCCTTCTTGTTGGTTTTATATGATTATATTCCACAGCGATTGAAAGAGTGGGTGATTTTTCTAGGAAGAAATTCTTTGATCGTATATGTGTATTCTCCGTTATTTACGAATCCATGTACAAAATACTTGTCTTCGGTTTTGGTCTTTGATTCTACAAGGATTCTTTTTATTGTTATAGCACTCCCTCTTTCAATTTTGGGTACTTTACTTGTTGGTAAAATTTTAGATGCTCTCCGTATCAGCCCATTATTGATCGGGAGAACCATGCAATAATCAAATTATACCAGTTTTTAATACATCAAGGTCTTAAAAATAAAGTCGGGCTTCA
>ERZ773196.2217-NODE-2217-length-10167-cov-11.857199_pt1 | contig 10167 bp, 7 predicted proteins | sample MGYA00581009_ERZ773196 | MGnify/ENA primary metagenome ERZ773196 (study PRJEB29015, sample SAMEA2738162) | human oral metagenome | biome: human oral; feature: human-associated habitat; material: saliva | place: China | collected 2243 ...
CGAGCGGCCACGTGACCATCGTGTTCACGTCCGACTGGGGCGTGTCCACGGGCGTTGGCCAGGCGGGCCGCACACACTCGACAATCGAGCGTGGCAGCAAGGGCCAGCCGGTCGTGCGCGGCACGGTCATCACGGGAGTCCTGCGCGAGCAGGCCATGCTGGCGGCAAAGGCCCTCGACGGGCCAGACGAGAAGTCCCCCAAGAGGTGGACCAGCTTTGCCCTGTGGCTCTTCGGCCAGGACCCCAACAGTGAGCCGGGCTCAACCCCCCACCCACGTCACGTTCTCTTCTCGGACGCGACCCCGGCCTCGTCGATCCCGGTCCACGACACGGTTTCCCTGTCCATCGACCCAAAGACGGGGATCGCGCGCAACCAGTTCCTGCGCTTCACGGAACGCGCAGCGGCCGGCATCCTCACGGGCACCTTCACGCTCATCGACGAGGCCGGAGCTGAGCCCTCCGGTAAATCGACGATTGAGGCCGCACGCTTCCTCCTGGGAGTCGCGGGCCTCATGGTGCGAGGCATTGGCTCGGGCCGTAGCGGAGGCGACGGAGAGTGCACTGTCCTCGTGTCCGGCGACAAGGTTGAGGGACGAGCCGGGCAGTCCACGTCCGAGATAGTCGCCTTTGCCTCGTCGCACGCGCAGGCGCTGAGGACGAGCCTCAAGAAGCTGGCACAGTCTCTCAAGCCAGAAGTTGTCAGCGCGCTCCCAGCCCCGCAGCGCAGCGCACAACACCAGGTCGGGACCGTCGACGGTTCCGCAGCTCAGCACGGCAGCGGGCACCACCTGATCCTCGACCTCACGCTCGACTCACCCATCGTGTCCTACGAGGTCCCCTTCTCGAACGAGATTCGCTCCTTGGACTTCCTGCGCGGAACGGTGCTGCTTCCCTGGCTGCACCGGCTGGTGTCATCGAAGGGGCACGGAGGGAACGAAGCCGTCATTACCAACGCCGTGACCGGCGGCCACCTGTTCGTCTCGGACGCGCTGCCCGTTATTGGGGACATCAAGGGACTCCCCGTTCCCCTCACACTCAAGACAGACAAGCCCTCGGACTCACCCATCACCCTGTACGGCGATTCCCCCAAGAATAAGGGGAAGCTCCCCGTTCGCGGCGGGTACGTCTTTGTCAAGTCCAAAAAAGGCGACAGCAAGGGGCCCGGCACTGACTCTCAGGGCTGGTACGGTAAGCCACCCCTGCGCGGGCGACAGACGACCGCCATCAACCATGAGACGGGCGCGGCCAGCAAGGGACAACTCGTCCTGGTCGAGGCCCTGCCTGAAAAGATGTGCATGCGCGCGCACGTCTGGGTGTCGGATGAGCTCTGGGAGGCCGCCTCTGTCTCCGATCTGCTTGGTAAGACACGCGAGGCCCGGCTCGGGTCGCGCAAGCTCACGGGCACCTTCGGGTCCGCGACGTGCACGCTCCGCGAAGAGACAGCCGTCGAGCGAGAGGCACGCATGCAATTCGGCAACGCTGGAAGCACGCAGCTCACGAGCACTGCCTCGACGTCCGCTGACGGGACGGCCACCGGCGTGGAGACCCCAGCCTCGTCCAGCGATGTGTATCTGTGGTTCACGTCCGACGTGATCGCGCGCTCCGCTGGGCTCGGGGCCGGAGGGACCGCCGACGACCTCATTCGCGCATTCAGGCGCGAGGGCATCATCGTCGAGGCAGTCGGTACCCCCTCGATCCGTCACCGCCGCGTCGACTCATGGTCGCCTGCGGACAACGGGCCGCGCGCGAGTCGCCTAGCTATCCAGGCGGGATCCGTGATCCAGGTGTACGTCAGCGAGGAGGATCGAGCCAAGCTCCTGAAGCTCGCGCCCTTTGGAGTGGGCGAGCTGACGGCGCAGGGCTACGGACGCTTCGTCGTCGCTCATCCCCTTCTCAACATCCGATCCATTGAGGTCACGAAAGCAAAACTCAAGCACTTTGTGTGCGAGGAGACGCCCAAAGGAGGCGAAGATAAGTGACATTCACACGCTATGAGCTCACCATTCCCGTCACCCTGACGTCGGAGCTCCACATCGGCGGTGTGGACGAGGTCCCCGAACGCGACGGAGAGGGAACCGTCATCCGCTTCTGTCGCAACGGTCTTAAAGAGCCGACGATCCCCGGCCGTTCCATCAGAGGGGCCGTGCGCGCGGCGTGCGACGTCGCCCGCCAGACGCTGAAAGATGCCGGGCATCCCGCGACTCAGGACGGCGGAGCATTCTCTAAGAAAAATTGGATCTCCCTGTGGGGCGATAACTCGCTCGACACCGGCAAGTCCATCCGTGATCGTGGCCTGCGCAGTGACGATTCTTTGCCGATCAGGCAGAGCGCGCTCACCTTCCACGCTGTCTCCTTCCCGGAATACAAGGACAGCGACTCCGGAGACTCCCCCTTGCCGAGGCGTCACGGCGTCGGCATCGACCGGACGACAGGAGCTGCCTCGGACGGAGCGCTCTACGAGCACGAGTTCCTTCCCCGCGGCACAAAATTCGACATTCGCATCACCGCCGAGGGGCGCGATGACGAACCGATGGAGAACAAACAGTCGGAGGGGATTCCGGGGCCTGCGTCATCCGAGTCCGTCAAGAAGATCCTCGAGTTCATCGTCGACGTCCTGACATCCGGCGCTGTATCCCTCGGTGGACGGACAGGCTCTGGCCAGGGAACGATCCAAGTTATTGAGCCGAAGCTTCGTCGCACCGGCGGGACGACCGATTCCGATACGCTGACTGCACCTGCGGATGTTCTCGATACGCTCATCGGTCAGGACGAGGAAGGGACGCCGATTCCCCTCGAACTGGGCGGATGGAGTCTGGAAGAGCCCGCACGTATCACGATCAATTGGTGGTCACCGACCGGCATTTTCGTCGCCGAGGACGAGAACCTGACGAAGCAGCGCAAGGAAAAAGCTCAGGAGACGGATCCCACCGCCAACGGAGTGACAGAGCCCCTCCGCGATCCATCTGTCCCCTGGGATGAGGCCCAACTCCTCATACCGGGAACCTCGATTCGCGGTGCGTTGCGCTCGCGGGCCTCGCGCATCGCGCGGACGGTCCTCGCAGCAAGAGACGAATTGTCCAAGTTCGCGTCCCATGATCTCCACGAACAAATCGCTGGGGAGCCGAACCTGGTCCGCTACATGTTCGGCAGCACGGAGTACCGAGGCGCGGTCACCGTCCATGATTGTCTCTCGACTGAGCGTGGGAAACGCATCGAGGTCACGCACAACGCGATTGACCGATGGACGGGCGGCGTCATCGACGGTGGTCTCTTCACTGAGGCCGTCTACCTGGGCACTCACTGGGAGCCGATCACAATAGACATTGATCTGCGCCAACTCCTGAACAACATCAAAGCTGAGAAGGGGTCGGAAGACGATGGCAAGACCGTCGGCGCCGACCAAACAGGGATTGGTTCAGAAGATCGCGAGCAGTCAAAGCCTACTCACGCAGACTACGCTCACGCCGCCTACGTGTTGCTCGGGCTGGTGCTCGCCGAGTTGTCGGCGGGCACGCTCCCCTTGGGCAGCCGCTCGACCCGAGGCCTGGGCCAGGTCGTCGTCTCATCGATCGACGTCCGTGGCTGCACCCGGGACGACGTCGTGATTCCGGCGAAGACGCTTTCCGGTGGCGAGGCATTGAAGCATCCGGGAACCGCAGCGAGCAACCCGACGCAGGACCGATACGACGCGCAGCGCGAGCTTGCAGGGGATGTCCTGCAACATTTGCGGGAGGACATTGAGGGTGCAAAGAACTGGTCGGAGTACCTAGAGAACAGCCCCGGAGCCGCACGCACACAATCTGAAGGGACGGGAGCCGCCGATGACTGACAAGAATCAGAAAGCGATACTGCTACACTCACAGATCCTCTCGGAGTCCGGTGACACGCCATGCCTGGACGTCTTCCTCTGCTATGTGCACACTCATTTGGGTGAGGACGTTCAGGGCCTGGCGTTCACGACCAACGGGACATGGAGCGTGTTGGGGTTCGATAAGGGGTCCTCTGCCGAGAAGCCGAAGCTCTCTGTCACGCCGATCGGTGGGCGAGAATTCGATCCGACGAAGCTATTCGAGCTGCGCCTGTGGGTACCGGTGAAACTGCCGGACGAACCCGCAGAGGGCGACGTTCTGGCTCACGAGTGCCGTTGGGTAAACGGGGTGGGTGCTGTTGAGCTAACGCTCACATCCGGCAGACCGAAGACATCGTCTGAGGTCACGGAATCAGTATCTGTCAGCGGGTGGTTCCACAAGGTGAGCTATCTGCAGCACAAGTCTACTGCGACTCGCAAAGAAGAGTCTGCCCCCGATACCAGCACTGGTCAGACAAAACAGAGCAAACAAGACACCGCCACTAACGACATGTCGGCACTTGAGTTCATCCAAGAAGAAGATAAGTACGGAAACACGGTCGTGGTCGAGCAGCTATTTACGGGAAAGTGGAGCTAATCATGTCAGATACGAATGCCAATGAATTTACATCGTTTCACTCATCGGTCAACAGAATTCCCTCGATTCGAACACGGACCAGCAAAATATCCAAGTCGCATAAGTGGGGATTTCTGGGAGACCAAACACCGGATCCAATCAGCGAAGTCACTCACGAACAACTATCAGGTTCGATTTCAGTAACAGCAACTGTCGAAACACCTCTTATCATAGGAAGCGTACAACGAACTAAAACACAGGCAACAAAATCTAATCCATCGCGAGAGATAAAGACCCTCAGCCCTCACATTGTCGACGACAGAGCTTTCATTCCTCCAACAATATTTAAGGGAATGCTATCAAATGCATTTGAAGCACTAACAAATTCAAGATATCGCATGTTCGATCCACACAACACTCCTCTTACCTACAGGATCGACCCCGCGACTTCCACGTCACTAATGCCAGTACGCATCGTACATTCAGAGAATGAACAGACAACTATTGAAATTCTCGATGGATCACACTCTCACAGGGAATACGTTACAGATGGCAATCGCGACATCCCCATCACCCTCACAGCCTCTCTATACGATGGCACATCAGCAGGAATTAGTTTGAGGGAACATATTCAGTCACCACGATCCAATCACCCCACACCCGGAAGGACAGGAACCCCGCGCGATCGATTCATCGCGATGACATCACCAAAACACGGGGAGCCATTCCCAGAGATATACTTTGACGCAACACTTGTATCAAATGGACTTTACGCCTACTGGATCGTTACAGCTATATACAGAACAGAAGATCAAGAACAGGCAGACTACACCTTCAAAATCGATTACGAGACACTATCATTAACCTACATTGACGAAATATGCGCGATTAAGGGATATTTGTACACCACAACTAACCCGACAGATCGCAAAGCAGGCAGAAGAACTTTCAAAGAGAAGAAGAGCGAACGCATATTCTTTTCTTTGAGGGAATCCCCCTTGCGAATCGAGCTTAACGCAAACAACGCGGCAAGACTATTCTCACGATACGACAACACGGTCAATAGTTACCGCGACATGTTTACAAAACGAGAGAAACTGGCATCAAAGAAGGGTGAACCAAAGCCGATACCAAACAGGTTCATTAACGACAGAAGCTGGTCAATTTCCGACAACAACAGCCTAGCATACGCAATCCTGAGTGATGACCAGTCAGAAATTATTGACCTTGTGCCGATCCCTATCGGACGGGCAAGCTACACCGACTCACCAGCTTCACTGGCCGAATACAATGCACTCACCCCACCCGCATTCGCTTCAGAAGCATCTAGTGCGGATCGACTCTTCGGATTCACAGCAGATCTTCCGTCAATCGAGGATAGCTCTAACACCAATCAGCCACATTATTCCCTCAAAGGTCGCCTCTCCTTTAGCAGTATCGACACCTCTAGCTGCCGTCGCTACAAAGGCACACCAATAGCTCTAGAGCCTCTTCTTGAACCGAAGCCTTCCTCTGCCCGAAGGTTTTTGACAACTTACAAAGGTGAGAATATCCAGCCCTCAAACATAGATCGAGCAGAAGGTACAACTGAACTTCCTATTCGCCGGCAAGACTATTTCCTCGACGGAAAACAATCTCTCGGACGAGCCACGTATCCAACGCACCGAGCGCCTCTAGATCTTCCTTACGAAGAACGCACAATCAGGCCTGCCAGTCAAGACAGTGAGGCATTTTCAATTGTCGAGTCATATATACTTCCCGGCTCACAAATGACCATGACAATCCACTTCGAAATGCTGACACCACTCGAGTTGAGTATTTTACTTTGGCTTCTCAAACCCGAAAATCTTGTTCCTCACTCCGAACGTGGTAAGGGGCTTGTCGGCTACCTCCATCTCGGAATGGGAAAGCCTCTAGGATACGGTACGCTTAGAGTGGAGGCGACAGAGTTGCGGCTCCAAACTGGGCAGCAACTAGCTACTGGCTACACTCAGCTCGACGGGTGTTTAGGGACAGAGACGATCAGCTCGATCGACCATTATCAGGTACCCGATGGTTTCGACAAGTTCCCTTGGGTTCAAGCATTCCAGCGGGCATCGTTTGGCTACACAGACGGCATCCCAGTGCGATACATGACGCGTAATGAGAACCGTCAAAACAACGCGACGAACTTCAATGACGGGTACCCCAAAGACGGACGAGCACTGGAGGCCACACAACTGTTCCCCTCGGAACGCAATCCATCCTCGGGTGAACCGATTTGCGTCCCTAAACCGGTTTAGGACATCCGCTAACCCCTCACCACACTCCCCGACACAACCCCACGTCGTCCAGCGCTATGGCCGCGCCGAGTATGTCGGCGTGGTCGGCGCAGGATGAGCAGATGGGGTATATGTGGATGACGTCGTCGCTCTCAGAAATGAGGACAGCTAGAGACGAGCGGACGCGCGTCAGCGTGGCGGTGTCGAGGCGGAGTTGGAACACGGATTCTTGGATGCGGTAGCCCCAGGATTCGAGTGTTTTAGCGACGCGCAGCCGCCGTTTGTTGCCGGCGATGGCGCGCGCCAGCATCTGCGCCGAGTGGGTGATGTGCCTGCGCCACGATCCCGAGTATCCGGGGAGGGCGCCGGTGACGGATCGCTGGCAGGCGGCCTCGTACGCGTCGACGAGGATTTTCTTGCCGTCGGCTCCCAGCCACACTCCCCCGGCCTCGGCCTCGACGACGCCGTGTTCGGGCCGGAGTTTGCGCGTGCGCAGGAGCGCCATGACGGTCTGGTCGACCAGGAGTGGGCGGAACTGTTCCATGAGGTCCAGCGCCAGGCTGGGCCGCTTGTCGGTGGGCGCGTGCGCGATGCCGAGGGACGGTTCGAGCCCGGCGGCGTGCAGCGCGCCGACGCATTCGGACAGGAGGATGGCGTACCCGTAGGACAGGGCGGCGTTGGGTAGGTCGCGGGGTGGGCGTCGGCTGCGCCCGTCGAAGGTGACGTCGGCGGGCACGCACGCGCAGAGGGCGTCGAAGTAGGCGTTTGAACACGCGCCTTCGATGCCCATGACTTCGTCGAGTGTGCGCGCGACCGCGAGGGAGCGCCGCCACGCGTGCATGTGCGTGGTCGTGTCGGCGACGTGCACGGCTTCGTCGCGTCGGGCGATGCGGGTGAGGACGTGGATTTGGCCGCGGATTTTCGCGCCAATGAGGCTGGCGGTCAGGCGGACGCGCCGCTCATGGTCACCGGTGAGGGCGACTTGCGCGAGGACCCGACTGGCGTGTGCGCCCCTGTTCGCACCGATGAGCGCGCCTTGGTAGGAGTCTCGCCGCGACAGACACACGACGTCGACGCCGCTGCGCATCGCCCACGAACGCGCGCCGGCAGACAGGCCGACATTTCCGGACAGGACGACACGGGTGACGCTGTTTTTAGGGAGGGATGTGGAGGGCAATGAGCCGGGCGCGTCGACGAGGACGCGGCCCGCTTTGACGTGGATGCGTGCACCGTCGCGACCGACGTAGAGGATGCGGTCGGCTTGGCCTGTGGGTTCGTCGCTGGGGCCGGGTGATCCACGGGTCGATGCCGACGCTGGCGAGGGCTTTCTCATCGTCAATATACTGGGTCGTCAGGTCGGTGACGCGCGCGCCCGTATTGATGGCCGCGGCGGCGACAGCATCGATGGTATCGGCCAAGCTCTGTTCTCTTGGTGCCGCGAGCATGAGGGTGGTTCCGACGCTGGAGTAGCGCAGGCCTCGCCCGGTGGCGTACCTGTCAAGGTCGAGCAGGGCGGCGTCGGCGAGGACGCTCACGATCAGGTTGGGGTCCGAGGCCTGGGCGAGTTCGTCAATATTGGGGGCGTCCGTGTCGGGCAGAACAAGTGCCGAGAGTGCCACGCGGGTCACGAGGCCTGGGGCGGCCGGGCGGATAGTGGCTCGCGCGAGGTGGTAATTGCCGTGGTCGTAGTCCTTGACGACTCCTTACTGAATGCGTCGTGTCCTGCGCGCGTGTCGTCGTAGGTGCCGTTGGGCCGTTCTGTGGTGAGTCGCCGTTCGAGGCTTTCACGCACCGATTCAGCCAGGAGCGCCCGAGTGATAGCGTCCGCCGTTGCGATCGTGTTCGCATCGAGAGCGGCGATCCGTGGCGGCACCCAGTCGCTCGCGGCGAGGAGGCGGAGCTGCTCGTCGGTGAGGCTTCCCGGCGTGGGGGTGTTCGCTCTGGTGGGGTCGGGGTGTGCTGTGAGGAGTCGGCGTCTGGCGCGAGTGAGGGCTTCGGGGGTAAGCGCGTCTCTCAGGGACGAGGTTGTGGCAAGCGTCGTCATTGTCTGTCCTTCCAGTCAACAACCTTCCAGTTACCCTACAAGTGTGAAGTGTTATGGAGGAGCGACACGCCAACGATGGCGGCGATTTCCGGGACAGCGTCGGCGCCGCAGGCGGTCCGAGGCGATGCGAGCAGTCGCAACGAAAAGTCTGGTAATCTGGCCTCGTGCTTGCTGGTCGGAGGGGTGCTTTTTCGGCCACTGGCGATCCAGTACGACGTTTTCCCTGGTCACAGGGGTGCGACACGCCGGGCAGTCAGAAAGCACCGAGCGCCAAAAGGCGCATTAAGACCTGTCACTGGCGGGCAGACTCGCGAGCTGACTTCAAACGTCAGAAAGCACCGAGCGCCAAAAGGTGCATTAAGACACTACGACGTATGAGTGTCCAGACTGACTGTACTGGTCAGAAAGCACCGAGCGCCAAAAGGCGCATTAAGACCGGTTTACAGACGCGTATGCGTATTTTTCGTACGCGAGTCAGAAGGCACCGAGCGCCAAAAGGTGCATTAAGACATCCTGATGTTATCGCCGTTGAGCGAAGTGTTCTCTCCGTCAGAAAGCACCGAGCGCCAAAAGGTGCATTAAGACCCAAATCAATTTGATTATAATAAGGCGAATGATAAGCCAGAAAGCACCGAGCGCCAAAAGGTGCATTAAGACAGTACATTGGAATAACGTAATTTGCCGGAGGGCTCGCCAGAAAGCACCGAGCGCCAAAAGGTGCATTAAGACTTTCGCCATATAGGGTTTTGTGTTCACTCATTTGTTTTCGCCAGAAAGCACCGAGCGCCAAAAGGTGCATTAAGACTGGGTGATAACGGAAAGATTGAGGGTGTTGACCCTCGGGAGCCAGAAAGCACCGAGCGCCAAAAGGCGCATTAAGACACTCATGGCATGGCCTTAACACTGGCGTTTACAGGGTGGTCAGAAAGCACCGAGCGCCAAAAGGTGCATTAAGACACGACTTTCGCCCTAGGACAAACCTTGAGCAAAAGCTGTCAGAAAGCACCGAGCGCCAAAAAGTGCATTAAGGGCTCTTCAGAGTTGGGTGTGGGTGGAGGCATCTAGACCTCCTGCGATGAGGAGCATTCGGAGTTGGTAGCTGGTGGGGTTGCGGCAGCCTCTGGCGGTGCGTCTGCCCAGCTCGATAATGTCCGTTGATAGCTTCCGTGGAGCTGTTGCTGGCTCCGCCGGTGTCGAAGTAGGCCAAGAATGCATCCTTCCACTTGCGTAAGGTCCAGCCCAGGCGAGCAATTTCAGGAATGGGACAGGCTGGTAGGCGCTGGATGAGACAAGCGACCAGGCGTTGGCCTTGGGCGGGTGTGGCTTGGTGGAAGACCTCGCACACTTGCCCGGTGAAGGTAGGCGACTTCGACACGGATATGTGCCTCATCTGCCGTGAAGGCCTCACGGAGGCGTTCTTGTTGACGCTTCGTGAGCC
>ERZ773196.2218-NODE-2218-length-10167-cov-3.149525_pt1 | contig 10167 bp, 10 predicted proteins | sample MGYA00581009_ERZ773196 | MGnify/ENA primary metagenome ERZ773196 (study PRJEB29015, sample SAMEA2738162) | human oral metagenome | biome: human oral; feature: human-associated habitat; material: saliva | place: China | collected 2243 ...
TAATGAGATTCACTGGATAATCGTTAAACATTGTGCTTTGTGTGATAATGAACGATTGTTCACACTTGATCCGTTCTAGCATACCTTCTAATGCAGCAAAGAATCTCTCTTTGTTGTGTTTATACATAGGACCATCTACTTCATCGAGTAAGATGATATTATAGTTATAAGCAAACTGTTCTAGCATCGCAAAGGATATAGCTAATGTAGCCACAGAACTTTCAGCTTGTGATGCGTATTTAATATCTCGTACTTCGGCACCTTTGGTTCTATATGGAATACGGAACTCTTTATCATTGACCACGAATTCATCTAAGATGAGTTCACTGTCATAGATATGCTTAATGATTTCATTCGCTGTTAGACGAAGGGATTTGAAATAGGAGTTGATATAAATCAACGGAATCCCTTTAGTCGTCGATACCGCTTCTTTCAATAATTCAATCAAAGCATATCGTTCTTGAACAGAGTTAATTTCTTCATTCAATTCAATGAATTGAGTTCGTTTTACTTTATCTTCATATAGAGCATCATCTAATGTTTTGATGTCATATTGAATGATTTGCTTATCTCGTTCATATTTGCTAGATACATCATCATACTTAGCTTTACGCTTAAGTACTTCGTCATATCCTTTTAGCTTCTCTTTAAGCAGCTCAATCTCAGTTGTTATACTAGCACTTTGAGCACTATACTGAATGTATTGTGTGAAGTCGCTAATGATATCATTCATCTGACGAATCTCTTCATTGACTTCATCTTCATCCATATCAAGTTGAGCAATCGATTTATTGTATTCACTGATAGTCAAGGTGGCTGCTGATGCTTTAGCTAATAAGCTATCTACATCTTCAACACCACTAGATAGTTCCATGATTTGAAGTTCTTGAGAATATTGATTTCGTTTTTCAATATTCTTCTTATACTCCTCATAGTACTCAATGAATTCTAATTGGTCTTGAATATCTTCTGGTTTAACAAAGGCTGTTGGGTTATTCGTTAGTATGGATTTGATAACTCCTTCATAGCCAGTATCCAATCTACGGTCTAATGTAATCAGTTGTAAGATATTCTTAATCTCAGATAATCGACTAAAGATATCCAATACGGTATTCTTCTCTTCTATTTCTTCTTCAATAGAAGCAATAGAACTTTTAGTTGTAGATTGTAAGTCCATTTGATAACTTAGATAGTATGGGCATGTATTGAAGATATCACAATCGGCAGGAACTGCTAATCCATCTTTAGTACCAGATACTTTTCCTTGTTGACGTAACTTCTCGGCTTTCTCTAATTCAGTATACAACTTAACCAATTGACTCTTTAGTTCATTGATAACGGAAGGATAGTCTTTCTCTGTTATCATATCATCCATGACGATATTGCGGAAAGCCTTTAATCCTCGTTCAGGTAACTCTAGAATCCCTCGAATCTTAGCAATACAATTGCCGATGGTATTAGTGTAGGATTCAAAATCACTCTTAGTTACACTAGTATCGAACTTATTGATATCAAAGGACTCTGTGAATTGTGTAATCTTATTACTCAATTCTTTTAAGTACTCCTTCATATCGGTTTTACGTTGGTCTTCTCTAGCTGTTTCTAATGCTGAGTTAGCTTCATCTAACTTAAACTGAACATCATCTCGTTTAGATAATAATACAGCTCGTTCAGATACAATCTTAGCACGTCGTTCATTCAATATATCCAATTGCTTTTGATACGTTGCTAATGTATCAGTATCAGTTGTAATATGAATGTATCTCGGTTTCGCTAATGTGTTTAACTCATGGTTTTTATTACGGATATCATCTTCGATATCTTCATATTCTGCTTCCATACGATTGATTTCATCAATATTAATAGAACCTTTGAACTCGTAGAACTTTCTATCCAATTCTTGGAGTTCTTGTTGTTTTCGTTCTATATTCATCTCTTTACGTTCAATCATAGTATCCAATACGGATATATCAGTAACATGAAGTTTATCGAGTTTAGATACTGCAATCTTTAATGCGTTATTTAAGAACTTGCTTTGGTTATTCGCATACTTATAATCCCGCATATATACATCGACTTCAGCTAGTAATTTACTGATAAACGATTTACGTTCAGTAACAGATAACCGAATGAAGTTCTGTACGTTAGGTCCCAATCGAATCAACTTGAGGAAGTTCTGTTCGATTTGGAATTCCTGTTCAACGATTTCATTGAAAGAAGTAACTGTACCAGGTTCGTTTAACTCAACACCATTCTTACGAATGTATGACTTAACAGAACGACTGGTACGACTACCCACGGGTTTCAGATAAATATGCTCTATTTCATACTTATCTTTCCCATTACTATACCAGATTTGTTTGTGACCATCTTTATCAGGTATAATCAAGTCCGAGTCTTCTCGGTTCTCCAATCCACCTAAATAGGCAAATGGATGAAAATTTGATAACATAGCAGTCTTACCCGTACCATTGTTACCAATGATAAGGGTGACCACATGTTTCGCTTTAGTGAAGTCTATATCTAACTCATCTAACCCCATCCCTGTTTTAATCAGGGCGAAGTTCTTGAGTCGTATTCTATCGATTTTCATACTATCTCACCTTTCACAATTAAAAACATGATACTTCATAGAAATAATATATACTTTCTACTTGATATAGATTATCTCTTTGAATTGTGTTTTATACCGAGCTTCACGCTCTTTGAATTGTGCACGAATGGATGAGAATCCAGTATCTACTAATTCGATATAATAACACATGATATCATCACCAAGTCTACGTAATCGACCTGATGCCTGATTACCCGTGATTTTACTACGAAATGCTTCACAGTTAATAGCAACACGTAAGTTAGCGATTGTTTCACTAAACCCTAATGATGCGGATGTAGATATAATCAATTCATCCTCATCTAATACCCGTTGCTTTTCTTTCTTATCAATACTGGAGTTATATACCCCAATGGATAAGTTTGGATAGAGTTGAGTAAAATGTTCCTTAATGATTTCACAGGAAGAAATCTTAGATACCAATATCAATGTACGATACCCTTTCTTCACTGTCATCATATCCACATACTTATCTAGAATATCAAAGAATTGGTCATCTCGTTCTACTTGATAATCAGAATAACTGTTCTTATTGAATCCTTGTACACCTTTACAAGCAGATATATCTTTTACCGATGGATGACTATTATACTTATTTACAAACATCGTGATATGCCGTTTCGAATCAGTATAGCCTAGTTTCACTTGGTCGAATCTCGGTACTGATTTGAATACTCGTTGGAATATATTATTCTCATCCCAACCCGACCGTTCCATATTGGCTGTTAGATAGAACGTCTTCCTTGTATTCGTATAGAAGTCAATCATCATCATATTATGAAACTCCATATGAGCTTCATCATAGATTTTCAATCCTACGCCAAGGTTTCTAAATAAAGAACCAATGAAGTCCCAACCATGGGTATTTCCATTAGACCAAAGAGTTCGATGGGTCACTACGTATATCCGATATTTCTTCGTCAGAGCTGGGTTTTTCATTATCTTAGCGATGTTAGAACTATTTAATTCCAATATTCGACGTCGGTCTATATCAGTATACGTATCAATGGAATCTATCCAGTTTTTAACGATATTCTTACGGTTAACAATAATAATCGTCTTCATCTGTAAGAATGCTAATGCTGCAATAGCACAGAATGTTTTACCTTCACCAGTTTCAGCATTCCCTACTAATTGAGTAAGGTTTCGATTGAACTGGTATTTATCTAAACCGATTAAGAACTTGATCAAATCATTTTGAAGTTCACTTCTCGGGAATCCTGTTAATCGGATACTCATAGGTTGATAGGAATCAAAGGATTCGTTTTCTACTACGTTCCGTTGGAGTAAATAGCGTACATAGTCTTGACCTAAACCGCTTGGAATATATAGGGTTGAAGTGTCCTCATTATAATCCATAGCGATAGGTTCACGTCTATGATACAGTTTGTTATATTTAGACAGGATACCTTCTAAGGCTCCACAGTCACCGATTTCATAATCTGGGACTTTCATATGAGTGGAGTACTTTATAATTTCCCGCATGTAACCTCCTTTATATCAAAAAAAGAAACCCGAAGGTTTCTTTTTATTTTTATAGTGACCAGACATCGTAACCAGTCACGTATCGTATATCCAAAACTTTATCATTACGTGGATCTACTACAACTATGCAGATGGAACCATCCGCATACTGATAAAACAATCGGTTGCCATCACGACGTGTCAATTCAGTCGCCATATCGTAATAGAAACGTTGGCCAATATGAGCTGCATCGTAGAATGATCTTTTTTGCCATACTGCATCAGCATGTCCTACACCAGTAGTTACCATGATAGCAGCTAAGCCTGCAACTAGAACTGCTTTGTTCAATAGATTTTTCATTTTTATTTACCTCAATCAGTAAATCAGTGATTAGTGTGAACTTCATAAGCCCACCCTTTTGGGTCGACTTTGACTAATATTTCGGTTCCATCCCCATATACATAGGAATATTCCTTCCATCCATTTCTTTCATGATACCATGCAAGTGCAGTATGCATGGAGTTTGGATCGAATTTTTGATACTCTACAGCTCCATCATAACGCTCAATTAAACGTGCGTCAGCATTTGCACCAATACCAAAGACTGTTACCGCTAACAATGTAACCATTAATAATTTTTTCATTTTTATTTTCCTCCTAATAATTAACCTTCAAATAAGATTTTTGCTTTCCATGTTGGGAGCAAATCTGGACGTTGGTAATTTGTCATGCTGACTAAGTACTTAGCCAGCACTCGGGATTCAATCCCTTGTTTATTGGACCAAATTTGTGTCCAATCTTCATAGTACGGTTTACCGAAGTAACTTGTAATATTAAAGAAAATTGTCATCTCTTTAACATTAATTCGGAAGTCACCCCCTACTCTAGGTCCATGAGTGTTTTGGTCCCTAAAGGAAGCTTCGTAATGGCCAGTGATAACATCACCTTCCATCCCATAGATTTTGAAACTTTCTTCGTACGTTTGGATATACCCACCTTCGATTGTGGGGAAATTCGCCGCATGTACATCAACAGACGTTAATGGACTAAGTAATCCTAAACCAAGTAATCCTGCAACTAGTAATTTTTTCATATTAAAATCTCCTTTTCTAGAAAGAAATGAGACGTATAGCAAAATGGCTATACGTCTTTTCTAGTATCTTACCGTAATAATATATACTTATAGTTCCAGTTTATTACACTATTTCAAGTTAACTGTCACTTCAGCATCATTACCATCAGCATCTTTAAACTTAACGTTTACACTTAAGTCTAAGTCTAAAATTTCGCACCATTTCACTAGGTACTTAATCGTCATATTAGATGGCTTATTAATCGCAGATTTCATATTGGTGATATCATACTCATTACGGAATCTATCTTTATAGGCACGCAAATCAATTTTCATTTCTTGCAATGTCAATTTGATAGCTCGTTTGAGAATATCATCCTCTGGATTAATCGTTGGAGCGAAGATGTTTGATTCATTCAACTCGGCTAATCTAGGGTCAAATGTCTTCAAGTCTTCGTCACTTACTTTTGCTAACGCATCCTTATTGACTACCACGATTTTATCCACATCATGTTGGTCATCAACTGGAGCTACAAACTTCAATGTGTTTGTATCATCACGATACATGGAACCTGGTTCCATGTATGTGGTTTTGGATAATTTACCTTCGTAAATATATACGTGGTCTTTGTAAATATAACCAACCCCTTTAGATAAACGAGTATCTTCAGTTAATGGTAACACAGTATAGAGTGTATCATTAATACTGATATACATCTTATCAGTTGTCAGGTTGATCTTTGTCACTTCTTGTTTCATCGATATTATTCTCCCTTACATCACTATGAAGTTGTTTTGTTCGTTCCAAACTAGCACCGATATCAAATATATCGGAAATAGCTTTATCTGCTGTATCGGAACAGATTTGAATCATCAACTGATGAGTGATTAATTGCTCTGCATAGGTAAAGAAATCTACTTTCTCTAGGTTGTGAATAAACGCACAAAATTCCGAATAGGTCATAAACCCATACGCAGATATATTTTGTATGAATATAACCACACCCTCATATAGAGAATTATCTAACTCATCAATCACTATCGCATGCTTGATACGAAGTCGTTTATTATTACCGAGGTTTACATCAACGGCATACTTCTCAGCATCTGCACTATAGATAGCTAGCTCATTATTATCATTGATATAGAATAACTCATCGGTATCAAATAATCGTTTAATACGTTTACATGAATCAATGACCGTATGAATATTCTTCGTGGTGATTGATGCATGATGATACGTTTTACTAACTTTTTCAAATAGCTCAAGTGATACATACCCTACATTGGTAAATGTTTGACTACTGATTCGAGTCGTAGCCATTCCATCAACGGAACGTCCTACATTTCGATTTGTCTTATCATCAGAGGGTATCACTGTGAAGCTTAGAGTGAAATCACCGAATCGTCCAATACGACGTCGGCAACGACCCATAACTAAATCCATTATAGACCTCCTTATACTACAAGATTTTGTAATTTACTTGAGTATAATATATCTATGAATGCTGGAATGAAATCGATGAATGTTTCTCGAACAAAATCGTCGGTTCCATTTACCCCATATAATTCATCTAGATAACACTCGATACTTCGTTTCATATCGGTTTCATCTAGTGTAAAGCTAGTAGGGATATAGGCTAAGTTGTTACCATACTTAACTTTATGATACCCTACATACCAATCCATCATAATATGAAGACGGACTGTCTTAAATAGCTCTCTATCGTCATTGATAGTTTTTAATTGATGAAGTCCATGATGATTGATATCATGAATGACTTCATTTAATTTACCTTTCTTAGGTCTAATATACATACAATAACCCCTTATACACGATTACGTTTAACCATGGAATAGCGAGATAAACGAGCTGTATTGAACGTTGCTCGGTTGTTTTCTCTGATATGATTCATCCATGCCTCATCCGTAATCTCAGAGGTTGGTTGTTCTACATCTGTTTGATGTATTTTACTACGTTTTCTTGTTTTTACGTTGTAGATATGAGTTACACGACCATAAATTTCTAAGCCGATGTAAATCAATAAACTAAATAACACCACGTAGCATAGAGTTTGAATAGTAATAATATTTTCCATTGTATTTACTCCTTTATAAAAATAAACTCTAATACTATAATAAATCGTTTCCATGACTATTATAGGTTACTAGACAAAAGAAGATGGTATACCACTAGGGTATACCATCATTTGACTTTCACTATTTGTTAGAGAAAGATTTTTTAGTTTGTTCAACTGCACGAGCAGCCACTTTGTTAGCAATTTTACCTTTACCAACTTCTTTTTTAGGGTCACCAGACACCTTTTTCAAGCCTTGTGCTGTGTAGTTTTTGATTTTGGATTTAGCAATCTTAGTTGCTTGGGAAGCATATTTTTTGTTCAAGTATTCTTCTATTTGACTTTCCATTTTCCACAAAGTTAACAATTTGCGGTATTTAGGGTCGTTAGCAGCGTTAGCTAATTTGAACACAGCGGCTTGTTGCAAGTGTGCCAAACGGGATTTTTTGTCCAAACGAACGATAACTTTTTCCATAGCTACGCCCATAGCTTCAGACATTGCACCCATTTCATCATAGGATTCAGCCATAGCACTGATTTCTTCAGGAGTTGCGAATTGTTCTAAGAACAATGCTGCGAAAGTAGCTTCTTCAGCAACGGAATCTTCGTCTACTTCGATTTCTTCTTCTTCATCGTCAGCGCTTTCGCCACCTTCACCTGGAAGATCATCGATGTTCAATTCTTCCAATTCAGTTTCAGGTGTTTCTTCGATTTCAGCAGCGTCGGAATCATCAGATTCAGTAGTAGCTTCTTCGTCTTTTGTTTCAGCTTCTTTTTCTTCTGTTTCCTTAGTGTCTTCAGCGTCTTCGGCTTCTTTAGCTTCGTCAGCTTCTAAAGCAACTTCTTCGTCAACTAATTGAGCTTCTAAAGCCAATAGTTCTTCCAAAGTTGTAGCATTATTAATCTCATTTAACATTGTTAAAATCCTCCTTTAAAGGCAGTTTTTACTTTTTGTTGAATTACAACGTTGTACTTATAAGGAATTTACTATACTGTTTTAAATATAGTCTTATAAAAGGTTCAAATACCCGTTATAATGATGTTTTTGTATAATTTTTTATTATACATTCTTCTCTTCCATATACTCTACCGTAAAGGATTTGATTAAGTCACTAAACTCTGGGTCATCTGTGGCGATACGGAACAATAATCCTTTAGCTCGATTGAAGATACTGAGTTCTAACGAACCATCATCTGTGGATTGAACAAAGATAAGTTCACTGAAGTATCCATTATCTACGATGCGGAATTCTGGGACTCCTAGCTCAGCATTATGCGTTAATACACCACCGAATACACGAATCTCTCTACGAGATAGTGTTTCAGCCATAGTGATTTGAATAGCAGAGATATCAGATTTGAATTCTTTTAAGATATCATCTGTTACTCGCATACCTAATAAGCTATCTAATCCATCACAACTACCTACAGCATCTAATCTAAACGTAAGCTCAGGTAACTCTTTACCTTCATAGCGTAACTTATAGAAGATACTTGGAGATTTCATTTGAATCCAATATGCTTGTGTGGATACTAGCTCATTCACTGGACTAGTCTTATGACCATACTCTGGATTTAATGTAATCTCACCCGGACGACCTGTGGCAATCACATCTTCTACACGAATCATATTCGTTACCATAAAGAGTCGGTTCATATCTAATCCAGTAAAGATATCTTTATCCCATATAATCAAATCATCTGGGAAGTAATGACTACACCGTTTGTATACTGTGTAATATTCATCACTCACATAACAGTTTGATTTAGATGTACTGATGACTTCATTACGTTTACCATTCTTAAAGAAGATACTGAATTCTTTATCGTCGTCACGTAAAAAATAGATGTCATCAATATGTAGCTGTGTTAACCGAGCTACATGATGAATGATAACTTGTGGTGTAAGTGATGCTTTACCGATACAGATGTATCGTTCTGGTTTACCATCAGCATCATGTGCTACATAGTATAGTAAGTCTTCATATTCGTGGAATGTGAGTCCATGAATTGTTCGTTCTGTTCCGTTTGCTACAATTTCATCGAGTTTACTATGAGTAGACTCGTAAGTTGCAAACGTATTGTCCCGTACAACATCATCGAATTTGATGATATTCGGGACCTTTTTAGGGTCAGTGTACATTGTATTTCCTCCATTCATAAAAATTTATGAATACAAAATTAAGTGCTTGTATTCGTGGTAATAATATATAAATCAATCATTTTTAGACCAACGATACATATTAATAACTGTAAACTGTATGTAGGGCAGATAGTGTATACTATCTACCCTATATTTAAGATAATAAATAAAGTAGGTGACTATCGTTGAATTTAAATACAATGCGTAAATGCAAATGTCCTATTTGCAAGAAGAGTTATGTAAGTAAAGAGGCAGTATACGACCATATTGAACGTGTGCATGCCGAATTAATTCCCGAAGGGATTCCAGCTGACCAATACTACTATGATTTAACTCATGATAAACAAGGTAGCTGTGTTATCTGTAAACGACCAACACCATGGAACCCTAAGACTCATAAATATGCTAGATTATGTGGTCGTAAAGATTGTGCTCATAAAAATAGAGAAATCTTTAAAGCACGTATGATGCGGGTATATAATAAATACAACTTAGCAGATGACCCAGAACACCAAAAGAAAATGCTAGCTGCGAGAAAAATCTCTGGTAAGTATGAATGGACGAATGGTGGAGAACCAACTACCTATGTAGGTTCTTACGAAAAAGATTTCTTGATGAACTGTGATACAGTATTCAACTTTGAATCCGCTGATATCATTGCTCCATCTCCTAATATTTATCGATATATGTACAATGGTAAAGTCCACTTCTATATCCCTGACTTTTATATTCCAGATTTGAAGTTAGAAGTTGAGATTAAAGATGGCGGGGATAACCCTAATATGCATCATAAGA
>ERZ773196.2219-NODE-2219-length-10165-cov-14.020969_pt1 | contig 10165 bp, 10 predicted proteins | sample MGYA00581009_ERZ773196 | MGnify/ENA primary metagenome ERZ773196 (study PRJEB29015, sample SAMEA2738162) | human oral metagenome | biome: human oral; feature: human-associated habitat; material: saliva | place: China | collected 2243 ...
TAATGGCCGTTCCCAAACCAATCATATATTTCCCTTCTTTAATTGTGAAAGTAACTGTGTTAAATCATGTTTAGTATAGCAACTACATCGAAATAAATCAATTCACATGACATACAACTAAATGAACACAAAAAGCCTCTATCCACTTAAGGACAGAGGCTTTATACAGATTTATAGCGTTTGAGAGAGAAGATTATGAGAGTTCCGCTTTGGAGAGAGAATATGTTTGTATATAAAGCGGACTAACATATGATGAGTCGCTATCACCTCATCGACTTTAGTGTACACCCAACTCTATAGAATAACAAGTTCACCTTTGTAACATCTACTATGCACGAAAATTATTGTTAACTTATAATACAGCAATTAATGTGCTATCACCCTTCTTCGTCGGCAGGTAGTCGCACTATATCTGCACTTTGATTGATCTCATCAAAGCAAGGACAGTCTTTACCGTGATCGTTGATAAGGCCGCTAGCTTGGAGATGCGAATAGATGGTAACAGGTCCCACAAACTTGAAGCCCCTCTTCTTTAGGTCTTTGCTAATGCGCGTAGATAGGCCGTTCTTAGCGGGTACCTGCCCTTCAGGATGCCTGTCATAGATAATTGTCTTGTTATCTGTGAAAGCCCAAATATAATTGCAGAACGAACCAAATTCAGATTGAATACGTTTAAAAGCGGAAGCATTGCTTATAATCGCTGCGATTTTAGGACGAGATTTGAGCATCCCCTCGGTTTGCATAATCCTGTCGATATCGCTTTCACCATAAGAAGAGACTGCCTCAATATCAAAGTTATCAAAGCAGCCTCGAATGATGTCGCGTTTATTTAAAATAGTAAGCCAGCTAAGGCCACATTGGAGGCTTTCAAGACAAAGATGTTCAAATTGAAGCCTATCATCATGAATTGGTCGCCCCCACTCATGATCGTGATACGCCTGATACAAAGGTGTCGTCGGCCATTCACAAGTAATCTTTTTCATTATACACCGCCATGGGCCCATACGAGGACGTCATACATGAGCGCCACCACGAGGCCCATCACAAGATGACCGCCTACGTAAAATGGCACGAGATAATAGATGAATAACAATAAAGAATGCAAGGTTTTGCGGAGCCATACAATTGGGGTAGACGTGCCGCCACCTACCTTGCCATCGAGCCAATTATGGACGATATAAATCGGCGTACCCAAACGATGAATCCAATCTGGTACGCGCACTCTAGGGTTTAAGCCAGGGCAATAGAAAATCACTAGCGGCAAAGCCACCGCATCAAGGATGAGCAAGACGGTTAACATCAACGCAAACCAGTCAACTTCGCCTTCCCACGTGAGAGGATGTGCCACAAAACGAGCACCCCACAAATAGGCTTTGTATACGATATACGGTTCTAATAGCCATAATAAGGGCTTCACTACACTCATGGGACTACCTACGCCAAACACAAAATAATAAAAACTACGCATCTGCGTAGTCGTTTCAGATATACAATGTTCCAATCGCATCGATTTAACTATAAGAACTACAGATATTTTTAGGCCCAAAAGTGAGTCTAAAAACATCAATTCACACACACGATTTTTAGTCCTTTTATACATCGGTTTCTATACTATTATTATATCAGATTTTGGCCTTTTTGTGGGGCTAAAATTCACAAAATTTTGCTAAAATATACAATTTATAGTAGTTATCAATCAAAGAACCCACTATATAAGCCATTTTGTACTAATGATTCATATATGCTTATTTTTCATCAAATTTATGACTTATTTTGATGAATACCGTCTCACTTTCTACGTTAAACAACGGCAAAAAGGGCAGCCACTAGGGGCTGCCTTTTTTGTATGCCAAAATTGTTTTAGTTATATTTTGTTTTTATCTATTATATTATATATTTTTGCAGTTTAGCGATCACTAATAATAATTTTCGTCACCTTACTGCCATTGTGCTCGAAAAATATACCTGTAATATTGTCACTGTTATAGCGTAGATACCCATAGAACCAACGATTATCAAAGTCGATAAAATCGGGACGGCCGTAAATGTCCATTACTTTTTTCAAGGAATCTCCAACAGCAATGCCACGAGATGTCACGGCATCACGATTGCTAACAGTCATATACCATACAATAGGGCGACTATCTTGCATCAATGTATGTCCAAATTTAATGCCTCCATACGTGAGCTCATCACGTTTCTCACTCGTTGGCTGACCTAGGCTAGCTTTTACCGCATCAAAGGACGTACCTAGTGAAACGCCGGCAAGCTTCATATCTTCAGCAGGCAAAGGGGCTCCAATAACTTGTCCTGGTCGATAATGACGATATTGCTCTGCTTTAGGCCAATTTGGTGAAAGCTTAGCATTACTTGTTTCTAATCGATCCATGGCTTTACTCAGCCAACTAGCATCAGCAACTGAACTCACATTACTAGCCAGTAATAAAGCCACACCTAAATTAATTGCAATAGATTTTATCTTCATATTTCTCTCCTAGTCTCTCAAACTATTAATGACCTATAGGGCAATATTAACATAATCACACGGAAACTAGAACCTAATGCTTCATACAACTTAAAAATATAGTCATTTAGTTATATAATTATACTTAATAACTTAATCTATGGATTACTACAATATCAATAGATATGAGAGTATAAACGGGAGATACTACCATGACCAAACTACCACTATTAGCGGGTATTTTCATGATGAGCACTATATTATCACCAGTAGAAGCCATCGATGTTAACATTCCTGGTGCAGATTCGAAGATTCCAAAAGATGCTTACATTAATTACCAAGCTACGAACCCTGATATTGAAAAGGATGTTGCAAACTATGTGGAAACACTAAAAGCAACGGACAAAAATGAAGGTATTAGCAAAAGCGAAATGGAGTATGCTAAAGCTGCCTCTATCTATCGCGGTCAACATTACCATAATACGGTCATTTCCGTTCATGACAAATACAACCAAATTCGCCTTTCATTCCCCGTAGCAGGCATAAAAAGTGATTATAATATAGGGCGTTACAATAATCCGAGTCGAACCATTGAGGACTATCGAGTGTTTACCGATAACGGAAGTCTCAATTTAGAAATTGACTATGCTGATTATAAAGACTATGACTGGCGTAACACAAAAATAGCTTATGATAAACTAACCGATAAAGACGTTCGTGATTTCTTTCAAGACATGGTAAAACGCAAGCCAGCAAAACATATTTCTGATATAAAGGGCACTGTGTTTTCATATCCTACTGTTACCTACAGCACTTGGGATAGTATGAAGATGCCACACCTTGAAAACGGTAAAAAAACAACGCTCACCATCGACACGATCAATTTTAAATTTAAGGGCTATAATATGCGTCACCCCTTATATCACGCAGGGTTTGTCTATTATAATAACACCCCCGTTCTGAACAAGGTTCCTACAGATAAAGTACTGGCCAATTATGTGCTTCCCTCTGTGCAAAACCTAAATGAATTAAATCAATATTCACACATAGAAAACTTAAACGGTGTACAATACCGCGTACCCAAAGACGCCATATACGAAGGTGAAGAAAAGGGCACCGAGTACCAAGATATTAGATACTACAAAAAAGGGGACATAACATTCTTTGTTTCTACTGTCTATATGCCTAAAAACCCATATGTGCGTGAACTTGTTATAAATGGTCATTACAATTTTAAAAGGGATTTAGATACGGTCTGGGATATTTACTATTACCACCCAACATCAGATTATATTAATTATGCCGTTATATGGAATAATAATATTCCTGGACTATCCACACACATCTATAAACCCCATAAAGATGATCACATCCTAAACTTTCACTCCTATGATGGAACCTATGGTTTTATCTATACCATCTTTTATCCAAGTTTTTTAAATGCTGAGGAAGTTCAAAAATTACGGAATATGATTGAGTTTTTTGAGTCTACAAATAATCCTAGCTTTAAACTGAAAGAGCATGTTCTATTCCCAGATACAGAGGAGATCCATGCCCATTAAAACATCGTTCAAAATCAACCTAATAGTATCAGACGTGTAAACCAAACAGCCAGTACTGCAAATCGCAATACTGGCTGTTTTTATATCTCACTATTTCTTTATCTATATAAGTGTCTCCGCTCATATAGATAAAATATAAATCGGCCTTATATAAGACTTATTTAAGGCTAGTCCTCTATAGCCTCAAGTACTTCGCCGATGTACATATAGTGTGGTTCCCAGCGATCTTTACCGGCTTGAGTGTACATAGATGGATTAGCTGCATAATATTCCTTTACGCTATCCGCCAAATGAGCTTCATCAAATTGGTGTTCATATAGCTTTTTACATACAAATGTTAAATCTGCTTCTTTGAAGGTCACGCCATTCCCTGCCGCTACTGGTGTTAGCCCAGAGTTAGCCACCTTATCTTCGTTGCGACCAGAATGAGAACCTAAATAACCAAGCGTCTTACGATGGCTTTCAGGGAAGAAACTAACTGTAAAGGTATCGTATTTCGCCATAAATTCTTGTGTATAACGAGCTGGATGGATGTACACGGTCACCGTGGAAATATCGCCACCATTAGGGCCCCATACGTTGCCCATACTGCCCCAACTAACTGTACACGTATTAAAATCATCAAGCGTACCAGCCGTAACAAGAGCCCAGCGTTCCTCAAACATGGTAAATGCCTTATAGTCCTTCGCTTCAAATGGTTTCATAATAACCTCCGCACATAGAATTTACTTAACAATAACCTCATCAAAATGCTCTTTATATACTTCATAATACACCGCATCAGCGATATCGTAAAACTCTTTATTTAGAGAATCTTTCACAACGGGTCTGCGCAAAAAGGCACCTCGATCGATAGGCCGAGGCGTTCCGTCAAAATCAAAGCGACTGATTTCCTCTTCATCGCGCATAATCCCTGGATTAGACCACATATCTTCATTCATAGTCGCATCCGTATCCACATCAGTATTACTCGTTGCTGATCCTTGCTGTTGCGCCCGATAGATCTTACTAGCTGCGGAATTACTACTGTCATAGGTGAAAGTCATGTCCTTAACGGTAATCACTTTCTCATCATTCCACTGATACGCTTTATATACCGTCGCCTTAATCGTATAAATAGGCGGCTCAAACCCGATGACCTTCACCGTATTCACGTCAATATAGGACGCGCCACGCTCGTCTACATTAGGAATATCCGACACAAACTGAGATACCTGCTTAAACTGCGGCTGAGACGTGAGCTCCTCAATCGTAATTGCTTGAGCTGGGATGGTGAAAGCTAGCATAAGCCCTAGCGTTATTAAAAATCGATGTAACATATATCCTCTCATCTTTCTAAACATTTACAAAATAAATAAACACAACCTTATAAACATAAGTATACTATGCAAACAAGACTGTGCCTATTATCTATTATCTATTTATATTTTAGATTGTGTAGGAGTTTTCTTTAATTAGTATATATAAGGTTTATCTTAATTTGACGATATATATCTTTATCCCTATAATATAAGTAGATAGTCAGACGAGTCGAAACGTCAGGCGCATCTCGAAAATCAAAATACTTAGGAAATGGCCTTTCTGTTTACTTAGCTACCATGCGGTAACGGAGGGCTATTTGCTTTTTGTAAGGCAAATAAGGGCTACTAAGGCTCCAAAAGCAATGACAATAGCCAGTACTTGTAAGAGGAGCATGATTATTTCATAATCACTCATAGACTTATCCCTCCCTTCAAAAACGAAGAGAGGCCCAACCTCGTCTAACTATCCTAAGCCTATTATAAAACGAACTAATATACGATACAATAAGCATTACATTATACAAATATACGAATTAACTAATAAAAGCCGAGTTACGCATCAATAAGTAACTCGGCTTTCAGATTCTTAAATAATTAAAGTGGTAATAAGAGACAATATCCCAAATAAAAATGGAAGGCTTACAGCAATACAGTAGCCAAGTAAAATAGCAAGATAAATTACTAAATATGCTTTTACTAAAATACCTAAGCAGAGAAAAATAACCTTATAAGTAAATGCTTCTTCTTTCTTGGTGCGAATCCAGTCTTTAGCCCTATAGTATATTTTCGGTTTATTGAAGGCCGGAGATAATCGTTTACACCATAACACAAGCCACGGAATACAGCATATATTACCCAATAAGAGAATTATATATAATTTTAAATCCCCTAGTGAATAGGGCTCTAATGCGGGATTATAGGACATCGTAGAAAAAAGACCTACGGAAATCCCCCACATAATCACAAGCAAAAGCTTGAAATACAGCACTAGTATAGTTTTAATGACGTATATAAGTTTACCCACTGAATCTAACCAATCTTTAACCAACTTTTAAGCAATTTAATAGGCACAATCCTATTAGCATAAGTATACTATGCAAGTAGGATCGTGCCTATTATTTGATTTTTGTATGGCAAATAAAACCGACCTACTAATCAAATAGTAACTCGGTTTTTAGTGTGTTTAAATTTTGAAAATAGACTAATAATCTATCAATGGAATACTTAAAACAGTAGAGACAGTGATTAAGATATACACTACAAGACATAGTTTTAGCAAAAGCAGTAAACTGCCAAATAGGACTTTATAGATAGGTGCTTCTTGTTTCTTGGATCGTATCCAGTCTTTAATTTTATAATATATTTTTGGTTTGTTAAAAGCTGGCGGTAATCGCTTACACCATAAAACAAGCCACAGAATACAACATATATTACCAAAGAGAAAGAATAGAAATAGGCCGAACTGCTCCAATGAAGATACTTTCAATACATAAATATAATAGAGTAGCTGAGTAAAGGTCTCTACAGAGTTAATCCATAGATAAACAAGATAAGCTTTAAACAAAAGCACTAATATAATTTTGATGTACTTGAGTATACTCATTGCCTCTCTCCTATCTAATACCATAAAAACTTTAACACTAGAGTTCTTATTGAGTTAATATTTCAATCCATATTCAATTTCGTGCCTATTATTTATCATTTATATTTTAGATTGTATAGAAGTTATCTCAAATTAATATATAAGATTTATCTCCATTTGACGATATACATCTTTATCCCTATAATATAGGTAGATAGTCAGACGAGTAGCTGCGTCAGGCTCATCTCTAGTTACATAAAAACATGAAGAAATGGCCTTTTCGTTTTATACTAATCTCCAGATTAGTGGAAATGAAGGGCTATTTGTCTTTTGTGAGACAAATAAGCGCTATTAAGGCTCCAAAAGCAATGACAATAGCCAAGACTTGTAAGAGGAGCATGATTATTTCATAATCACTCATAGACTTATCCCTCCCTTCAAAAACGAAGAGAGGCCCAACCTCGTCTAACTATCCTAAGTCTATTATAGAACGAACTAATATACGATACAATAAGGAACGAATAATAGAGATATACAGATAAATGCAAAAACGCCCGTCATTGACGGGCTATTTTTTGCTCCTACTATATATACATTCTCCAACGCGCCAAGAAACTCCTCGTTGTAATTTCCCCAGTTTTTAGGGATAATAAAGTTATACTTGCGTACGCACCACAAGTAGGTAAGGGTGATTTAGTATGTGTCTCTAACTAGTTTGTAGTTTAGGAGGTGGCATATGGATTCTTTAACTATTATATGGGTCATTGTTTGTGCCTATTTATTACTGAATTTATTGGTCGGCGTGTATTGTCATATTCGTGTAAAAGATAGTACTGATTATCTACTCGCAGGTCGTCGTATTGGGGTTCTTATGACGGCAGGCACGTTAGCTGCTACAGAGATCGGTGGCGGGAGTACCGTTGGTGTAGCCGCGAAAGCATATGGTTCTTGGGGTTTATCTGCAGGTTGGTACGTAGTCTCTGCAGGGATTGGGGTTATTCTCGTTGCTTTCATCGCACCGCTTTTACGTCGTGCCATGGCAACAACAGTGCCAGAGATCATCGGTCGTCGCTTCGGTGGCTCTAGCCATTTAATTACGTCTATTCTGTCCATGCTTGCTACAATTACATTAGCCGGCGTACAGATTACAGCGACAGCAACTATTATTAGCGTTCTCACCGGGCTTTCAACAGAGCTCGCCATCCTCATCTGCGGCGCGGTTCTCGTAATTTACACCATGTCCGGCGGCATGTGGAGCGTAACGATGACGGACGTTATCCATTTCTTCGTTCTCGTTGGGGGCTTCTCCCTCGCTGTGCCGTTTGTATTGCACAATGTGGGCGGTTGGGAATCGGTAGTGACAAAATTACCACCTGAACAGCTCGGCTTCACTAAGGTAGGTTGGAAAACCATCATCGGCCTTATTATCATGTACTTCATGACCTTCTCCACCGGCCAAGAATCCGTACAACGGTACTTCGCCGCGAAGGACGAAAAAACAGCCGTTCTTGGTTCCATCATTTGTGGTATTATCATGGCTCTATTTGCCTTCGTTCCTGCCGTATTGGGCCTCGTAGCATTGGCTGAGTTCCCGAATATCGAAGCGAATAATGCGGTGGCAACGGTAGCACTTAACCTCATGCCTCCAGTAATGGCTGGCTTCGTTATGGCCGCTGTCGTATCGGCGACGCTTTCATCAGGCGCAGGCGACCTATTAGGCGCCGCTACTGTATTTACCAAGGATATTGTAGAACATCATTTTGGTAAAAGCCTCACTGATGCTCAGCTCACTAAATATAGCCGTCTATGCGTGCTATTCCTCGGCATCATCGCCATCGTTATCTCCCTTGTAAGCAAAGCCATCATTCCGATGCTCGTATTTGCTTTCACCATGAGATCCGCTGGCCCATTCGCTGCATTCCTACTTGGCCTCACTTGGAAAAATGCAACAGCTGGCGCTGGCATTTGGTCCATCGTACTCGGCTCTATCGCAGGCGTGTACTGGGAATTCGTGGGCAACCCATACGGCATTATGTCCATCATCTTTGGTTCCATCGTCAGCCTCATCGTCTTTGTGGCTGTGGTATTCATTGAAAGATCCATGGGCAAACCACCGGCTCCACCGGCAATTCCTGACCATTTAAAGGAATAATGTAAAAGAATATTCTAAAAGAACACACAAAAGTGCACATAAAAGAGAAACCTCCTATCGGTTAAACCAATAGGAGTTTTTCTTATTTTCCCACTACATCATCAAATTGTACGCCATACATCCGTTCATACAGTTGATTAGCCAAAAGGTATCCTGCAAAGCCAAAGTCTACAGGAGCCGTTGCCATTCGTCTATCTCTTGCTTCGCTTTGTGTGTCATAGCGATTCCCATCTATATGATACTCTTTAAAATCAATAATAGTAGATGAAATCCCTGAATTCTTTTGTTTAAACAACCATAAGTCTTTATACGATCCTAATTGATGAGCCTCAAGTTTCTTTATGAGATTCGCAAAAGAATACTTTGTATCAAAGATGTACAGAACCTGCTTTTCCTGAATCATATCACCAGCAGGCATAAGCACATACTGTGTGAGGGTGATTTGCTTGGTTCCATTCGGTCCGTTAGAGACCTTGATGGACTCCTTATCTATAAAGGTGCCATCACCATTGCCACTTTCACCAAAGCCATGAAGCATTTCAAAACGGCTCGTGTTTTGTAGTTCTTGCATTGACATGCTATGCGCGGGCACCACACAAGACAGCGCCAACGCCATTGCTATATATAGTACTTTCATCATAGGCCTCATTTCACCACCACATCCTCAAAATGCATACGATACGCTTCATAGAATAATGTATCTGCTATGTCATAGCGTGTTGTATTAGGCGCCATGCGCACAATAGCACGAGTCGAGGCTTTCACCTGAATCGGCAATGACTGACCATCAAAAGAAAATACACCTAATGGTTCCTCGGAGCCCACCATGCCTGTTTTCGTCTGTGCCGCATCAATAACCGTCGTCAACGAAGCACTCGCTTGTTTCGCGCGATATACCTGACTTGCCAGCGACAAACGAGTATCATAGGAAACAATCCAAGAATCACTATAAATAACATTTTTACGCGGCGATTGGTACGCATTATATACCGTGGCTTTAATTTTATACATAGGTGGCGCATACTCTAATACCTCTATGGATTTCGTATCTAAATACCATGTAGTATGCTCATCTGCATTAGAACCATCAGGAGTTACCTCATA
>ERZ773196.2221-NODE-2221-length-10163-cov-19.982687_pt1 | contig 10163 bp, 10 predicted proteins | sample MGYA00581009_ERZ773196 | MGnify/ENA primary metagenome ERZ773196 (study PRJEB29015, sample SAMEA2738162) | human oral metagenome | biome: human oral; feature: human-associated habitat; material: saliva | place: China | collected 2243 ...
GGATGCTCATAACGAGGCTTCCAAAAAAGTAGCAGAATTTTTAGGATATGAGTTATTTGAACCTTATGAAGCTTTTGAACTAGAGGAAGGTATCATATAATGATATCTGATATTGTATGTTTTAAGACGAGGTGAATGGCTATGCAAAAACAACTTGTCCTTAGTGGAGAACAAATTGTTGAAAAAGTTTATCCTCAGTTATTGCACCACGTCGGTATGATTCGTGGAGAATACTTACTGAGAGAGCTTAATCAAAACATCCTATTAGCAAGTTGCCAGCAATTTGTAAAAGATTATCTAGATACCGTTTGCTCCTTGTACTCAGATGAAGAGGTTTGGTATCGTTTTTCAGAGTTAACAAATACAGAAGCTAATTGTCTAAAGGGGACTAAAGAGCATTTTGATGAAAATCATCCCTTATTTGGATATAGAGGGATAAGGCGTTTGCTGGCGTGTCCGAATGAATTTCAGGCTGAGGCAAATGTCGTTACAGAAGTTTATCAAACAAATCCCAATCTGTCTGTTATCTTTCCTTTTGTCAATGATGCTGAGCAGTTAAAGCAAGCTATTAGAGTATTGCGTGAGCATGGTTTTACTGGAAAAGTCGGCACAATGATTGAATTACCGTCAGCTTATTTTGACTTGGACAGGATACTGGAAACTGGTATTTCAAAGATTGTAGTTGGAATGAATGATTTGACTTCTTTTGTTTTTGCGACTGTGAGAAACAGTCAATGGCATGATATGGAAAGTCCAATAATGTTAGATATGCTAAGAGATATGCAGGATAAAGCAAGGATAAAAAAGATTGACTTTGCTGTAGCAGGCTATCTGAACTTTTCTTTCATACAAAAAATGAATCAGATGGGTATCAAGTGTATTATCCACTACAGTTCTATTCCAGAGATTTTTGATTTAGAGATTGACCATACGGACCATCTCAAACACATAAAAGAAAAAAGTAAAAAATTACAGAGGAGCAACCTATGACACCGCAAGAAATGTGGAATGCATACAAGAAAATCAATCCCTCGATCGGAGATGAAATCGATGCTTGGGCTTTTGGAGTAGAGGCCGATCTCTTGGCAGATTTGGTTTTAAAAGGCGAAAAGACTGCAACCGCCTCAGCCTACGACCTCTACACATTAGAAGGCGAACCTCTTCCACGAGAAGGGACCTTTGATGTCATTTTAGATGGCAAAGATCGAGCTGTCTGCATTGTCGAAATTACCAAGGTTTCCGTTCAGCCCTTTCATCAAGTTTCTGCTGACCATGCCTACAAGGAAGGTGAGGGAGACAAATCTTTAGCCTATTGGCGCCAGGTCCATGAAGACTGTTTCACCGAGTGGCTGAGAGAGGCAGGACTGACTTTTACACCTGACAGCAAGGTCGTTTTGGAAGAATTTCGCAAGGTCTACCCACTGTAGAATGTAAAAGGAAGAAAGTTTTGGAAATTACCGTCCAATCCTTTTTTCTAAAGCAAAACATGATATAATAAGTTTGTTTGAAGAAGAGCTCTAGCTCTTAAACTTAGAATAGGAGAAAACTATGCAAGCAGTAGAACATTTTATTACGCAATTTGTTCCTGAACACTATGATTTATTTTTAGACTTGAGTCGTGAGACCAAGACCTTTTCTGGGAAGGTGACCATCACTGGTCAAGCACAGAGTGACCGTATTTCCCTTCACCAAAAAGACTTGGAAATCGCTTCTGTAGAAGTTGCGGGTCAAGCTCGTCCATTTACAGTTGACCATGACAATGAAGCCCTTCATATCGAATTGGCTGAGGCTGGTCAAGTTGAATTGGTCATTGCTTTTTCAGGAAAAATTACAGACAACATGACAGGGATTTACCCTTCTTACTACACAGTTGATGGTATCAAGAAGGAAGTCTTGTCTACTCAGTTTGAAAGCCATTTTGCGCGTGAAGCCTTCCCATGTGTGGATGAGCCTGAAGCCAAAGCAACTTTTGACCTCGCTCTCCGTTTTGACCAAGCAGAAGGTGAAGTGGCCTTGTCAAACATGCCTGAGATTGATGTGGAAAACCGTAAGGAAACAGGCATCTGGAAGTTTGAGACAACACCTCGCATGTCTTCTTACTTATTAGCTTTTGTTGCAGGTGATTTGCAAGGGGTAACGGCTAAAACTAAAAACGGTACCCTCGTAGGTGTTTACTCAACCAAAGCCCATCCACTATCTAACCTTGATTTCTCATTAGACATCGCTGTTCGCTCAATCGAGTTTTACGAAGATTACTATGGAGTTAAGTACCCAATTCCTCAATCACTTCACATCGCCCTGCCTGACTTCTCAGCTGGTGCTATGGAAAACTGGGGTCTTGTCACTTACCGTGAAGTTTGCTTGGTTGTAGATGAAAACTCAACCTTTGCCAGTCGTCAACAAGTTGCTCTTGTTGTGGCACATGAGTTGGCCCACCAATGGTTTGGTAACCTCGTTACTATGAAATGGTGGGATGACCTTTGGCTCAATGAAAGCTTCGCAAACATGATGGAATACGTCTGTGTGGATGCCATCGAGCCAAGTTGGAATATCTTTGAAGACTTCCAAACAGGTGGAGTACCTCACGCTCTTGAACGCGATGCGACGGATGGTGTTCAGTCTGTCCACGTCGAAGTCAAACACCCAGATGAAATTAATACGCTCTTTGATGGCGCTATCGTCTATGCCAAAGGAAGCCGTCTCATGCACATGCTTCGCCGTTGGCTAGGTGATGCGGATTTTGCTAAAGGTTTGCATGCTTACTTTGAAAAACACCAATACAGCAACACCATTGGTCGTGACCTTTGGAATGCCCTTGGTCAAGCATCAGGACGTGATGTTGCAGCCTTCATGGATTCTTGGTTGGAACAGCCTGGTTATCCAGTTCTCACTGTCAAAGTTGAAAATGATGTCTTGAAGATTTCGCAAAAACAATTCTTCATCGGTGAGCACGAAGACAAGAACCGCCTCTGGGTGGTGCCACTCAACAGCAACTGGAAAGGTTTGCCAGATACACTCGAAACTGAAAGTATCGAAATCTCTGGCTACGCAGCTCTTCTTGCTGAAAATGAAGGAGCTCTTCGTCTCAATACTGAAAATACTGCCCACTATATTACAGACTATCAAGGAGACTTGTTAGAAGCTGTTCTTGCTGAGCTAGAAACACTTGATAATACAAGCAAACTACAAATCGTTCAAGAACGTCGTTTGCTTGCTGAAGCAGGGCACATTTCTTATGCAGACTTGCTCCCAGTCCTTGATAAACTTGCTAAGGAAGAATCTTACCTTGTCGTTTCAGCTGTTTCTCAAGTGATTGCTGCCCTTGAGCGCTTTATCGATGAAGGAACAGAAACTGAGAAAGCCTTTAATACACTCGTTGCTAAATTGGCTCGTCACAACTATGACCGTCTTGGCTTTGAAGCCAAAGACGGGGAATCAGATGAAGATGAATTGGTTCGTCAGTTGGCCGTTTCTATGATGATTCGCTCTAATGATGCAGAAGCTAGTCAAGTTGCTAGCCAAATCTTTGCAGCTCACAAGGATAATCTTGCAGGACTTCCAGCAGCAATTCGTGCTCAAGTTCTCATCAATGAAATGAAACACCATGAGACCAAAGACTTGGTCGCAACCTATCTGGACCTATATACTCATGCGACGGATGCGGTCTTCAAACGTCAGCTGTCAGCGGCTCTTGCATACAGTACAGATGCCGACAATATCCAAACCCTGATTAGTTCATGGAAGGACAAATTTGTCGTGAAACCACAAGACTTGTCTGCTTGGTATTACCAGTTCCTAGCTCATCAAAAAACTCAGGGAACATCTTGGTCTTGGGCGCGTGAAAACTGGGATTGGATCAAGGCAGCTCTTGGTGGGGATATGAGCTTTGATAGCTTTGTTATCCTACCTGCCCACGTATTTAAGACAGAGCAACGCTTGGCAGAGTACAAGGAATTCTTTGAACCGCAACTTTCTGACCTTGCGCTTAGCCGTAATATCGGTATGGGAATCAAGGAAATTGCAGCGCGTGTTGATTTGATTAAGCGTGAAAAAGCAGCAGTAGAAAAGGTTTTGAAAGCAAGTAAGTAATAGATAAAAAACAGCGGATCTTGCAATCTGCTGTTTTTTGGAAGTCAGTATAAAGTGTCCATCCTGAAAATCGTGTTATAATAGCAATGTCAAAGAAATTTTACCTAGAATTGTATAGGATGTTAAAGAATTTCGTCTAGCCAATTCGTGAAGAAAAGAATAATATAAAGAGGAAATGCAGATGTTAGGAAAACAATTAAAATTATTTAGAGAACAAAATGGCTACAGTCAGAATCAAATAGCAGAATGTCTGGGGACGACTCGTCAAACTATCTCAAATTGGGAAAATGATAAAACAATTATAGATAGTCATAGTTTGATTCGCTTAGCTGATTTTTATCAGATCTCTTTAGATGAGTTATGTGGACGAAAAAAGATTCCTGTTTACAAGAATTCAAAGATCAAGTCTATGATTTTAGCTAATGCTTGTACACTTTGGACCTGCTTCGCTTCCACTCATCGCTAAATCAATTGTTTTCCGACTAGCTTTTCAATTCTATTGATTCTAGGAGGACAATGATGTCTTACGTTTATTTAACTCTTGCTATTGTATCTGAAATAGCTGCCACAAGTCTGTTAAAACTGTCGCAAGGTTTTTCGAAAATGCTTTTTGGGATTCTTGCTTTAGTTTTGTATGGCTTGTGTTTTTTCTTTCTATCTTTGTCTTTGAAAGGCATACAACTAAATCTAGTCTATGCTATTTGGTCTGGTGTTGGTTTGGTTGGAACAACTGTGCTATCTATTTTGCTTTTTCATGAAAAAGTAACGTTCGCAAGTCTCTTGGGAATTGCTTTAGTTATTGTGGGGCTTGTTATATTAAACCTATCACAAAAGGTTCACTAATGAGGTAGTATGTTATGGGTGACAATTATTTTAAGAATAAAAGAGTCGTTATTATTGGTGCCAGTGGAAATTTGGGACAAGCCTATACACAAGCTTTTTTTCAAGCAGGTGCTCATTTATTTCTTTTAGGTCGCAATATGAATAAATTAGCCAGTTTTTCTGAGAATATTGCTTCCAAGATTCCGATTTGCTCAGTAGATATAACGAATGAAACTTCTATTAAAGTTGCAGTGTCTGAAGTTCAAAAGTGGTCGGGTAATATAGATATTGTTATTAATGCAACGGGATTTGATGTACGAAAATCTTTATTATCTCACTCTGAGGAGGAGATCAATCAAACTATGACGATTAACCTAATAGGGGCTATCCTTGTCAGCAAACATTTTTTACCTTTGTTAAAAAATCAAAAAGGAGCAACCATTGTGCATTCAGGAGGTTTTGCAGATGGTAGGCTGGCCTTCCCCTATTATAGTGTAGATGTGGCGAGCCGCGCCGGACTTTTTTCTTTTATCGAATCAATGAACCGAGAATTAATACAGGAGCAGAAAAAGATGCATATAACTTATTTTTGCCCCAATGCAGCAGACACACCATCAGAAAAGCCTTATCATCCAGTTTGGAGAGAAATGGGGATCTCTATATCAAGTACAAATCAAGTAACCCAAGCTTTACTTAAAGGTATAAAATCTCGTAAAAGAGTGATTTTGATGGGACAAGGTACAAAGATTTTTACAACATTAAACCTTCTATCCCCAGCAATAGCGGATTATCTTTTACTGAGACGATACGGTCGTATTTTAAAAAAATATTTTGGATAAATTTTCTATTATTTTTCTAAGAATTTTCTCATCTTTTAGTATTCTTTAAGAAAAAATAATTAAGATGTATGTAGCCTAAAGAAAGGATGTGGTGAATTTATGAAGTAGAGCTTCTTCATTTTTTCACAGAAACTTAAAGCAGAAAGAAAGAAAAATATAGAATGAATAAAGAGAAAATGATTGTTGTAGAAAAAAGCACCAAGTGGAGGCTATCAGTAGTAGCAAGTGGTTCTTTAGTGGTCGGCTTGCTTGGTGGTTATATATTCGGTTCTTTGACTCAAAAATCAACAAATCAGCAGTCGACCGTTCAAACATCGAAAACCCAGCAAGATAATCAAGATGGCAATAATATGCAAAGTCACGGTGGACAGCCGCCGCAAGGAAATAATAATCAAGAAGGCGGTAGCAATTCTAAGAAGAAACCAGCCAATGCAGATGGAAGTACGAAGGCCAAGGATATCAATTCTAACCAAAATAATGAAGAAAACACTACAAAATCTTAATCCATTTGTTAAAGCCATGATATAATAATTAAAGAATTATACTAAGATCCAAAAAATGATACAAAAATTCTTTATTTTATAATAACCTTAGATGAAGCTGATTAGTATCTTATAGCAGGAGGAGAACAAGATGATTAAGATTTTACTAGTAGAAGACGACTTAGGCCTGTCAAACTCAGTATTTGACTTTTTAGATGATTTTGCAGATGTCATGCAGGTTTTTGATGGAGAAGAAGGTCTCTACGAAGCTGAGAGTGGCGTCTATGACTTGATTTTGCTTGACCTGATGTTGCCTGAAAAAAATGGTTTCCAAGTTCTGAAAGAATTGCGTGAAAAAGGAATCACGACACCAGTCCTTATCATGACTGCAAAAGAGAGTTTGGATGACAAGGGACATGGTTTTGAGTTGGGAGCGGATGACTACCTCACCAAGCCTTTCTACCTAGAAGAACTCAAAATGCGGATCCAAGCCCTTCTCAAACGTTCAGGTAAGTTTAACGAAAACACCTTGACCTATGGAGATATTGTCGTCAACCTTTCAACGAATGAAGTGAAGGTGGAAGATACTCCTGTGGAACTACTCGGAAAAGAGTTTGAGTTATTGGTTTACTTCCTTCAAAATCAAAATGTTATTCTTCCCAAGACGCAAATTTTTGACCGTCTATGGGGGTTTGATAGCGATACAACGATTTCCGTTGTAGAAGTCTATGTCTCAAAAGTTCGTAAGAAATTGAAGGGAACAGCCTTTGCTGAGAATCTTCAAACCTTGCGTAGTGTCGGGTATATTTTAAAAGATGTTCAATAAACTAAAAAAAACATGGTATGCAGATGATTTCAGCTATTTCATTCGAAACTTTGGAGTGTTCACCCTGATCTTCTCTGCTATGACCTTGATTATCCTCCAGGTCATGCACTCGAGTCTCTACACTTCTGTTGATGAAAAACTCCAAGCCCTTAGTAGCAGTCCCCAAGCGGTTATCCAGCTAGCCTTGAATCGGGCAACTGAAGAGGTCAAGGATATTCAACCAGCAACAGCGGATGCCAACAAGGCTGAAATCAAACCCAATGTTAGCTCAAATACAGAAGTTTTACTTTTTGACAAGGATTTTAACCAACTCTTATTAGGGAACCGTTTTTTAGGCTTGGATAAGATCAAGCTAGACAAAAAAGAGTTGAATCATATTCGGCAAATCCAAGTTGTCAATAGCTACGGTCAGGAAGAAACCTACCGAATGATCTTGATGGAAACCAATTCTTCCTCCGTATCAAGCAATGTCAAATATGCGGCGGTTTTAATCAATACCAGCCAGCTCGAGCAAATCAGCCAAAACCACGAGCATTTAATTGTTGTAGTCATGGCTAGTTTCTGGCTCCTATCTTTAATTGCCAGTGTTTACCTGGCACGTGTCAGTGTCAAACCCTTGCTGGAAAGTATGCAAAAGCAGAAGTCCTTTGTTGAAAATGCGAGTCACGAACTGAGAACACCTTTGGCCGTTTTACAAAATCGTTTAGAAAATCTCTTTCGAAAACCAGAGGCAACGATTATGGAATCCAGCGAAAGCATTGCTTCTAGCCTCGAAGAAGTTCGCAACATGCGCTTTCTCACGACCAATCTTCTCAACCTTGCACGTCGCGATGATGGAATCAAACCAGAGATAGCAGAAGTTTCTCCACAATTCTTCAAAACAACCTTTGCCAACTATGAGTTGATTGCTTATGAAAATGATCGTGTTTTTGAGTATGAAAATCGAATTTACCGTCCATTCATGACCGATCAGTTGCTCCTAAAACAGCTCATGACCATCTTGTTTGATAATGCTATCAAGTATACTGAAGAAGATGGGAAAATTGAGTTTGTAGTCTATGCTACAGATCGCCACCTCTATCTTACAGTAACGGATAATGGAATTGGAATCTCAGCTGCTGACAAGAAGAAAATCTTTGACCGATTTTACCGTGTAGACAAGGCGAGAACCCGTCAGAAAGGTGGCTTTGGTCTTGGACTATCTTTAGCCAAGCAAATCGTAGATGCCTTACGAGGAACGATTAGCGTAAAAGATAACAAACCTAGAGGAACAATTTTTGAAGTTAAGATCGCTATTCAATCTCCTTCGAAACGTAAGAATAAATAAAAAAGACAGTTATATAACTGTCTTTTTTGATAACTAGAAAAGAGGTTGGTAGAAGTACCAACCTTTATTTTGAAAATTTTCGTTTCATTATCTTTCGTTGAAGTTGTAAAAGGGCGAAACTAAGACCCATTGCAGCAACAAATGATAAAGCTGTGTTCAATTTTAAGGCTAGAAAGATAAAACTAAAAAGTGCCATAAAAATACAGAAACAAGCGATATTTACAAAAAATAAAATCTCTTTTAGGTTAGGGCCGACTGGGGCTTCAGGTGTGTAATCTTGGTAAAGCGGAGTTTGTTTCGATTCGGGAGCTTGTTCAAACTCATAAGCTTCTAGTTTTCTTGCGGACATGATTCTCTCCTTAACAGTACATAACTATTTTATCATTTTTTATGCAGAGAATTATTACAGAATTGTTACAAAACTACTAAAGTCTCTTATCAACTTCTAAGTCGCTCTCTTGACACCCACTAGAGAAAATGATAGCATGGATGTTACACTTAAAACAGATGACCTAACCTTCTCTATTATAAATATACTGAGAAAGGAAAGGATAACTTATATAAATTGATAGCAAGCTGAGGCTTTTTCCTAAAATAATTTGTTGAGTTGCTACCTGGATACTTTTGAAGAGTATTGGTAGGAGTTGTTTTGAATGGATGATAAGACAGAGATTCTGTCTATTGGACTGGGTGGCATTCTTGCTACCTCTGGGAAATGTTAAAGGAGATAAGCATGTATCTTGCTATCAAAGAAATAGTACGAAACAAACTTCGGTATAGTTTGATTCTAACTACCATTTTTCTTATCGCTTTTATGGTCTTTTTTATGACCAGTCTAGCTCTTGGTCTTGTGCGAAACAACCGAGCAGCTATTGATAATTGGCAAGCGACGGGTGTCGTTTTATCCGACTACGCAAATGATAATTTGACGGCATCCTTTATTCCTGAAAAGGACTACAAGGACAAGAGTTCTGAAGAGGCTGCTCCATTGGGCTATATGTTCGCTGTGACCAATCTAGTCGATGGTAGTGAAAAGGTCAATGTTTCCATTTTTGCTCAAGACTGGGACGCTTTTATCTCACCTAGTTTGACGGAGGGTCGTTATCCTGAAGGAGATGATGAGGTTGTCGTGGATCAGTCCTTTGAAAACTATGGAATGAAGCTAGGCGATGCCATTCAGCTCAATGGAAGCGATTCAAGTTACAAGATTGTAGGCTTGACTCAAGGAAATAAATTTTTCACCGAGCCTGTTGTCTTTACGAGTCTGACAACTTATTGGACCTTACAAGGAACCTTGAAAGCCAATCGTTCCATCTCTGCCTTGGTATTGAAAAATGACATAGAAGTGTCTGGCGATGGACTGAAGCAGATTTCCATTCCAAAAATGATTTCGAAAATTCCTGGTTACACGCCTCAGGTTAATGTATTTTCAGGAATGATTCTCGCTATGATTGTTATCACAGGCTTGATTGTGGGGATTTTTGTTTATATCATTACCATCCAAAAACTAGGTCTTTATGGAATAATGCGAGCTCAAGGGATACAGATCAAAACCATTGTATGGTCTCTGTTCTGTCAAATCTTCCTCCTAGCTGGTATGGGGATTGCTTTAGCCTTGCTGGCAATCGGAGGAGTCATTTTAGTCTTACCAGCTACCTTCTTTTTCTATCCAAGTTGGATAGCCTATTCTGTCCTAAGTTTGGTAATTTCCTTGATGGCCCTTCTAGGTGGTGTCATTTCACTTCCACGCTTGCTAAAGGTGGACCCGATTACTGCGA
>ERZ773196.2223-NODE-2223-length-10156-cov-2.736462_pt1 | contig 10156 bp, 11 predicted proteins | sample MGYA00581009_ERZ773196 | MGnify/ENA primary metagenome ERZ773196 (study PRJEB29015, sample SAMEA2738162) | human oral metagenome | biome: human oral; feature: human-associated habitat; material: saliva | place: China | collected 2243 ...
ATTTTGTAAAATTGAGGAAGGTCTCGATCGCCGCCGTCCTTCATGGAGACGAGAAAGAGGATCTGCGCATCCTCCTCCCCCCATAAGATCGGCTGATTCAATACAGCGACAACGACAAAGCTGCGCCCTCCCATGGGACGCGCAGGGTGCGGCGTCGCCACGAGGTTGCCAAGTGCAGTCCCACCAATGTGCTCCCGCTCCATGACTGCATCATAAAAATCCTGTGGCAGCTCTTCCACCATCTCTGCCGCAGCGCATATCTTCCGCAGGGCATCCTCTCGCGTCGCTGTGCTCACCTGCGGGAGAAAGAGCTGCTCCGTAAAGTACGCAAGCATCGCCTCCTGACGATCATGCATCAGATGTGCGCGAAGGTCACTGCCCGCCTGCCACGGCAGGGGATCGCCCAGCTCAATGACAGGGACAGGCAGCGCCTCACGAAGGGGAATGGTCGAGAGGATATAGTCCGCCGCCTGAAGATCCGTATCGGAGAAGTCCGCTGCTTCATAGGTGCCAATCACCTCGAGATATTTTCCGTAGTTCTCTTCGATGGTGTGGGCGAGCAGCATTGCCGCTCCTTTTCCCGCGCCGCAAACGATAAGGACACGTTTTTTTCGCTGTGCACGCATGCGCTCAAGAGCGACATGAAAATACAGCGCGATATAGCCGGTCTCATCGGCAGAGACCTCACAGCCATATGCGCTGCGCTATCGAGTAATGCACGCACGCCGTGCAGATCCTTCTTCAGCGTGGAACGGCTGATATGGAGTACCTCGCAAAGATTATCACCCTTGCATGGAGCAGGACTGCCGAGGAGTGTCCGAATGATTTTCCCGATCCGCGCTTCCGACGTATCACCAAGAATCGTATTGCCACTGCCAAGTGCATCCAGAAAACGGAGGAAGAGCGCGCGATCGTACACCTCGAGCGTCACTCCATGATGTGGCCGTGCAACGAGCTGCGCTCCATGCTCCAGCACCATTTCATTCAGTCGTGAGATGTCGTCATACACCGTGCGGACAGAGATCCCCAGCTCCTCCGAGAGCGCCTTGTAGGTAATGAATTCATCCTCGGGCATGAGCAGCATCAGCTGCAGCCATCGATTCATGCAGGTTCCTCCTCCATCACTTTTTGTAAATTATAGCGCATTTTTCCTCTATTCGAAAGCATCCTCCCCCTTCCCCCGTGAGAAGGGACACGACTTCCAACCCCTTTACGGAATTTTCCGAACTGGAGGTTTGCACGTATTCTGATATACTAATTGGCAAAGGAAGGAGAAATAATGACGATCAGGAGGTTTTTCTATGTTTCATGAAAATCAGATCGTTTTCTTGGAGGACTCCTTCTCCTCCAAAAACGAGGTCATTCATCACCTCACGCATCGGGAGAATAGTGCCGTCGGGGATGCTGATCAATATGAGCGTGACGTGCTGGAACGGGAAGCATCATTCGCGACTTACACGATCAATGGCGTTGCCATGCCGCACGCGAAGTCAGAGGGGGTCAGTGCACCGTTTGTCGCCTTTGCGCGACTCAAGACACCGGTACGCTGGGGGACAGAGGAGGGCGAGGATGCCCGCATGGTCTTCCTCATCGGCGTGCCAAAGGTCGGCAGTACAGCAGATAACAATCTGCACCTGAAGATCCTTGCTGCACTCAGCAAGAAGCTGATTCACGATGAGTTCCGTGCGCAGCTCTCCACAGCCAACTCCGCGAAGGACATATACGCTCTGCTGCAGGAAATTGAGGGGGCATTCTAATGAAAATCGTCGGTATTTCTGCCTGCACCGCAGGCATTGTGCACACCTATATGGCGCAAGAAACACTTGAGCAGGAATGTAAAGGTACCTGTGCTCTGTGCATACATCGCCTATGCCATCGGCAGTAAGGCGGCAACGGCATTTACCCTCACACTGATGGCAGAGGGGATTCTCGGACCAAACGGCGTATTCCGTATGTGCTGCGCCATTCCCCCGCTCGGCATGGGACTTGCCTCCTTTGTTCTGCGCAGCCGCTATAATGCGGCAGACCGTCAGCTCGGCATCTCCGCCCTCTTCCTCTCGTCAGCGGGCATCACGGAGGGTGCTATCCCCTTCGCGGGCAAGGACTTCCGCCGTACATGGATCGCGTGCGCCATCGGCACCTCCATTGCAGGTGCAATCGGGATGCTCCACGGCATCACCTCCATCGTTGCGTTCGGCGGCGTCGTCGCCATCACAGGCGTCGTGGACGGGAAGCTCTGGTATGTGCTCGATATGCTGCTCGGCGCAGCCATCATCGTCCTGATTCTCTTCTTTACAAAACCAAAACTCAACGCGGCAAAGGAATAATTCCTGCAGCTCACAAAAGCACCTCTGAACGAAGTTATCTCCTTCGTACAGAGGTGCTTTTTCCATTACTCATAGAAACACCGACTGCATCTTATCAGCGGCCCCTCTATTTTTACTTCATAAACCGCCGCCCGCGCTCGAGTTTCTCGAAATAGTGGCGCGTCTCGTGGACGACGACGCCCGAGAGGACGATGAGCGCGATGAGGTTCGGGATCGCCATGAGACCGTTGACGATGTCGGCGAGGACCCAGATCGCCTCGAGTTTCAGGAAGGCGCCGCAGGCGATGAGCGCGATAAAGACGAGGCGGTACGGCAGGATCGCACGCACGCCCGCAAGGTAGAGGATGGCGCGCTCGCCGTAGTAGTTCCACCCGAGGATGGTCGTAAAGGCGAAGAGGGCGAGCGAGACGGTGAGCAGTGCGCCGCCGATGTGCCCGTACGCGCCCGTGAACGCCGCGCCCGTCATCGCCGCGCCCGCCGTGTCGCTCTGCCATGCGCCCGTGAGGACGAGGACGAGCCCCGTCATGGTGCAGATGATGATCGTGTCGATGAAGGTGCCCGTCATGGAGATCAGCCCCTGCTCGGCGGGCTCCTTCGTCTTTGCCGCCGCCGCGGCAATTGGTGCGGAGCCGAGTCCGGACTCATTGGAGAAGACGCCGCGCGCGATACCGTTCTGCATTGCCATCATGATCGTGGAGCCCGCAAAGCCGCCCGCTGCCGCCGTACCGGTGAATGCCCCGTCGAGGATCAGGCCGATCGCTGCGGGGATGCCGTCAATGTGCATCGCGATGATGCCGACGCTGATGACTATGTAGAGAACCGCCATAAAGGGAATGATGCGCGAGGCCACCTCGGCGATGCTCCGAAGGCCGCCGATGGTGATCGCCGCGATCAGCACCGTGAGGGCAATATCCGTCACGAGACGCGGCACGCCGAAGGACAGCTCCGCCGAGTCCACAATGGCGTTGACCTGCGGGAACGTCCCGATGCCGAAGAAGGCAACGAGCACCGCCGCACACGCGAAAAATCCTGCGAGCGGGCGATATTTCTCCCCCATGCCGTGACGGATGTAGTACATCGGGCCGCCGGCAATGTCGCCGCGCTCGTCCGTCGTGCGGTACTTCACGGCGAGCAGGCCCTCTGCGTACTTCGTCGCCATGCCGAAGAACGCCGCCATCCACATCCAGAAGATCGCCCCCGGGCCGCCGACCTTGACCGCTGTCGCGACACCGACAATATTGCCCGTGCCGATGGTCGCGGCGAGCGCGACGCAGAGTGCCTTAAAGCTCGACACGTCGCCCTCTCCGCGGTTTTTCGCGCGCAGGATGAGCGCGAGCGCACGCGGCAGGCGGCGCACCTGGAGCAGTGAGAGCCGCAGCGTCAGCATGATGCCCGTCCCCACGAGCAGGACGATGAGCGGTGCCCCCCAGAGGAAGGAGTCCACCGCATTCAGTACGGGAAGAAACGATTCCATACAAGATCCCTCCGAAAATAAAAATATGCGCACATTTTACCATGATAAAGCACTAAATGTCTATGGAATCTGTATGTATACAGGAATCAGCGTGCTCCCCCTCCGTCATTGATACGGATCGTCGCATCACATATCTTCATTTTACATCCACCGCGAAATGGAGTAGAATATACCATCACGACAATGGGAAAAGGAGGTGCGCCATGTTCCCCGGTATTGGAATCATCGCCAACGTCGCCGCCATCGCGCTCGGCGGCATCCTCGGGCTCGGCTGCGGGCGCTTTATCGCGGAGCGCGTGCAGGAGACGCTGATGCGTGCCTGTGCGCTCGCCGTGATGTTTCTCGGGCTCGGCGGCACGCTGCGCACGATGCTCAGTGCCCATGCGGACGGGCAGCTCGCACTCGGCGGCATCTACATGATGATCACGAGCCTCATCGTCGGCGGTCTCATCGGTGAGCTGCTGAACATCGAGGCGCGCATGACCGCGTTCGGCGCGTGGCTGAAGCGCGTCTCGGGCAGCGCGGGCGACACACGGTTTATCGAGGGCTTTGTCACCGCCTCGCTCACGGTCTGCATCGGCGCCATGGGGGTCATCGGCTCGATCAATGACCGCCTGCTCGGCGACCCGTCCGTCCTCTTTACCAAGAGCGTCCTCGACGGCGTCATCATCATGCTCCTCACGGCGACCCTCGGCAAGGGCTGCATCTTCTCCTCCATCTCCGTCGGGCTCTTTCAGGGCGCGATCTTCGCTCTCGCGGGGCTGCTCGCCCCCTATATGACGGACAGCGCCCTCGCCGGCATCAGCTGCGTCGGCAACATTCTCATCTTTGCCATCGGGACGAACCTCCTCGGCCTGCCGAACATCCGCGTCGCGAATTTCCTCCCCGCCCTCGTCATCGCCGCCCTCTGGGGGATGGGGTGAGCACAGGCGCTGCTGCTACCGTACGTTCCGTCGGACCGCCGTGTCCTCAAAGCAGAAATACTCCGGGTGATGACGGGACTGGGTGTACTCAAACTGGACGCCCTCGGCATTGTAGGTTCTCCCGCTGACCACGGCCAGGCAGTTGTAGTCCCCCATTTCCAGCCAGCGCATATCCAGCGCACCGGCACGCTCCACCGTCATGCGGCGTCGACTGGTGACGATGGTCATGCCCAGGTCGTTTTCGATGTAGTCATAGATGGAGTGCGCAGCGATCTCCGGGGTGAGATCGGGCACGGCCTCACGCAAGAACAGATTGATATCCAGAATCAGGGCTTTCCCCTCCAGATAGCGGATGCGGCGCACGTCGTAGATGGCGCTGCCGAGGGGGAGCCCTGTTTTTTCTGCCGTCTTTTGATCCACAACGTCCTCGGCGAAATGAACGACGCGGGTCACCGCCTGAAAATGATTGCGGGCAGCGGCCTCACGAAAGGACTCGATGCCGCCGATCCGAAACTCGTTCTGCTCGGTCGGCTGATAGATCACCCGCATCCGCCGCCCCTGCCCGGCCTGGATATAGCCGTGCTCGATAGATGGGCGGCACCCCCATCCTCGGTATCACTCTCGGACTGACGCTGGTGTCCGGACAGCTGCTGAATGCCTACGCCGTGGCGACGACGCCTGTGGACAGGATTCCTCACGGGGATTTCGGTTATTTTACGGTGGACATGATCGGCTATCAGCCTCGCGAAGATTAAGGCGGCGGGTCATTCCGATGTGACGGTCTGTGTCATTACCAACAAAAACGGTGTGGAGACCTTTGCCTTCCACACGGGCATGACCGGCCAGGCCGGGGAGACGGTGATCGCATCATTTTGACGCGGACAAGGAGCGCAGAGCACGGGCGGATTGTGACGTGCTCTCTACCTCTGATGGATGGGGAGGAGAACACGATGGCAGACTTCAAAAATAAAGTCGTTTATCAGATTTACCCCAAGTCGTTCAAGGACTCCAACGGCGACGGAATCGGGGATCTGCGCGGTGTGATCGATGCGCTGGATTATCTGGCGGATATGGGGGTGGACTACCTTTGGCTGACGCCCTTTTTCGTCTCGCCGCAAAAGGACAACGGCTACGATATCGCCGATTATCTGGCCATCGATCCGCATTTCGGCACGATGGATGACTTTGACGCGCTGGTCAAGGCCGCCGATGCCAAGGGGCTGAAAATCATGCTGGACATGGTGCTGTGCCACACCTCCGATCAGCACGCGTGGTTCCAGCGGGCCCTCGCGGGCGATGCGGATTACCAGCGCTACTACATTCTGCGTGACGGCCGCAATAAGAAGTGCGCCGACGACCCGGGGGAGCCGCCGACCAATTGGCAATGCGCGTTCGGGGGCAGTGCCTGGCAGTGGGAGCCGCGCCTTGGCAAATGGTATCTGCATCTGCACGATGTGAGTCAGCCGGATTTGGACTGGACGAATCCGACCGTTCGGGACGAGCTCGCCAAGGTGGTACGGTTTTGGAAGGAGCGCGGCGTCGCCGGATTCCGCTTTGATGTCATTAACCTCGTCGCGAAGCCGGAGGTTTTTGCCGATGATACCCAGGGGCTGGGGCGACGGCTGTTTGCCGACGGGCCGCATATTCACGAATATTTGCAGGAGCTTGTCCGCAGCGCCGGCATCGGCGATATGGTGACGGTTGGCGAGATGGCGCCCACGGATCATTACCGGGACGTGGAGAGCCTGAACTATTACCGCATCCTGCGAGAGCAGGGCAAAACGGTGGCGGAGGCGCTGACGATCCTAGCCGCGCGCTCCCGCGACAACGGACGTACGCCGATGCAGTGGTCCGCCGGGTCGTACGCAGGTTTTTCCACGCGAGAGCCCTGGATTCCTCTGGCGAAAAATCATGCGGCGATCCATGTGGAGGCGGCGCAGAGGGACGAGCATTCCATTCTGGCGTTTTATCGGCGCCTGATCCGGCTGCGCCATGAGATGCCCATCATTGCGGAGGGCGATATCCGATTTATCGAGGAGGACAATCCCGACGTGATCGCCTATGAGCGCACGTGGCAAGGGGAGCAGCTGACGGTGCTCTGTAATTTCCGCCCCACCGCCGTTCACCTGCGCCATCTGTCTCTGCAGGATTTTGCCGACGCCCGGAAACTCCTCGGGAATTACCCCGACAGGGAGGAATGCCTCCATCCGTATGAGGTGTTGGCGCTATATCGCCGGGCGTAAAGCCCTCCCAATATGCCTGCTGATGCTGCACGCATCGGAGCAAAAACAGCCTTCTGTACCGACGCGGGCACAGAAGGCTGTTTTTATGTATACGTGTGCAAATGCCACACAGCGGCCCTCGCCTCTACATCTTTTACAACGAAACAGAAAATTCCTCCAGCCGCAGCATATAGTGATATGGACGACTACTCCTGTTCTGATGAAGATGTACCTCAGGGATACGCTTTAGTTTTGCGTAGATGGTCGTCTCCGTTCGGTCGAGCGTCCTTGCGATCTCCTCAACGGTTGCCCCGATATCCGAGAACACGGCCGCCTGCAGCAGCACATCATATACACCGCGCATGGTCTTATCCCCAATACCGTCAAGGGCGATATCGCGATACCTTTGGTACTGCAGTAAACGGGATTCCAGTGCCTCGCCCGTGTAGTCAATCGCCGCATGAATAAAGCGAAGTGTCCCGCGGATAAATGGTGTCAGATCGCCACAGTTGTGCGCGGAGGTCGTCTCTGCAAAGAGTTTATAGTATTTCGTTCTGCGTTTTTTGATCAGCAGAGAGAGCTGAAGTGCAACGGTCGGATGAAATTCCCGTGCCAAAAAGTATGTCGTAATGAATCTCGACATCCGCCCATTTCCATCATAAAAAGGGTGAATATACCCAAATAAATAGTGAAAAATAGCAATACGATGAAGCAGCGGCATCTGCTTCTCATGCAGAATGGCAAGTGCCTTCTCCATGTCGCGGACAATCTCCTCCTCCGGATAACTGCCACGATGGATGGTCTTTTGTGCGGGAGATACGATGTCAACTGAACTTCTGCGAAACAGACGGCCATCGGGGAGATTGTCGGGATTCGCACGGCGAATCTCATCCGCGAGAAAAGTATCGAACAGTCCACGTACATCTGCAGGCGTGTGCAGCGAGATCTCCTCGCCCTGCAAAATCCGCGCATATTTATTGACCACACCGCCGAGCCGCATCCGCAAGCGATCCTCAGGCGTCGTTTCCATCGCCGCGCGAATCTCACGCTTGGTACTATGTACTCCCTCGATCGCATTGGTGGCAATGATCTCCTGCACGAGACAGGTATGGAGAAACTGTTCGATGCCCGCACGCGGCACACGGGAAATCCGTCCAAGGAGTATGGTGAAATCCCGCCTGATCGCCTCCTGCAAAAGAGCCAACTCCTCCGTATAGCAGCAAAATGCAGGATATGCCTGCGTGCGCCCATACTCTTGCAGAATGAAATCAAAGCGGCGTGTCATGGGACTGCTGCTGCGCCGCTCGTACTCCTCTTTCCAGCGCACCTCATCCCTATGATAGAGGCGAGAGAGATGCTCATACACCATACTCCATCCACCTCCAAATCATCGCAATTTTTATATCTTCGTCAAGTGAAATATAAAAAATCGCGTTTTTTTATATTTCAGGAGGAACGGATAACATGAAGCATGTCAATCTGAGCGCTCTTTATCAGCGATTCCTTGATGATGCTCACTGATTCGATCCCCTCCTCTTACTCTACTATCATAGTATGCACGGCGACAGCGGTTGTCAAGGAGGGAAATATACCCACCATCATAAAAAGAGCTTTCAAACGCCGAATCGGCTGAATGAAAGCTCTTGCTGCGTCGCCTGCAGAAAAGCAGCGACGAACGTAGGATGTATCCTGTCGCTCGACGCGAGTCAGTAAAGATGCCGATCATCCGTAGACGACATCATCCTCCGCCTCGTCGAATGTGTCCGATTCTTCCTCCTCATCCTCCATCTCATCATCCCACTCCACCGCATCATCCGCAGCGCATGACGGCTCATCCTCCTGCAGCGCCTTATAGATGCCATAGCCCAGAAGGCCTGTCGCAAGAACTGCCGTCGCAATACCGACCGTTTTCAATGTGCTCATCTGATCCGCCCTCTTTCTTAACGCCTCCGAATATCCGTTGTGATCGCCGACATGGCATTGTACGCCATCGCCGTCCCTGCGGCGTTCGCCAGCCATCCCCGCGCGAACTCCGCGCCAATGCCGATCTTTGCAGCTTCCATGACCGCATCCATATTCGCGCCGAAGAAGACGAACTCCCATCCGTATTTCTCCTTGTTTCCCTAAAATCCTTGCGAAGAAGTTGTCAACTTTATTTATACAACATCAGCTGCGCGGGCGACATTTTCATTTGCCATAAGTATAGCAAAAGGCATGGACGGATTTCGTCCATGGCAAAATTATCCACGCAAAGGAAGTACGGATAAAATGCAGGGCTTTCGCACCGCACGTCGAATTCATACGATAATATAGGAAAGAGGAGGCCGTGCCATGTCCATCGTTGCCGCATACGCCCTGCCGCACCCGCCGCTCCTGCTCCCGGAGGTGGGACAGGGCGCGGAGCGAAAGCTCCAGCTGACGCAGAACGCCTACGAGCGCGCGATGAAGGAGGCGGCGGAGCTCGCGCCCGAGACGGTGATTGTCGCGAGCCCGCACACGGTGATGTACGCAGACTACTTCCACATCGCGCCGGGCGAGATGGCGTCGGGGGACTTCGCCGCGTTCGGTGCGCCCGATCTGCGCGTCATGGCGGACTACGATGAGCCCTTTGCAAAGGAGCTCGCAAAGGCGGCATCCGTCGAGGGGATTGCGGCGGGCGGTGTCGGCGGGCGGGGTGCCGCGCTCGATCACGGGGTGATGGTGCCGCTCTCCTTCCTTGAGACACACACGACGGACTTTCGTCTCGTGCGCGTCGGCGTCTCGGGGCTCTCACCCAAGGAGCACTATGTGTTCGGCCGGTGCATCGCCCGCGTGGCGGAGGAGCTCGGACGGCGGGCGGTCTTTTTCGCGAGCGGCGATCTCTCCCACCGTCTGACGCCCGACGCACCGCGCGGCTTTGCGCCCGAGGGACCGCGTTTTGACAAGGCGTGCATGAAGTATCTGGAGGAGGGCGATTTCCTAAAGCTCCTGCGCATGGAGCCCGCCCTCTATCAACCGGCGGCGGAGTGCGCCCTGCGCGGGCTGTGGATGCTGGCGGGTGTGCTCGACGCACGCGCACTGAAGATCAAAAAGCTCTCCTATCAGGGGACGACGGGCGTCGGCTACGGTCTCGTGTCGTTCAAGGTGACGCGCGAGGATCCGCGCCGCAGCTTCGTGGAGCGGTATGAGATGCTGGAGCGGCGTGCCCGCGAGGAACGCCGCGCGGCAGAG
>ERZ773196.2228-NODE-2228-length-10131-cov-12.161572_pt1 | contig 10131 bp, 8 predicted proteins | sample MGYA00581009_ERZ773196 | MGnify/ENA primary metagenome ERZ773196 (study PRJEB29015, sample SAMEA2738162) | human oral metagenome | biome: human oral; feature: human-associated habitat; material: saliva | place: China | collected 2243 ...
TTCTTTGATCTGCTGCATCTCTTCCTGAGTCCAGTCTTCATAACGTTTGTAGCGTTTTTCAGTCGTCCAAGCCAATCTTTTGTCCTCCAAATCATATTATTTCTTATTACTATAGTAAACGTTTCCTGCTTAAAAATCAACCTTTAACAGCGAAAAAATAAAATTTCTGCAAAACGCTTGACATATTTTAAAATCATGATAAAATGATAGTTGTAGAGGCGTTAAAATCGCTTTCAAAAAGTTTTACAATATTTTATAAGGAGATTTTTGCAAATGGATTATTCAAAAGTTGCAAAACAGGTCATTGAGGCTGTTGGAAAAGATAATCTTGTGGCAGCAGCACATTGTGCAACTAGATTGCGCCTCGTGTTGAAAGATGACAGTATTATTAATCAAAAAGCATTGGACGATAATGCTGATGTTAAAGGGACTTTTAAAACAGATGGTCAATATCAGGTTATCATTGGTCCTGGTGATGTAAACTTTGTTTACGCTGAGATTATAAAAGAAACTGGTCTTAAAGAAGTTTCAACTGATGATTTGAAGCAGATTGCTGCTAGTGGAAAGAAGTTTAATCCTATTATGGCTTTGATTAAACTCTTGTCCGATATTTTTGTACCTATTATTCCGGCCTTAGTTGCAGGCGGTCTTTTGATGGCTCTTCGTAATTTTCTGACCTCAGAAGGATTGTTTGGGCCACAATCAATTGAGCAAATGGTTCCAGCTATTAAGGGGCTGTCAGAAATGATTCAGCTCATGTCTGCTGCACCATTCATGTTCCTGCCGATTCTTGTTGGTATCTCAGCTGCAAAACGTTTTGGAGCTAACCAGTTCCTGGGTGCTGCAATCGGTATGATTATGACGACACCAGACCTTGGAGGGGCTGAGAAATTTTGGGATATTTTTGGTTATCATGTGACACAAACAAGTTATGTTTACCAAGTAATCCCGGTTCTCGCTGCAGTATGGATTTTGGCTCACCTTGAAAAATTCTTCCACAAGAAGTTGCCATCAGCTGTTGATTTCACCTTCACACCATTACTATCTGTTATGATTACAGGATTCTTGACGTTTACTGTCGTAGGTCCAGTGATGTTATTGGTATCTAACGGTATTACAGATGCCATTGTTTGGCTCTACAATACAACAAGTTTTATCGGTATGAGCGTCTTTGGAGGAACCTATTCATTAATCGTAATGACTGGTCTTCACCAATCTTTCCCAGCCATCGAAACACAATTGCTTTCGGCTTGGCAAAATGGCAGTGGTCATGGTGACTTTATCTTTGTTGTTGCATCTATGGCTAACGTTGCTCAAGGTGCAGCTACATTTGCAGTCTTGTTCCTAACTAAAAACGCTAAAACAAAAGGTCTTGCATCTTCTGCAGGTGTCTCAGCCCTCTTGGGTATTACTGAGCCAGCTCTCTTTGGTGTAAACCTGAAATATAAATTCCCATTCTTCTGTGCCCTTATCGGATCAGCAGTGGGAGCTCTCTTTGCAGGTCTTCTCCAAGTTGTTGCTGTGTCTCTTGGTTCGGCAGGTTTCCTTGGTTTCCTTTCAATTGATGCTAAATCAATTCCGTTCTATTTCTTATGTGAAGTTATTGCTTTTGCGATTGCCTTTGCTTTGACTTATTTCTACGGTAAGACAAAAGCGGCAGATGTCTTTGCAGCAGAAGCTGTTGCCGCAACAGCTGATGAAGCAGCAGGAGCAGAAGTAGCTAATGACACAGTTGCTGAAGAAAAAGCGGCTCTCCAAGATGAAACAATCATTTCTCCAATCGTTGGTAGTGCAGTAGCTTTGAGCGATGTAAATGATCCTGTTTTCTCAAGCGGAGCTATGGGTCAAGGGATTGCGATTAAACCAACTGAAGGTGTTGTTTATGCCCCAGCCGATGCAGAAGTGACAATTGCTTTTGCGACAGGCCATGCTTATGGTTTGAAGACAGCTAATGGTGCTGAAATCCTGATCCACGTTGGTATTGACACAGTGTCTATGAATGGCGAAGGATTTGATCAAAAAGTTTCTCAAGGCTCTAAAGTAAAAGCTGGCGATGTTCTTGGAACTTTTGATTCAGCTAAAATCGCAGCAGCTGGTCTGGATGACACGACTATGGTTATCGTGACTAACACAGCTGACTACGCATCTGTGACTCCAGTAGCAGAAGGAACTGTTGCTAAAGGCGATGCGATTATTGAAGTGAAAGCTTAATCTTAGCTATAGAAAGTCAACAAAGGAAAGAGGCTGGGACAAAAGTCCTAGCCTCTCAATTGTCTTTGGATTGTTGAGCAAGACGCAGTGGTTGAGTGGGCTCTATTACGCTGATTTCATCAGCTTTTACAGCCCTACTCAACTGTGCGGAGGTGGGACGACGAAATCGAATTCTAACGAATGACCGATTTCTGTCCCACTCTCTTTTTACTTGAGTGCTAAGATTTACAGAGGAAAATCTAAAATATAGAGCCATTTCCAATAGGGAAATATGCTATAATGGAGTATAAAGAATACAAGAGGTGTTTGAAATGACAAAATTGTACGGAAGTTTAGAAGCCGGTGGAACCAAGTTTATCTGTGCTGTGGGCGATGAAAATTTTAATGTTGTAGAAAAAACACAGTTTCCTACGATTACGCCGATTGAGACGCTAGATAAAACGATTGAGTTTTTCTCTCGTTTTGACAATTTAGCAGGTCTGGCAGTCGGCTCTTTCGGTCCAATTGATATTGACCCTAATTCAAAAACATATGGCTATATCACGACAACTCCAAAACCACATTGGGCCAATGTGGATATCGTGGGAGCGCTTCGTCGTGCTTTGAATGTGCCAATCTACTTTACGACAGATGTCAACAGCTCAGCTTATGGTGAAGTTGTAGCTCGTAACAATGCTGGTGGTCGCATTGAAAATCTGGTTTATTATACGATTGGAACAGGGATTGGCGCTGGTGCTATCCAACGTGGTGAATTTGTTGGGGGTACAGGCCATCCAGAGATGGGACACTACTATGTAGCTCAGCACCCGATGGATGTGGAAAAAGGCTTTAACGGCGTCTGTCCTTTCCACAAGGGCTGTTTGGAAGGCTTAGCAGCTGGCCCTAGCTTAGAAGCGCGGACTGGTGTGCGTGGTGAAAATATCGAGCTAAATAATACTGTCTGGGATATTCAGGCTTACTATATTGCGCAGGCAGCTATTCAAGCAACGGTGACCTTCCGTCCAGATGTCATTGTCTTTGGTGGTGGTGTGATGGCGCAACAGCACATGCTGGACCGTGTTCGTGAGAAATTCACAGTCCTGCTCAATGGTTACCTGCCAGTGCCAGATGTGCGTGATTACATTGTTACACCGGCTGTCGCAGGAAATGGCTCGGCTACACTAGGAAATTTTGTCCTCGCAAAAGATATTAGCGAACGCTATGCAAAATAAGTAAACAAGACGTTGAGAGTTTTCAAATAAACTAAGGAGGCTGAGATAGGGAATCCAGCCTCTTCCATTTGAGGTGAAATATGCAAAAAGCAATTGTAAAAGATCCTTTCTTTTTACAGCAAAAATCAGTCCCTGCCACGAAAGCTGATTTATTCTTGGCTCAGGATTTGCTGGATACCTTGTTGGCTCATAGAGAGTCTTGTGTCGGTCTTGCTGCAAATATGATTGGTTTCCAAAAGCGGGTGATTATTTTTATGTATGGTATGTTGCCCATGGTCATGTTTAATCCAATTCTCATTCAGAAATCAGGAGCTTATGAAACGGAAGAGGGCTGTCTATCCTTAACAGGCAGTCGGTCAACCATTCGTTACCAGAAAATCACGGTCGAATATCTGGATCAGAATTGGCTGAAGAAGACCATCACGTTAGAGGATTTCCCAGCGCAAATCTGCCAGCATGAATTGGATCATTTGGAAGGAATTCTCATATAGGAAATATATCTGGAAAGGATAGGAACAGAATGAAAGTATACCAGCGCGATGGAGCAAAATTTTATGCCTTAGTCTTTCTCTTACTCTTTGCTATCTTTTTTATAATGGCTTTTGTATTTATGGATAAGGCCTCCCTTGAGTCAACGAGTCAAAATGGTGCTAATCAACTGGTTCATAGGACTTCTATCAGCAAAGAAGACCAAAGAAGCAGGCAGACTACTGAAGAAAGTAACAATATGCTCAATCCAGTCTATTGGGGAATGGGCATAACCGCTATTTTTATGTTTGTTCTATGCTATGTTTCGAATCATAAACCACCGATTTTAGAGATGGATGAGATGGGAATAAGGCTGAAAGGCTTATCTGCTAAAAGAGAGAAGTACTTCTTGTGGCAGGAGATTGAGCAAATTGAATACGACATATCTCGACCTAGGCTGACATCTTCCGAACCGACCAGTCGAATTTTATATTTCTATCCTAAAAATCAAGAGGAGAGTGCGGTCTCTTTAAACTTGGCAGATGTGAAAAATACTAGCTTCAATGAACTTCATCAAGAAATTTCCGTTTTTGCTCCGCATATCAAGTGGCTTTTTCCATAGAAATATTATTATGGAGTAGAGATTTGATCTGCTTGGTCATTCTAGCGATTGCAAAGTTGCATTTATATATAGATAAATGCAACCGCTATTTACCAGTTTAGCCAAGTATGATAAAATAGAAAAGTCACAGTATTAAGAAATTAAGGAGACAATGATGAAAAAAGTATTTAAATACACAGCCTTGCTTGTGGCAAGTGTGAGCTTAACAGCCTGTGCCTTGCTTCCAAGTCCAAATAAAAAACATTCTGGTAAGCCAAGCCAGGAAACGACTGTCAAAAAATCAGCCAGCAATGGGCAGGTTGATATCCAGATTAAGGATGGCCAGTTCATTATGCCAAGCAACGGATCAGCTGATGCCAAATACTTGGCCTTGTCTTTGGAAATTAAGAATAAAACAAATGATAAGATCATGATTTCCTCTTCAGACATTGGTTTTTATGATTCAGAGGGAGAGAAGATCCAGCCGGTCGGAGTCTATGACGACAAAGAAAACTTTAAAACACTGAGCTATGAAGACTTAGCGGAAGGAAAGACTCTTTCTGGTAATCTGGTCTTTAAGGTTGAAGATGGCAAGAAATATGAACTTCACTATGAGAAGAAAACCTATGGCTCCGATGAAAAAGCAGAAGCCATCAAACTAAAGGTTGATCCTGCGAAATATCCGAATCACGTTGACGAATCAAAGAAATTAGCTTCTGATTACCTCAATGCTGTTTTCTTGGGAGGAGAAGCAAAGACAAAATCCTCCAAAGACAAAGGCGATTTGGTTTTAGGCGGCGATTTGGATCAAGATAAAAAAGATTATAGAGCAGCCTTTGCAGCAGATTTCACGCGTAAATTGCATGATTATCCATTTAGTGATGATGAAATCAATGCTTTCATTGATGCCTATGTGAAAAGTAATGCCAAACGCTCAGAAATTGATTACACAGTAGCGCAGTACATGCCAAATTCAATCGTTATCAAGATCAAACCGAGAACGGTCAGTCTAAATAAAACCATGTATACCTACCGTCAAGATTTCTATGATAAGCATCGTTCTGAATATGGAAGCCTGAGTGACGTCTATAAAGCTACCGATAAGAGCTATGCTAATGATATGATGGCTGGAATGGATTCGCGTCCTCTCCTCACACCAGAACGAGATTATCAGTTGAAATTTGTCAAAACAGATGGCAAGTGGGTCCTAGAGCGTGATTATTCTTATGAATCCATCGTCAGAGCTTTTGAGGGCGATATATCCTAATAGTAAGATGAGAGGGCGGATGCTTCATTCTGCTCTCTATTTATTTTGTTTCCTAGCCTAGCTTTGTGCTATACTGGAGGGTAGATATGTAGAGTAAAGGAGTCTACCATGAAAAAATTCTATGATAAATTAGTAAAAACGCGTCATCATCTCCATCAGCATCCAGAGCTGTCTGGCCAAGAATATGAAACAACAGCCTTTCTAAGCCGTTATTTGCAAGAATTAGGAATTAAAATTTTGGACTCTGGCTTAGAGACGGGCTTGATTGCCGAAATCGGTCAGGGAGAACCAGTTATCGCCTTGAGAGCAGATATTGATGCCCTGCCCATTTTAGAGCAGACAGGTCTGCCTTACGCTAGCCAAAATCCTGGTGTCATGCATGCCTGCGGTCATGATTTTCATCAGACTAGTCTTCTGGGAGCGGCGGAGTTACTCAAGGCTATGGAAGAAGATTTACAGGGAACCATTCGATTGATTTTTCAGCCAGCTGAGGAAACCTCCCAAGGAGCCAGTCAAGTTCTGGCTACGGGTTTGCTGGATAATGTAGTTGCGATCATCGGTTTTCATAATATGCCCCAGTTAAAAGCTGGGCAAATGGCCTTGAAGCCGGGAGCCATGATGGCAGGCGTAGAGAAGTTTAAGGTGACTGTGGAGGGAGTCAGTAGCCATGCGGCTCGGCCGGATCTGGGAGTGGATACGGTGCTGACTTTGACCAGCATGATTCAAAATCTTCAGTCACTGGTTTCTCGGACTGTCTCGCCCTTTGAGCCAGTTGTTTTATCTGTGACCCACATTGAGGCTGGGACGACTTGGAATGTCTTGCCTCAAAATGGCTTATTTGAAGGCACCATTCGTTGTTTTAATCCTGATTTGCAAAAGCGTTTGAAGGCGGATTTTATCCGTATTGTGGAACATACGGCGGAGAATTTTGGTGCTAAGGTCGCTATTGTTTGGGATCAGACTCCGCCAGTGACCTATAATGATCCAGAATTAGCCGAGCTTATTTTTAAAAACTCCCAGAACATCGGGGAACTAGTACCTGCCCAGCCATCCTCAGCTGGCGAAGACTTTGCCTTTTACCAAGAAAAAATCCCTGGTGTCTTTGCTTTTATCGGCTCAAATGGTGCAGCAGATGCGCCTGACCTGCACCATGATAGCATGACGATTGACGATGCAGCCTTTCAGGTTTCTGTGCCTTACTATGTCGAAAACGCCCTCTTCCTCCTCAAGCACTATAAGAAATAACTATAGTCTTTCATAGAAAAAAAGAACTAGGCAAGCTCCTCTTCTTTTGTTATCATAGAAAAACAAGATTTTGATATTTTCAAATAGTTTGAATAATCGAATCAGTGATAAAGAAAATCTATCACCTTTATAAAAAATATATAATGGTCAGGACTTTCGACTTTTGGTATGATAGAAACATGCTCTTTAGGAGGAGATAGAGATATGAATATAAAAAAAATATTGAAATATACTGCCACTGCTGTGGTAGGAAGTCTTGCAGTTGGGCTGCTTGTAGCCTGCTCGTCTTCTGCAAGTAAAGATAGTGCTACAAAGAAAAAGACGATTGAAGTCGGAACGGTTGGAACAACTAAGCCTTTCTCTTATGAAGATAAGGACGGAAAACTAACTGGTTACGAAATTGAAGTGCTTCGTGAAATCTTTAAAGGTTCAGATAAGTACGAAGTCAACTTCAACAAAACCAAATGGGCTTCTGTTTTCTCTGGCTTGGACAGTGACCGCTACCAAATCGGTGCCAATAACATCAGTTATTCAGAAGACCGTGCTGGTAAATACCTCTATACCAACCCTTACGCTAAAAACCCAACCGTCTTGGTGGTTCGTAAAGGAGTGAATATCAAGTCGCTGGACGATATCGGAGGCAAGTCCACTGAGGTTGTTCAAGGTACTTCAACGGCTAAGCAGTTGGAAAAGTACAATGAAGAGCACAGTTCAAACCCAACAACCATCAACTACACAGATGGTACAATCCAGCAAATCTTGGCTAATTTGAATGATGGCCGCTCAGACTACAAGATCTTTGAGCGTATTACAGTAGATACTATCATCAAGGACCAAGGTTTAGATAATGTCGAAGTGATTGAACTTCCAAGTGACCAACAACCGTATGTCTATCCGATCCTTGCTTCAGGACAGGAAGAGCTTCAAACCTTCATGAACAAGCGGATCAAGGAACTCTACGAGGATGGAACACTTGAAAAATTATCAAAAGAATTCTTTGGTGGCACTTATTTGCCAGATGCCAAGGATATCAAGTAAGTTCTGATTTTCTTTGCCCTAAGCAATCGGAAATAGCTTGCAACCCTTTCATTAAGAAAAATATATTTTATAAGGAGATTATCTCATGAAATTGAAAAAATGGTTTGGTGCAACAGCACTCTTAGCTGTAGCAGCATTTGGTTTGGCAGCTTGCTCGTCTTCAACATCAAAAAACGCTAAGTCAGCAGACAGTGCAACAGTGACTGTAAAAGTTGGTGTGATGAACCTTAGCGATACAGAAGAAGCGCGCTGGGACAAGGTTCAGGAAATCCTTGATAAGGATAAAGCAGGTGTTAAATTGGAGTTCACCCAATTTACAGACTATTCTCAACCTAACCAAGCAGTTCGCGACGGTGATGCGGATATCAATGCCTTCCAACACTACTACTACTTGAAAAACTGGAATAAAGAAAATAATGCTGACTTGGTGTCTGTAGCAGATACGTATATCGCACCAATCCGCCTTTACTCTGGTACTAAAGATGGCAAAAACAAATACACTGCTGTGAAAGACATTCCAGAAAACGGAAGCATTGCCGTACCAAATGACCCAACAAACGAAAGCCGTGCTTTGAACCTTCTTCAAGCAGCTGGTTTGATTAAGTTGGACGTGGATTCAACGAAGCTTGCGACTGTTGCTAACATCAAAGAAAACAAGAAAAACTTGAAAATTTCTGAATTGGATGCTTCTCAAACAGCAGCTTCTCTTACTTCTGTAGATGCAGCGGTTGTCAACAATACCTTCGTTCGTGAAGCTGGTATTGACTACAAGAGCGCTCTTTACAAAGAAAAGACAGATGAAAATTCTAAACTGTGGTACAACTTGATTGCTGCTAAGAAAGATTGGGAAAAATCTGACAAGGCAGACGCCATCAAGAAAATCATCAAGGCTTACCATACTGACGAAGTTAAAAAAGTCATTGAAGAATCTTCAGATGGTATGGATCAACCAGTTTGGTAAGATTTTATAGAAAATAATTGAAGATAGAAAGGGCGGGGAATGGATTTCTCCAGCCCTTTATCTGCTATTAGTTAGAGTTTTTATCAGAGGAGATGACTTAGCAATATTAAAACGCAGAGTTACAGACTTACCTGACAGCAAGTCTTTACTCTTTCTTGAATCATAGCAGATCATCTTTAAACAGATGCGATTAGTAGGAGTTATACATGCCTTTCTCAACTGAGAGTGAACAAATTAAAAAGTTTGAAAATGATGAGGTAGCCCAACACTATTTTGAGGTGTTGCGGACTTTGATTTCTAAAAAGTCTATCTTTGCCCAGCAAATTGGGCTTAAGGAGGTAGCTACATATTTGGGAGAAATTTTCACTGCCGCAGGTGCTAAAGTGATGATTGATGACAGTTACACGGCTCCCTTTGTATTGGCAGAATTTCAGTCGGACAATCCTGAGGCCAAGACTATCATTTTCTATCACCACTATGATACAGTGCCGGCCGATAATGACCAGCCTTGGACCAACGACCCCTTTACTCTATCGGTTCACTACGGTGTCATGTATGGTCGCGGTGTCGATGATGACAAGGGACACATCACTGCACGTTTGACAGCGGTGCGTAAGTATATCCGAGAGAACGGTTCGCTGCCAGTCAATATCATCTTCATGATGGAGGGAGCGGAGGAGTCAGCTTCGACAGACTTGGATAAATATCTGGCCAAGCATAAGAAACATTTGCGGGGAGCAGATTTGCTGGTCTGGGAGCAGGGCACGCGTAATAATCTAGGCCAGCTTGAAATTTCTGGTGGGAATAAGGGAATTGTCACCTTTGATATGTCTGTTCGCAGTGCGGAAGTTGATATTCATTCTAGCTATGGCGGTGTCATTAATTCAGCTTCTTGGTACTTGATGGATGCTATTTCTAGCCTGCGTAGTGCTGACGGTCGGATTTTGGTGGAGGGCATCTATGAGCAAGTACAGGAGCCCAATGAGCGAGAGCTGGCTTTGATTGCCCAGTACGCTCTGAAGACACCAGAAGAATTGAAGGAAATCTACGGTCTCCAGCTTCCAGTCTTGAAGGAGGAAAGGCAGGAATTTCTCCGTCGCTTCTATTTTGAGCCAGCCATTAATATTGA
>ERZ773196.2237-NODE-2237-length-10105-cov-3.259303_pt1 | contig 10105 bp, 9 predicted proteins | sample MGYA00581009_ERZ773196 | MGnify/ENA primary metagenome ERZ773196 (study PRJEB29015, sample SAMEA2738162) | human oral metagenome | biome: human oral; feature: human-associated habitat; material: saliva | place: China | collected 2243 ...
TTTCAATGTACTAATCTATCTAAAATACGTTTCCGTATTCTATTCTGAATATCTAAATTTTATTCTTGACTCTTAATAGTTAGTCTTAATATTGATAAACACAAATTAAAACTAAGTATAAAAAATTCACTCTCTCTGATAGTTCGTTGAATAAAATTCAACATTCTCTTATAATCAATATTGTTTTTATAAAAAAGAGGAGATAGGGATGTCGGAGCAATCATTGAAACCATTTTTGAAGTGGGCAGGAGGAAAAAGGCAGCTTTTAGGTGAAATTTTAGAAAGAATTCCTCATACTTTTGAAAATTATATTGAACCTTTTCTTGGAGGAGGAGCAGTATTATTTGCGTTACAGCCAAAACGAGCATTGATTAATGATATCAATGCTTCCCTTATTCATACATATAAGACTATTGCATGCGAACCTCAACAGTTTATTGTCAAGATTAAAGAGCTGGATAGCAGAATAGCTGAGGGGGGTAAAGAGTATTACTATTTAATTAGAGATCTTTATAATAGCAAATTAATGAGAGAAGAATTTGATCTAGAATTGGCGGCTCTTTTCGTATTCCTCAATAAACACTGTTTCAATGGTTTATATCGCGTAAATGCTAAAGGTCTTTTTAACGTCCCATATAATAACAGTAAAAAATCATCTATTGATGAAAATGTTATTCTTGAAGTCTCTGAGTATCTAAAGGACTTAACTATATGCTTGGGAGATTTTGAAGATGCATGTAAGGATGCAAAGGAAGGGGATTTTATTTTTCTGGATAGTCCCTATGCTCCATTAAATCCTTCTTCTTTTGAATCTTACACAAAAGAAGGATTTGATATGGAAAGCCATATCAGGCTTGCTAAGCTTTTTGATAATCTAACAAAAAGAGGATGCTTCTGTATGCTAACCAATCACTATACAGAGTTTATTAATGACTTGTATGGAAATAAAGGGTATAAGATGGACATAGTTAGCGTTAAACGGATGATTAATTCTGATGCTTCGAAAAGAACCGGAGAAGAAATTATTATTTGTAATTATTAGTAGGAGGTATTTTATTTGGATGATTTTTTTGAAAAAAAGCAAAATTTTTTCTATGAAGATATCTCATCTTATCTTATTCATGGAGATTCTATAAAGTTACTTTCTAAAATGAATCCGGAATGTATTGATATGGTCTTTGCGGATCCGCCATATTTTTTAAGTAACAATGGAATAACTTGTAAAAGTGGAAGAATGGTTTCCGTTAACAAAGGAGAATGGGACAGGTTAGGGAATAATTCTACCAGTATAGAAGCTAAACATCGTTTTAATCGGAAGTGGATTAAGTTGTGTAAAAGGATTTTAAAACCAAATGGCAGTATTTGGATTTCCGGAACTTTACATAACATATATTCCATTGGAATGGCTTTGGAACAAGAAGGATTCAAGATTATTAACAACATAACTTGGCAAAAAACGAACCCACCACCTAATCTTGCCTGTAGATGTTTTACTCATTCTACCGAGACTGTATTATGGGCGCAAAAAGCAGATAAGAAAGCGCATCATTATTTTAACTATGAGCTAATGAAAGAACAAAATGGTGGAAAGCAAATGAAGGATGTTTGGCTGGGGAGTTTAACAAAAGCTTCAGAAAAGTGGGCCGGAAAACATCCGACACAAAAGCCGGAATATCTTTTAGAAAGGATTGTGCAGGCTTCTACAAAAGAGAATGATATTATTTTGGATCCTTTTTGTGGCTCAGGAACCACCGGCGTAGTGGCAAAAAGATTGGGAAGAAGATTTATTGGTATTGATACGGAAGAGGAATATTTAAATATTTGCAAAAAAAGAATGGAGATAGAACGTGATGGAGAAAAGGAACTTTGACGAATGGCTTACTAAATTTCGATCTAGTATTTCTACTTATGACTATTATATTGATTTTTCTAAAGTTATTAAAAATGTGGATAATATAAAGATTGAACTGAATATCTTGAATTCTTTAATTGGATCAAAACATATTGAAGAAGCATTTGAAAATATTATTGCAAGATATCCAGAAACATTAGAATGCATTCCTTTACTGCTTGCAGTAAGAAGTAATCAAATATATGCCCAGGATGATGAAGGGGCTTTTGAATATAACTTTAAAAAGATGAATTATCCGATTGAGCAGTACAAAGTGTTTATGCGAAAAACTGGTTTATTTGATATGATTGCCAATCACTTAGTAAATAATTTAGTAGACTATGCCTTTGGTATCGAAACAGGATTGGATTCTAATGGTAGAAAGAATCGTGGTGGCCACCAGATGGAGGATTTGGTAGAAAAATACATTATTTCTGCAGGTTTTATTAAGGATGTTAATTATTATAAGGAAAAGTACTTAATTGACATAGAAAGAATGTGGGGAATTGATTTATCGGCAATATCTAATCAGGGGAAAGCAGCAAAACGCTTTGACTTTGTTGTGAAAACGGAAGATATGATATATGCAATTGAAACGAATTTCTATGGCGGTGGTGGTTCCAAGTTAAATGAAACTGCCCGAAGTTATAAAATGCTTTCCCATGAATCAGATACTGTAGAAGGTTTTACTTTTGTTTGGTTTACTGATGGAATAGGATGGAGAAGTGCTAGAGAAAATTTAAGAGAAACGTTTGATGTGATGGAGCATATTTATAATATTGATGATATGGAACAGGGTATTATGAAACAGATATTTATTTAACTGAAAATATGAATTGATTGATGTAGATATCTACAAAGAAACGACAGTGTCGTAGAAGTCGGAGAAATACCAGAGAATGTCGGTGAAATGTCGGAGATATGTCGGAGAAATCTCGGAAAGATATAATAGGATTTCGGAGATGTGTCGCAGATTTTTGGTGAAATATAAATCACCCTCCATAAAAAAATGAGCAAACTTTCCACACTTTCCACACTTTTTAAACTAAGATATCACTGTAATACAGAGTTTTTTGTGAATCCTATTGAATGCAATAAATTTCCAAACAAAGGCAGATTTTATGAATGAGGAGCAGTATTTATCGAGAATCAGACAACTGGAAGAGGAAATCGAATATCTGCATAGTCTTCTTGATGATGCCGGGATTTCCTATGAATTAGAAGTCAAAGAGTCAGAAGACTTCTCTCCGGATAGGAATCCGGCTTTTGAGGAGGATCAAGGAGCACGTATTCTTCCTGTTAAGCTTACGAAGCAGCATGTTCAATACTTCTATCATTTGTTTAAGGGACGAAATGATGTGTATAGTAAGAGATCCGGAAAAGCAAATAAGAAGACCGGAAAACATGGTTATTATACACAATGCTGGAACTTTTGGAAGGATGGAATTTGCCCCAAGAAGGATAATCCACAGTTCCATTGTGGAGAATGTCGGAACCAAAGATATAAGGAGCTGACCGGGCAAGTATTATATGAGCACTTACTTGGAGTAAAGGAAGATGCTTCGGATGTTATAGGACTATACCCGATGTTTCCGGATGAAACGATTAATTTTTTGGTATTCGACTTTGATTGCCATGATGATATAAACGGTGGGGATGATGGTGCGAATATTGATTCGGAATGGGTAGCGGAAGTTAATGCTTTCAGAAAGATTTGTGAAAATAATGAAGTTCCCATTCTGGTTGAACGCTCCCGCTCCGGAAAAGGCGCCCATATCTGGATATTTTTTGAAAAGCCTATTCTTGCAACTATTGCACGTCGATTTGGAACAGCACTTTTAACCCAAGGTGCTGAATCTGTAAATATGAGAAGCTTTAAGTACTATGATAGAATGCTTCCGGCTCAGGATCATTTGCCTATTAATACAAAAACTGGAAAGCCGGGGCTTGGAAATCTGGTTGCCTTACCGTTGCAGGGACAGGCTCTTAAGCACGTAAATAGTGCCTTTGTGGATGAGAATTGGAATGCTTATCCAAATCAATGGGATTGCTTAAGGAAAATCAAGAAAATTTCTACTGAAACAGTCGAAAAAAAGATACAAGAATGGTCTTTGTCCGGAATCCTGGGAGTACTCAATAATGATTTCAATACGGATACAGTAGACACTGATAGTATAGCGGATGAAAAGGAGAGTAAGCCTTGGAAAAAAGGAAAAATAGCTTTTCGTAAAGAAGATGTTTCCGCTACGGTGGAAATCGTTATTGCTGATAAAGTATATATTAGCACAAAAAGCATGAAACCGAGAATGCAAAATGCTTTACGACGTATGGCGGCATTCAGTAATCCGGATTTTTATAAGAAATCTGCTATGGGATTATCTACAAAAGGAATTCCGAGAATCATTTTCTGTGGTTATGATGAGGCCGGCTATATCTGTATTCCGCGAGCCTTACTGGAATCGATAGTGGATAGATTCCAAGAAGCAGACATCCCAATTATACTGACTGATCATAGGACTGTCGGAAATGCATTGGATGTTACTTTTAATGGCACTTTATACGATGAACAGATGAGAGCGGCCAAGGCTATTTTAGAATATGATAATGGTGTTCTTGCAGCAACCACTTCTTTTGGTAAAACCGTTGTTGGCGCGTATATGATTGCAGAAAGGAAAACCAATACTCTAATACTTGTTCATAATACGGAAATCCAGAAGAATTGGATTGAAGATTTAAACAAGTTTCTGGATATAAACGCTGAGTTACCGGAATATAAGACAAAAACAGGAAGAGTGAAAAAGAGAAAGAACATCATTGGAAAGCTACATGCCGGTCATAATTCGATGACCGGTATTATTGACGTTGCAATATTTTCCTCCTTGGAAAAGGGGGATGAAATCAATCCCATGCTTGCGCAGTACGGAATGGTGATCATGGATGAATGTCATCATGGAGCGGCTCAGACGGTTGAAGATGTTGTCGGTTCAGCAAAAGCGAAATATGTTTATGGCTTAACGGCAACTCCGAAACGGGAAGACGGGCTGGAAAAGAAAGTTTTTATGCAGTTTGGTCCTATAAGATTCCGCTATACGGCAAAGGAAAGAGCGGAAAAACAAGGGATTGACCACTTTGTATATCCAAGATTTACAAGGTTGGTCAGTACATCGAATTTAAAAGTTACGGAGGCAAACAGGGCAGTTATTGAATGTGAATCCAGAAATGAACAGATTATTTCGGATGTTGTAAATTGCATTCAAAATGGTAGAACGCCTCTTGTCCTAACTAAATATAAGGAACACGCTGAGCTTTTATATCAACAATTGCAGGGGAAAGCAGATCATATTTACCTTTTACAAGGAGGGGGCAGCAGAAAAGCTAAGGATGAGATGAGAATTCAAATGAGAGCAGTTCCGGATGCGGAGTCTATCGTCCTTGTTGCTATTGATAAATATATTGGCGAAGGCTTTAATTTTCCTCGTCTTGACACAATGATGCTTACCATGCCTGCAGCCGCAGAAGGAAATATTGAGCAGTTTGCCGGGCGTTTACATCGAGACTACGAAGCAAAGAAAGAAGTAATCATATACGATTATGTGGATTCTCATATACGTGTGCTGGAGAAGATGTATCATAAGCGCCTAAGGACTTACAAGAAAATTGGATATGAACTTTGCAATAATATTATTGTCGAAAAACAGAATGCCAATACTATTTTTGATATAGATAGCTATAAAAAAGTATATGAAAAAGATTTACTGGAGGCCAATAAAGAAATTATTATTTCCAGTCCCGGATTAAATCACGCCAAGGTTGATGCTTTCGTAAAGCTTATAAAACAGAGACAGGAAGATGGAGTTAAGCTTACGGTGATAACCCTTAATCCGGAGGGATATCCGGAAGAAAAAATTGAAGATACAAAGAGACTTGTAGAGATACTTAAAAATTGTGGTGTCAGAATTAAGCTTCAGGAGCATATGCATGAACATTTCGCTATCATAGACGATGAGATAGTATGGTATGGAAGTATGAATTTTCTATCACGAGCGAAAGCGGATGACAATTTAATGCGTGTAAAAAGTAAAGATGTAGCACAGGAGTTATTGGAAATAAGCTTTGGATAAGAAATATGCTAAGCTTCGATGCTACGCTCCAATTTAGGACGCACTGCGTCCTGAATTAAGACAGACTCATTATTGACCCCTAATGAAAATTCCTGATGAAAAAGCTCTTGAGTTTTGCATGGAAACGAAGAATTAAAGAAGTATAGAACTATACGGAAACGATGTCATATAGTAGAAAAATGTCAATTGTTGTGAAAATCAGGAATTTAGAGCTTGATTGATTATCTATAGTTTAAGAAAAATTATCTATAGTTTAAGAAAAATTATGCACTTGACAATATGGGATAAAAACTATATTATTTTATTAGGAGTTTGGAATGAAGTTTGAAGTAGAATTTTATGAGACAAAAAATGGGATTCAACCGGCGAGGGAATTTATTCTTTCACAGGAGAAAAAATTTATTGCTAAAACCCTTGACATGATTCAGCTTTTACAAGACAACGGATACCAATTACGTGAACCTTATTCAAAAGCTCTAGAGGATGGTATTTTTGAATTGCGAATAAAATTGGGAAATAATATTTCAAGGATTATGTATTTCTTTTATGTAGATCAACATATCATTCTTACAAATGGATTCATTAAAAAGACACAAAAAACTCCTCGAAATGAAATTGAGAAAGCGAAAAAATATCGAGCAGATTATATGGATAGAAAGGAATCATACAATGAGTAGAAAATTTGATGATTTTCTTCAGGAACAACTTCAGGATCCTGAAATTCGAAAAGAATATGAAGCTCTTCAACCGGAACATATAGTTATTCAGGCTATGATTGATGCCAGAAAGAAATCTGGAATGACACAAAAAGAGCTTGCAGAGATAACCGGTATAGCACAAGGAGATATTAGCAAACTAGAACGTGGTAGTGCCAATCCATCTATTAGAACTCTTCAGCGCTTGGCAAAAGGAATGGGAATGATTCTTAAGATTGAATTTACTCCGGAGCAGGTATCGGTAGTGAAATAGTTTTTAGCATTGCGAAAGGACAGAAATTTTTTTGGATTAGACAGTTTAAATGATTCAAGGAAATTTCTGTCTTTACTTTAATTATACATTGTTCTGTGTCATTTACTAATGAGGAAGTTTCAGCTGAAGGTACAAGAAATCACTCCATTTGTTGATATTTTTCAGAATAATGAATGAGCGATAGTCTAAAACGTATATCTTGTGTTATAGTAGCCACAGCGGAAGCCCTCCTTATGTTTGTTATTTTGTGGTGATCTAACTTTAACACAAGACAGGTGCTTCCGTTTTATTATTTAGTTGTGATGTAACATATGTATTGTAATCCTACAAAACTGAACGCTCAGCAGAGCTGAGCGCCCTTGACATTCCATCTGATTTTTGTTAGATAGTAACCAACGCTTGAACAGCAGTTTATGCTGCTCAAGCAGAGTAAATTTCATAGAAGGCAATCATTTGCAGAAAAAATTTCATACTCTCCTTTGAGAAAGAGCAGAAAATGGACTCATTTTCCAACCAAAGATGAACAACTTCCGAACACTCATACTCCAACTTTAGGTGATTTTTTTACAATCAAACGCAGATTGGCAACTGGAGACAACGATTTCTTTATCTTATCTAAAGAAGAAATTGAAGAACTAAACCTTGACGTGAATTTCTTTACACCAATACTGCCAAGCCCTCGTTATTTAAAATGTAATGAAGTGTTTAGTGATAACCATGGTAATCCTCGCTTGGATAAACAGTATTTCTTACTTAGATGTACACTTTCAGAAGAGGAAGTAAAAAAGAATCATCCGTCCATCTGGAATTATTTGAGTAGAGGTCTTGATACTATTGCGCAGAAGTATCTATGTAAAAATCGCAAGGTTTGGTATTACCAAGAGAATAGATCGGCAACACCATTCTTATGTTCTTATATGGGCAGAGGAAATGACGAACACGCTGCGCCTTTTCGTTTCATTTTGAACCACACAAGTGCAATTGCCACTAATTCTTCTTTGATGCTATATCCTAAAACTGTTCTCCAAGAAGCAATTGCTCAGACCCCTAGCATGCTACATGTAGTTTGGAATGCTTTGAGTAACATTACTGCTAATGATCTTGAATGTGAATGCCGAGGTGGGCTCTGACATCAAATCAAGATCCTCCGATTCCCAAAAAGTTCTTGAAAACTTCAAGGTTACGATGACTAAGTCGCTAATTTTAAGTGAAGTCATAAAAAAATGTGCGGTTGTTTCTACAAGCTTTAATGACATTACAGAAGGGCAACTTGTTAGGATCGACAATGTGTCTCTATCTCTTGAAAACGAAATGGAACTGCGAACCGTAAAAATGTTTTTCAATGGTTCTTTCAAAGGTATGCGTTTGCCGGAAACAGGTGGGCTTGATATTAATAATCTTTTTAATTCTATATTTAAAGATTATTCGTACAAACTCAAGGGTGAGCTAAGTGGTAGCGACGAAAAGCTCCTGATAAAGATTCCACTCACATTTGAAAGTGAATTTGAAAATCTGTACAATGTGGAGGATCTATTCATTGGGAATGTGTCTCTAATTGGGATATATAAAGGCAAAACAAAAATTAACGGGCTGAAAAACTCCTTTGAGTTTTTCCAAGAGCTTGGTCAAGTTTCTGAATATGACTCGGAGAATGAGGTTCATAATAGCCAGAATTCTGCTCCTGTAGTAGTAAAATTAAAAAGTGAAGATGATGGCATGGATTACAACTGTATTGATCTTCTTGCGATAGTGCAAGTGATTAAATCCTCAAGTTTGGATGCGGGATCAAAACCCAAGGAAACAAGAAGAAAGAAGGATACCGAGTGAGCACTTTATTCTTCTATACAAAGGAACAATTCTTCAACTTAAAAAGTACTCAGACAGAAGCTGGATTTGGGTTTCTAAGCATGTCGAAATTGCTTTCTTCTCAAATAATCGACGGGTTGGATGAGTATCAGCAGTATTATGTAGATATTTCATCTTTTGTCGGCTTTGTGAAAACTAATGATTCACAGTTGCTAAATTTCGAGCAGTTTTTTGGTGAATTTGGAGAAAACATTACTTTTATCTGCGATAAGGCTTATGAGACAGATATCAAATATATATTCCGATATGTATTTGATGATTTTTCCGATATTGAAGTTGAAAGCGATGAAACGTTTGTTGAAAAGGAAGAAGAACCCCGCACAAAATCAAACACCGTAAAAAAGATTACCGATTTGGACGATCACGAATTGGAAAGTTTCTTTGAAAATTTCGATGCAAGACTATATGGTCACGAACGATTTAAGGAAGAGTTCAAAGGATTGGTCAATTCGTTTAGAGTATTTAAGAAGTTGGTTGAACACAAGATTCTTTCGCTGTTTTTGATGGGAGATTCTGGTGTTGGAAAAACTGAGTGAGTATTCCGGACGGTTTTACACCGCCTGTCCGGTCATGGAAACCGGCGATTCCGTTATGATGGAAACCGCCATTCCGGAAATCAAGAACCGTTGATTCCGGAGTCGGGAACCGGAAATCTGTCTTGTTAAATTATTCGACTGGCGCAACCTGAGCTGAAAGTGAGTCAGCATAGGATTGTGTTGAGCAGTGATGATTCAAAGAAAACAACTGAAAAATTCCTAAAGGGCACCATATAAAAAGTCACGGGAAAAAGAAAAGAGCCGTCTGACTAAAGCATCTGTAAACAGACACCGTTCAGAGGACCCTTTTGAATTGATGCACCAACCATATCAGCATCTGCATGCAGACACCTTACTAATATAGCGCATTTCATTCATTGAATTATTACTCTAATACAGCTAAAAGATAGCGTCAAGCAGCATCAGGGTAAAAGAAAGATAAAATTTCCCATTAAAACTTCCATTTTCTTCCGTAAAAAAAGATAACACCACTTCATTTGTTGCATAAGCAACAAAATCATTTTCTTTTTAAATGATAATTAGAATATACTAACAAAAAACATAGTATACTCAGCAGACTAATATCGTAATCAATAAGCTGATTCTATCCGGCAAGTGAAGCGACTAGACCTGCCTCATAGACTGTCAGAAGAAATCAGTGGAATTGGAAGGAGAAGAAAATGGATAAGATTTTGGATTTGGATAAAAGTGTTGCATCCCTT